>Ga0214544_1006104_pt1 | contig 22617 bp, 17 predicted proteins | sample CNSS3metaG_FD_160074 | JGI IMG/M metagenome (GOLD analysis project Ga0214544, IMG submission 160074) | Root nodule microbial communities from cowpea collected in UCLA plant growth center, Los Angeles, California, USA - CNSS3 | ecosystem: Host-associated > Plants > Roots > Nodule | place: USA...
AGAGCTTTGACTTACTTGAGCTTCGGAGATTCTTCTGCAGGTAACCCCTCCTGGGTTCAAGCCGGCATGTATCGAATGGGAAGAGGCCAACTAAGGAGATAGCGGACTACATAGTAGGGTGACGCTCGTGCCTAACTTATCTTATTTGTCCTTCTGCAGGAACACATAGTATGAGCCATATAAAATACAATTTTGACTCAATTTTGACGTTAATGATTAGACTATTTGAAATTTAATTTAATTTATTTATTACATGCTTGAATTCAGAAATTTCTACGTTTTCGAAACATTAACGTCTTGTTTGATTATGGTATCATGTTCGTTTACAAATTGGAAGCATTACCACCTTCGTTGAGTGTGTTTCCTTTTTTCTCAGTCAGGATTTCGAAGTCTTAATTTGGGTAGATTTGGAATTTAAGTAAGAAAACAAGAGTTTGAAGAGGAATGTTCCTCAAATCCAATGCCTTGATCTTTCAATAGATCAAAGGTGTATGATATTTGGGAGTTACATGCTTTGGATGATTATTCTAATAACAATTACTTTGTCTTTTGTTTTGTGTAGAAGGGTATTTGATCCAAGGGAGGAAAGAAAAATATCTCCAAAAGGAGGAAGGATGTTCACATGAAAATTTAAAGATCGAGGGCAAATCCTCTTGAAGAGGGAGAAGGAGGGGGAGGGGTGGGGGGGATGATGGAATACCTCCTAGCCATGGCCAAACACTTTCAAGAGGAGTTGGAGTCATCTATGCAAGGTGAAACAAAGCTCTATCTATTAGGCTATTTTGGAGTATCTATAGTAGATTAAGAATATTTATGCATTGTATTGGGTCATGTAGTGTAGGATTTCTTTTAGGCCTTATATTTAAGGCCAAGTAGTATAGGGTTTTTGAACAATCTTGCTTAAGTTAGGGCAATGTTTGCGCTTAGCTTAAGCTAATCTTAGGTGATCAATTTTGTAACCCTAGCTTGGTGGAGAGACAATGATGAAGACCCTCTAGGCCCACATCATGCTCAAGGCCGAATCTTAGGCCTACATGCATCTCAAGCCCAAAGCCCACCAAGAAGCCCAATTACAAGAGGCATGCTTAGAAGGATCCAAAAAGGATTGTCTCAAGAGGATCAAATTCATCATGGGCTTCCTATGCTATTCTCATGGGCTAAAGAAGACATCAAAATATGAGAGCACACATTATTGGAGCATTAGAATAGCTTTTATTTTGGGCCACATGTTAGGTCATGTAGAATAAAAATACAAAATTACTTTGTTGTTTAGTTTCCAAATTGGGCTAATGCAAGCCCAATTCAAATCCCTTGGCTGAGAATGAGCTTGGAGGACAAGGCTTTGGAGAGCTTCTTGTCCACTTGGTGTATGCAAGGAGAGTGTGACTTTGCCACATGGCATTAGACCCCTTCCTCCTTTGCATCATACAACCACCTTTGTGCTTCTTCTCCTAGCTACATCTCCATTTCATTTCATGATACATTTTCATTTCATTTGGCCAACCATGGTTCCTACAAATGGGGCCATTCTACTCTTGTATTTGGTTACTTTGGATTGGTAATAGAATAAGTGTTGAGAGTACTCCACCTTTTTCCTATAGATTCACTTTGCTAGACTAATTTCTACCAAGAACTTTTCTAGCCTCCTTCCCTAGAATAGATTTCTCTTATAGGTTTCCTCTCCATTTCACCTTCATTGCATTAAGAGCCTTCAAGCTTGAATCCACTCCTCTATTTCACTCCATTTCCACTGTAGCCATGAACCTTCTCCTCTTCATTTTCGTGCTACACACTAGTGCATATTAGAGCTTTTACACGCGGTGGCAGTTTTGTAATTAAATTCATCTTTTATGCCTCGGTTGTCATACTAATCGAGGCATATGGCTAAAAAAAAATTTGACTCTACGCGTTGACCCCTAATTTAATTTATTTATTTATTTTACTGATGCAATATGCCTCGGTTCTCTCTTAACCGAGGCAGTAGAGACAGGTAAAATTTTTGACCACTACGTTGACTTATAATTTGAATTTTTTTTACTGAAACAATATGCCTCGGTTCTCTAATAACCAAGGCAGTAGTGAGACAATATGCCTCGATCCAGCGCCTACCCGAGGCAGTAAGGGTACAATATGCCTCGGTTTCGAATAATCGAGGCAGTATCCCTTCGTAGGGTTAAAAAACCCCAATTCCTTCATTGTGCAGCGACCTTAATCTTCTCTGACTTCTTCTGCGAGCCTTCACCTTCTCCGGCCAGCCTTCATCTTCTCCGACGACCAGCGCCACCGTCTCGCACAACTCCCACCGTACTGCACACCTCCGACGCTCCAGGCCAGCATTTCGTCGCCTGCACCGCACCGTCCTTCTCCGACGACCAGCGCAGCTCTACGCCACCGTCCCGCACATCTCCCACCGTCCTGCACACCTCCGACGCACAGCTCCCACCATCCCGCACACCTCCGACGCTTCAGGCCATCGTTTCGTCGCCTGCACCGCACCGCCGCAGCTTCTTCTTCTTCTTCTTCGACCAACCACCACCGTCGCTGCACCGTCGAGGAGCCGTGCACTGCCACCGGAGCCGCTGCGTGTTCTTCGAGCAACCATCACCAACGGTCACTGTGATTCTGTTCAATCTGCATGCCACTGCACGCACCTCGAGGAGGTTCTTCCGGTGCCGCTGCCATTGCCTCCATTCAATCCCCCGCTCCTTAGTATGTTTATTTTTACGATTTCGATTGTTTTTGGGTTCGCCTGGATTTAATTTTTTTGGATTGTTTGTATGTTCTTATATTTTCAATCTTGAATTTGAGATTATTAAAAGTATGGAAGATATTTTGGATTGTTTGTACTAGGAGATAATTTGGATCCTAGGAGCTAGTATGTATCAATTTCATGAGAATTTATTGTAAACTTTTGACAGTGTTCACGTACTATCCCTGTTGTCCGACTGTGGGTACAATTTTGATTCTCCTTCGTTGCTACTCACGTCTCACGCTCCAGGTTCTTAATTTTGTTATGAGCTTATAAGTGTTTAGTATATTGTTTATTTAGTATGTTTATTTATTTATATTTTAAAGTAAATCAATTTATTTTGTTTGATCTCAAATTGTTGTTGCATGGAGTTAGCCATAGTTTCCCATTTGAGATTGAATACGAAAATTATTTACTTGTCTCCAAGTATTTTTTTTAAAGAATATGTATTTTTTTTTAAAAGGAGACAATACTAATAATTTAAATGTATTCAATCTTGAATTGTCCGGTTGGACAGTTTAAGAAGATTAATCACTTTTTAATAGTTTATTAGTGCATGTCTATTTTAATATACATATCTCAATATTCATGAATATTTGTCAATTGTGTTTTGTATTGATCTTTGGGTGCATATTTGACTGTGGTTAATAATCACTTTCATTTCATGTAACTTGAAGACCATTGCGAAATGCTGGCGAAATTTCGTAAAATTTAAGATATGTATTTTAAAATTAATATGTACCAATAAACTAGAAGAAATGAATCTTTTTTAATGGGATAAGGTCACACCTTAAATACAAAAGCGAGTTTATCATTCATTTAAAGATTACTGAAATTGTTCACACAATTTCAGTATATAAACGTATGGATCGAGACTGGATTTACTTGCCACGCATCAGTGTTGAGTATGAGAAAGGAGTAGAAAAATTTATACAATTTACGCAACGTTACGAAGGTAGAAGTGATGATGAGGTGAAGTTTAGATGTCCTTGTGTGACAAGGTCCATCAGACATGGTGGCCACATGCTAAGCTCTTAGTGAAGAGTTTTCTTATAAAGGTAATGGCCATTTGTCATTGTCTTAGTGGAGAAGTTTTTCTAATGTGGCTTTCCACATGACACTCTAGGAGTGGAGAGTTTTTCTAAAAGTTAGAGTGTCACATGTCTTGCTCTCCTTCACCAACGTGGGCTTTTTATGGTTTGGTTCAATGTATCCTTTTTAGTGTTTTTGGTTTACTTTGGAGACACCTTACTTTATAAATAGAGGTGTCTCCCTCCATGAATTTTTACCTATGAATAGAGTAATGTTATGCTGCTAAAATTGTGTCATACTACTCATTTAGGTCACCAAGGCTAGTTCATCCCATGTGGTCTCCTCTAACCGCCCTCCTCTTGAGTTGGCCCAACCTTTCATGAGATTGCACTAAACACCTCCACAGTCTCTCCCCTTTGAGTCATATAACTTGGAGAAGGAGCCACCATCTCATCACCCCAAACACCATAAAATTGAGACACCCACCACCCTTTTCCATAACTTTTGTACTGCCATCTTCCTTGGAGGTCTCTATCTTGGTTAGTCATGTAGCTTGGAAGAAGCTCTGCCATCACAAAACTGTTGATTGTCTCGAAGTAGTCGAGATTTTCAATCTGGTTGAATCCTCATGCAACGAGTTGTGCTTTCAATCGTTCAAGAGTGTAGTCAGGGTTATATTTGTTCTTGATGATCCATTTTGATGTGATGATATGAGCATTAATGATGTGAATCCCATTTTCTCAAGGGCTGACTTGGGATCTTTAGGGTTAAAACCTTGTAGGAAACTTGGAAAAATAGTGAAAAAAGGTGAATTGGAAAGTTGCTAAAATTCTAGTTTTGGCAACAATTTAGAAACGTCAATATCTTAAGCTATAGAACTCCAATTGAGGTGATTCCTAAACATCGTGAAAGTTCACATTCTGAAATTTAATTTAGGCTTAAGAATCACTAATTTTGGGTGAGTTGAACGAGAGCTATGACCACAAGATAAATCTTGGTAGAATTGGGTTTTTATAGTTTGGGTGAAAAAGAAAGAATAGTAGGTGAATATGAAAGTAGAAGGAAAGAATCACTCTTTCCAAGGGAGACAACACATAAAGGATGGGAAAGTCCTTTGATACAGCCAAGGGGTTCTTGAATCATTGAAGAACATAGGAGAATAACTCTAATATTTTCTGAATAAAACTCAACTTGTTTTCATTGATAAAAATGGTTCAGTTTATATAGAAGCTTTAACAATCAAAATTACAAAATACCCATAACTTGCAATTACATCCCACTTAAGCTTTTAATGACTCCACTACACTATGTCAAAATTGTTAATAGACAACACATTTTTTGTTCATACAAGGTTTTAATGACTCCCACTTAAGCTTTTAATGACTCCACTCCACTACACTTAAGCCTTTTAGGCGTCTTCTATTGGAGAGATGTCTATTAATAGAAAGCGCTTGCAGAAAAGCGCTCTTTAATGATTTTCAATAGACAACGCTTCTCCAAATAAGTGCTCTCTATCTACACGTCAATAGATAGCGCTTCCCCAAATAAGTGCTCTCTATCTGCACGTCAATAGACAACACTTTCATTAACAAACGCTCTCTATTAGATGCGTTTTTTTATAATTTATTTTATTTTCATTCATTTAAACAAATGTGTTTTTACAATACACAACACTTTGAACAAAAAATGCTCTCTATTGGGTTGATTTTTTTTTTTATAATTTATTTTATTTTTCATTCATTCCTTCTTATTTTAGTGTTATATCTGCATAAAACTTATATGACAACTATTAAAATCAATCAAAAGTATAACAAAATGTGATTCATAATAATATGCATGCATTGCAAGTTGTCCTTTAAAGATCGTAAACAAACTACTGTAATACACTTATACAAAAAAAAAATTAAGTGTAGTAGCCAGTATAAAATCAAGTATCTAACTAAAAATGACCCAAGTAAGTAACCAATATCAAGCCTCAAGAGTAACAAAATTTAATACAAGCTTGAACTAACACACTAATTCCATGGCTTATATGAACCAAACATAGTCTTAGAATATTCCCCAGCCAATTGATCCTACAATAAAAAGAAATTATACTTACCACCAACTAGATACAACATTAAAATGAAATGTATAGATTCAAATTAGCATCAACAATGACATAATTTTATAAAGATACAAGCATAACATACCAACCTATAATAAGCATTTACTAATGAGATAAAAACACCAATCTTCCCTAACTTCAATGATTTGATTGCCACAATATTGTTGACAGCTACAACTAGGAAAATACTACAACAAAAAAAATTAAAGTACTTAATTAAAACTATGCTACACACACACACACACACACACAAACACACACACACACACACACACACACACACACACACACACACACACACACACACACACACACACACACACACACACACACACATATATATAATCGATATAACTTACTTCTATTGAAATTGTCCCTCATTCACAATATGTGATAATTTCCTTCATATGTTTTGAACGCGCAATAAAATAGTAATAATGATAATAATAAAAAAACAACAATAATGATAATAATAATAATAATAATAATAATAATAATAAAACAAAAAAATAAAAATAATAATGAAAATGAGAATAATAATAAAATGAAATGAAATAATAATAATAAAACAATAATATTAATAAGATAAAATAATAATAATAAAATAAAACAACAATAATAAATAATAATGATAATAAAATCATAAATAAAATAAAACAATGATAATAAGAAGAATAATAATAAAATAATAGTAAAATAAAAAAATAAAATAATGATATTAATAAAGATAATTATAAAATAAAAAAAATGAAAATAATAATAATAATAATAAAAGTAAAAATAAAAAAAAATAGTTATAATAATAATATAAATATTAATAATAATAAAATAATAATATAAATAATAATTATAATAATAATAATAATAAAACCAAATTTTAAAAATAAAAAATAATAATAATGAAAATAATAATAAATTAAAATGAAACAATATTAGTAAAACAATAATATTAATAAAATAAAATAAAATAATGATAAAGGAAATCAATAATAATAAAACAACAACAATGATAATAAAATCATCAATAAATCAAAACAATGATAAGAATAACAATAATAGTAAAATAAAATTAGAAAAATAATACTAATAAAAATAAAATAAAATAAAATAAAATAAATAATAATAATAATAATAAGAATAATCATAATCAAAATAATAATAATAATAATCAAAATAATATAAATAATATAAATAATAATAATAATATTAATAATAATATAAATAATAATAATTATAATAATAATAATAAAACGGAACTATAAAAAATCAAAATAATACTAATGAAAATAATAATAAAATAAAATGAAACATAATAAAATAATAATTCTAGTAAGGTAAAAAAATAATAATAAAATAAATCAATAATAATAAAAGAATAATAATGATAATAAAATCATCATTAAAATAAATAAATGATAATAATAATAATTGTAGTAATAATAATAAAATAGTAAAATAAAATAATAGAAATAATAATAGTAGTAGTAATATAATAATAATAGTAAATAATAATAATAAGTGTCATATATAGAAAAAAAAAACTTTGAAGACCACGTCAAGGTAGAAAGAAGAATCATAATAATCATAGCAGTGATGAGTTCACAAAGACAACTCAATACAATGAAAACTACAAACACACACATACTCTCTTTAAAACCACATACAACACAATCATCAAGAAGTTAAATGATATAAGAATTTGGTTTAGGAGAAGACGTTCATGCATCAATATATATATATATATATATATATATATATATATATATATATATATATATATATATATATAACGCAATTGCATATAATATCATTAAAACAGGAAATGGCAGCTCCCCTAATTTGGATTTCCTACTCCATTTGTGCTCCTAACGTCCCTTTTTGGCCCAAAATTGCCTTATGTATTTTCTCCTATATTTAAGTGCACCTTCTCACCACAAACACTTCCCTTTGGTTTAGTTTTGCTATTCTGGAAAACCCTCTTAAGCAACCACATGAAAATACCTCCTCTCATACACCAACTTTACTCATTCATTAAGCTTTCACCCTAGTAATTACTACATTAATGTCCCGTTACAATTAACTGGTGGTTTTAGCTTATCAATTGCCATGATCCTTACCTCTCTAGCTTTTTTGGAGACGGCTAGGGTTTCTTGATCACTTACTAATGTAGCCAAAAATAATCCAAGTGTAAAAAGATCTATTTTGTGTTAGCCAAGGTTTGAACTCACATCCACCCAATTATCAATCATATGCACAACCATTAGCCTGTAGATGTTTCTTGACATATCATGCACACATATACTCATAACATCATGCCACATGTTCATATATGCGCCCACAATAAATTAAATAATTAAAACATCACATTAATGGCATACGCAAGACTTGAACCCTAGTCCCCCTCAAATGCACCAAGTGTGTCTAAGAACTTAAGCTACCATTGCTCCTTTGTCATAATTCTCTGCATTAATTACTTTATAGATTCCTTCCCTTACATTTATTAAATAAATATTTATTTATTTACTTAATTTTTCCGGGGCTTACAGTCCTTCTTGTTAGAAAATTAAATTATTAGATTAGGAGTTTTCTTTTTTATTATTATGTTGTATCTTAGCATCTATATATAGTTAATATTAGTAACTAACATGATAGATCAAGAAAATATGGACCGAAAATGGATGTTTGCTAGTCGATTATCAAAAGAATACGAGGATGGGGTTAAAGAGTTTCGAAGATGTGCAGTTGAGCATGCAAAAAACCCTAATAGAATCATTTGTCCTTGCTTCAAGTGTTGTCATTCAAGGGTAGTCAACACAGATGAGTTGGAAGAGCATTTTGTATGCAACGGAATTGATAAAGTTATTCATGTTTGACCAAACATGGTGAAAATAGAAAAAATGATATAGATCATGATTTCCATGATAGTATAAGTGATGCACCAAAAGAGACTGAGACAACAAATGAGTTAGACCAAGTTAAGGAGATTGCAAATGTTATCGAAGAGGATATGCGAGATTGTCCTCAAATGTTTGAAAGGTTGACAACGGATGCAAAGACACCATTGTATAATGGTTGTACTAGTTTCATAAGACTATCAGCCGTGTTAAAATTATTCAATTTGAAAGCAAGAAATGAATGGTCTGATAAGAGCTTTACTGATTTACTATCACTTTTAAAAGATATGCTACCACAAGATTCATGCTAAAAAAATGCTAAGCTCTATTAGGATGAGCTATGAGAAGATTCATGCTTGTCCAAATGATTACATTCTTTTTCGAAATGAATATGCATAATTGGATAAATGTCCTAAATGTAAGGCATTGTGCTATAAGAAAAGTTCAGCACCAATCAAAGTGGTATGGTATTTTCCTATAATACCAAGATTTAGGCGCATGTACCGTAATGCACAAGATGCAAAGAACTTAAGATGGCATTCATAGGAAAGGATATGTGATGGAATACTTCGACACACTGCGAATTCTCCTCAATGGGCAAAAGTTGACCATGATGACCCTAATTTTGGGAAAGAACCAAGAAACCTGCGCCTGGCTTTGTCTAGTGATGGAATAAATCAGCATGGAATGCAAAGCAACTCGCATAGCATGTGGCCTGTGGTTATGATTATATATAACCTACCTCCATGGTTGTGCATGAAACAGAATTTCATGATGTTGTCCATGTTAATTCCAGGTCCAAAACAACTAAGGAATGACATAGACATATACTTGGCACCTTTGATTGAAGACTTGAAGGACATGTGGAACGAAGGTGTAGAGGTGTATGATGGCTATATGGAAGAAAGTTTCTAGCTAACGGCAATGTTGTTTGGCACAATTAATGATTTTCCAACATATGGTAATCTATTTGGATATAGTATCAAACGGAAGCGTGCATGCCCTATATATGAAGATAATACAAATTGGGTGCGATTGGAACAAGGTAAGAAAAATGTATTTCTTGGCCATCGTAGATTCTTACCTTCAAAACATCGTTATCGAGGGTGGAGAAAAGCGTTTAATGGAAGAGTAGAAGAATGTCGAGCTCCAGAATAGTTGTTTGGTGATAAAGTCTTTGATAGTAAAGGATATAACCAACAAATTTGGTACACCTTTTGCAACAGTCTAGTCACAAGTGGGTGGAAGAAAAAGTCAATCTTTTTTTATTTGCCATATTGGAAGTCCTTGTACGTTAGACATTTCCTTGATGTGATGCATATTGAAAAAAAAAATTATTTGATGGTGTTATAGGTACATTTTGTTGGATGTGCTTGGAAAGTCTAAGGATTACATCAGTGCAAGGTTGGACCTACTTGACATGGGAATTAGAACAAAATTGACACCAATAAAGAAAGGTAAATGTCAATATCTACCTCCAACAGCTTATACTCTATCTAGAAAGGAGAAAATTGAGTTTTATAAGTTTCTACAAGGAGATAAAGATCTAGAGAGGTACTCATCAAACATCAAGAACCTAGTGTCTATGAAAGATCTAAAACTAAAAGGGCTAAAGTCTCATGACTGTCATGTTCTCATGGAGCATTTGCTACCGATAGACATACTTTCCATTTTGCCTAAAAAGGTAAGATGGAGCATAACTAAACTATGCTATTTCTTTAGAGCCATTTGTAGCAAAGTGATTGGCACTGGAAAATTGCAAGCACTAGAAAGAGAAATTATTGTAACTTTTTGTGAGCTTGAAATGTATTTCCCACCTTCTTTCTTTGACATAATGGTTCATCTTACCATTCACTTAGTTAAAGAGACACAATATTGTGGATCGGCTTATATCTGGATGTACCTAATGGAGCGTTATATGAAGATATTGAAGGGCTATGTGAAAAATCGAAGTCGACCAGAAGGATGTATAGTGGAACGATATATACTCGAAGAAACTATTGAATTTTGTACTAATTACCTTTCTAATGTTGAATCAATAGGACTTCCAAGTTTCGACACTTAGAGAGAACAACTGGAGAAGGAATTACTAGAAATACCATAATGACCATATCGAGGAAAGATTGGGAACAAGCTCAATTGTATATTCTACACAATGACAATGAAGTTCAACCATATGTTGAGAGACACAAAGACATGCTTAAAATATTAAATCCAACAAGGATCGACAATTGGATAACTAGAGAACACAATGCAACTTTTATACAATTGCTAAAAAGCCACATTTTTGCAGAGTTAAATGTGAACTCATATTTAATTTCAAGCAGATTGAGATGGTTAGCAAATGGTCCAACTTTTCAATTCTTCTCTTACACTACTTATATGATTAATGGGTACATATTTTATACCAAAGAACGAGATAATTAAAGCACTATGCAAAATAGTGGTGTCACTTTGGTGGCTGAATCTATGCATATCTCAAGTGCTAAAGATAGAACTCCTACATATGCAAATATGTCGTTTTTAGATAATCCTCCTACTATACCTCCTAAGAATTATGCATCAATTATTAGTGAGGATGTTTGGAGAGAGTTTGTTACCAGGCGTATGGATACATGTTTCCAAGTAATCTACAATATACAAATACAATAAATTTATCCTTTATTTCATGTACATATGATTTGTTTACTATCTTTCAATATAGGAAAAAAGCCTAAAAAATAAGGAAAGAGCAACACACTGTAAGTACCCTTATAGGGCCTCACGTAAGGGGTATACACACCTAGAACAAGAAATGGTAAGTCAATATATAAGTAAATAAACAATATACATGATGCTAATGTTAATTTCTAACCAGTTTGATTATTTTTCACAAAAAATAGATAAAGGAATCAGGATCAAATGTTAGTAGCGTTCCTTATCAAGAATTGTGGAAGCATGCTCGTGTGAACAAAGCCTGGGAAATTGAAAATGGAGATGTTCAACAAGTTTGGAATAAATTTGTAAGGAATATATTTTCATATTATATTTGATCGTTGTTTGATTTTTTGTTGTGAAATGTGTAGACTGCGACCTTTTATAACTATGTTATGCACCTCCACTAGGCTAAAATTACTATAGAAAACAAAACAGCCTAAACTAATTTTCTACTTCTAACTAGCTCTAAACTTATTTAAACAACTCAAATTTACCGAACCCGTCTACAACTATAGATAACTAGTTATTAAAACTAAAGCTGCAAAATTTAACTATGCTAACCAAAGATGCATTCTAGACTAGACTCAAACCAGAAACTACAGTAAAACAAAACAGCCTAAAAACTAATTTTCTACCATAAGTAGATCTAAACTTATTAAAACAACTCAAATTCACTTAACCCATCTAGATTTATAGCTAACTAGTTATTAAAACTAAAGCTGCAACATTTAACTATGCTAACCTAAAGATGCATTATAGACTAAACTTAAACCCAAAACTGCAGTAATCGAAAATTAAAATCTAATATGCAAGTATTTAAACAAGTTTTAAATGGCAAAGGATTTCCTGAAACAAAACCAACTATTAAAAGTTGCTAATAAATCAAAATATGCCTACAGTATTGAAAGTAGAGCACTAAAAATAGAAAAAATGGATTAGAAAACTGCACCAAGGCAAAAGTCTACTTAAAATATTATCTATCACCAAAATAACTTACATTTGAGTTTTATCTTAGGATTGGTTCACTTTTATGTTTCACCCACTTTGGATGCATGTATAGGTTCTTATAGGTGAATTTTTGCAGTTCTTATTATTTTTAGTAATTAGCATAGTTTTTAGCCTTCTTTAACCAATTAGAATTTGAATAGACGTTGAGTATGCAACTTATAGTTCTAGTCTCTTTGTTCTACTAACCTGACACCAAGAGACAAGGAAATTCCTTTGCCAACTAGGAAGTTCTTCTCCAAGAATAGCATTCCAACTCATACAAACTTTTCCTTTTCCAGTTCTCTTTTCCTTTTGCAAATTTTTTACTGCATTTGGCACTATATCTTCTCCTAATAGTTTCCAACAACAATGAAGGGGTACTTGACAAATTTTCATAGCATTTCTTTGACAAATGCCCTTTTTTATATCTATTTTTCATCCTTTTGGCATAAAATTGTGTGATGGTAGCTTCCAACAGTAATGAGCACAGACAGCTTGATGTTTATCTGTGAACTAGCCCTGAAATATACAATGAGAAGATTTATAATAGACTAGTCAGGTGACTGGCCTATAACTCCAACCACGAAATAGAACAAAAGCATACTAAACTAAGCTAAAGGCAAAAAATCTACTAAACCAATATCTGAAAATGCCATGCATCAACTGTTTAAACATATTTGAAATAACTAAATAAATCTAAGAATCAACTTAAAAGCTACATCTCTACTAAAACTCAAAAAGTGACCAATAAGTACTAAGAAAATGTGCTAAAACTTGTCTAATTATGAAGACTACACTACTTTAGAATAGGAAACTGTAATGCAACTATGTGGCTCAGGATAGGGGTTAAACACGTGGCATTCCTTGGGTTGTGGTTTGAAATGTGATGAGGCTCCTCCGTCGCAATACACGCCGGAAAAGCACTCCAATCGGCGTTCCCTCGATTGAAACTCGCGAAGAGCGAGGGAAACGCAGCGGAAAGGTTCGATTAAGAAGGTTATCACTCGGTTCGCTTTGGTTTCTCGCTGGTTTGGTAAACCCTAAGAGGCTAAAACCTAATCTAGGGTTTAGGGTGAGCTGATGAACGGTGGGAGTGATGTCTACCGAAAATCTCATTCATCAAAGCTTAACAGTACAAAAGGTTGGCCTACCTTTTATAGGGAAAGAAAGGCAGCCAGAAATTAAACAGAAAAGAAAGGTGGTTGTCATCTAATACCAACCTAACGACAAAGATGAAATGAGAACCGTTGGCTAAGGTTTAGGTTTAGACAACGTTACAGAATGCTAGCCTAAGGTATGAGATATTGGTTGGCACGCGTGAAAGAAGAACCTAAACGACACTCCAAAAGAAACGCAAAATAGAGGTGGCAAACCCTAGTAGGAATGTTGTCTTTCGTAAAAAGAAGCCAGTGTGAAAGCAGGTGTGGGTTGGGGCGGATTCAACTTGGGCTGCTGGATGATGAGTCTCGGCCCAATTAAAGACTAGAGATTGGTTGTAGTAGGATTGGATAGAGTACGCTGATATTAACACACTCGTGAAGAATTGGTGATGCACATGCAGAAAGCAATTTGGGCAGGCATAGTGAAATGTGAGGCACATGCTTGCTGCACGTGTGGTGTAGGAGAAGAAATGGGCTTCAGATCCAATACACCTAAATAGGCTCAAATGCTTAATGATGATGAAGATGGAGCACACATGTGGCGTCAACAAATGAGGCATTTAGGTTGTAGATCCCAAGCTAGGCGCTAATGCAAAGTTTATTGAACTGCATTTTAAGACATGGCTACACGATAAAAGAAAGCCAATTAGGCACACATTTATTTAAAAAAAATATAGAAAATAAAAGAAATTAAAAGGAATGGGCTTAGGCGTTGGCCCAATGTTATAAGTCTTATTGGGGTCACATCATCCCCTCTCTCTTGAAGAGGATCTGTCCTCAGATCAAGAGGGTTGAGAAAGGCTTACAACAACTATATTGAATGGTCCACCAGGGTAAAAAACAAACCTGTAGTAGTTATCAAATAAAATTGAATTAAAATCATAATGACCATGCAGTAAAATTGAATGGGAAATTTGTGAAAATAGGCTATTGAAGATTGAAAAAGATGTTAAACCCACTTCACAAAAACAATGTCTTACACTTTGACTAAGATGATTTTGAAAAAGAATTTTAGAATCAAAGTGTGTTTTGACACAAGATGTGGATGAGGATGAAATAAGGGAATGAGATGGGAAACAAAAAGGTTGAGAGAAAAACAACTTGAAAGATTTAATGATAAAGTGAATAGAGTTGAAAGATGGGAGAACTCGCTTTGAAAATTGGAACTTAATGGAAGGAATTGGTGAAGGATTGAACACCAAATCCTTAACAATTAGTTCCCTTTTTGCTTTTGAAACGATCTTTAATTCTACCACTGGTGATTGTATTTGAAACTCACTCTCATGTCTTATTTTCTCTCTTTCCTCTAAGTCTTTTCTCTCATTCTCTTCTTTTGCTTTTCTTAGACTCTCCTCTTTTGTCTTTTCTCCTTCCTCTCTTTTTTTCTCCTCTTTTATCTCTTTTTCCTCTTGTTCTCTTTTAGCACAAAGCTTCTCATGGTCAACTATGTGCTCACAAAAATTCTCAATAAAAATACAAATGAAAACAGATTGTGTGAAAAACAATTTGACAAAGTGTGTGAATAGAGTGAAATCTAAAGACCAAAAGAAGGTCAACTAGGTGATAGACGCATTACACCTAGATATCACGGTGACCTAAAACATAGAAACAATCATACAAATCACACAAAATCTGGACATTGCAAACATAAACATAAAGACTGAAAATATAAACTAGACAAAAATCCTAAGTGAAAATTCAAGTGGCCTTTGGATCCCCTTGAATCTCACACTACACGTTTAAAAACTATTACAATTAAATGCTAAGGATGGGATTGCTCTAAAGCATTTTCCCACCTAAGCCAAATAAAAGGAGAAAACTGAAATAAGAAAAAAATTACACCACAAAATACCGTGACATGAAAAACAGGAATAACACAACAAAAACTAATCACCCTCTCTGTCCAGCCCCCCAAAATGGTAGCCCTCAAGTGTTTGCACTCCTTTGAAGGCCCAGCTCATGCCACAATTGTCTCGGCAATGTACTCTCACAATAGATTCACTCACCACTCCACCTTCAGGAGGAGGTTTCACCTACAAAGGCCGCCAAAACAGTGAGAGTGCAAAAATCAAAATAGAACCAAGTGCAAATCAAACTGTGTAAGAGTAAAAATCAGAAACACAATAAAAGCTCAAATTGAGGCAAGGACAACATCAAGTGATGGATGTAATAAACAAACTCAAAGGATAGCCAACAAAGACAAGCAAAAAAACAAGCTATCAAAGAAAGGAGGCACACAAAAGAGAACCTAAGGAATGTATCTAGAGGAAGATGAACAAAACTAAAATCAAACAAGACTAAAAAAAAATAACTTGAATCAAGAGTGAGAACATATGCAAACAGAGTTGAAATGGACAGTACAACTATGCTGTGGTGACTAGGCCACTTTAACACAAACACTCAGTTCATTCCATAACATTTTGTGGCAGATTTGTCTAAACAGATTTGCTTATGTTTTGTTTTTTTTTCAAGAATTCTTTTCTTTTCTTTCAACTCTCAAATTGGTTTGGACTTATTAGCGTTTGAAGCCACAACTTACAGCAAATTCAGTTTTCCCATTCCAATTCAACTAGCAAGTGCGTATGACAGAGTAGAAGTAAATAATTCAACTCAAAAATCAATTTGAAAACAGAGACAAGACAGAAAACGTTTGGTCAGTGCAAAGAAATGGCAGAGTCATGCATCAACTTTCACTCATACAGTTTGCCAACAAAAATAGTAGGAAATTCAGTGTCACTCAGGAAATTATCACAAGAAGGAGTGAAAATGCACAACAAAACTGTTTACACGAATAAAGCATAACAGAAAGTGCACTAGAATAAGGAGTCAAAGCAACACATATATGATTCTGAAATCAGCAGGAATAAAGTGCTTTCAGCAAACATAGATGCACATGGACAACATAATAGTGCTGCATAACAAATACAATCTGAAGTGGATTCAAGGAAACATATTTGGCCAAAATAACGACACCACGAAGCACAATGTCAAACAATACTCAGCAAGGGAAAGAGTATTAGATAGTGCAATAAAATACCTGATGCAACAAAGTTTCACACGAATCAAGTGGCCAAACAGAAACTGCACCATATGAGTTTCATATCACAACTGACACACAAAAATTGAATATGCGAAAATCAGTGGATGTATACAATTTGAGAGAATGACACAACACAGCATGCAGCAGATTCAAAATGTTCATACTGATTTTTCAATCCAGATATCAACACAATGATACCAAAGCTGAATTACACACTAACACATAACAATGCTAGGACTGAAAAAAAAAGAATACAAGACCAACTAGATTCAGTTAAGTTTATACTAAGCAGTAATAAGAATCAAGACTCGAACATACTTTGAATCAAATGATGGCAGCTCAAGTAAATAGACGCAGATTACAGTTCTGAATTTAGATTCCAATGACCAAGCAATATGTGGAAAACTTGGACATGAATTGAGAAAAACAAATCTGAATTGCAGAAGGAAACATGAAACCCGTGAATGCTCAAATATATTGATGCAGCGCTCAAACTCAATCAAGGATACTAATCCAGAGGGAACAATTTGGCACATAACGAAAATTTAAGCATTTGTGAAGGCATAGAATGCTGCAATAAACAAGTGCCTATGCTTTCAACTAAACCTAAACCTCATCAGAACTCTGAACACAATCAGACTTCAATAACTGAGATACAGTTTGGTCAACAACAATCATTTGCCATAAATTAAATACCCAAAACAATACTAGATGCAACTAGAAAACTGACTGACGCAGGTGCAAAAAGAAACACCAAAACTGAATAGAAACATTGACGAAGCAGTGAAAAACATGATAAATGAAACTGGAACAGCACTGGAAAGCATAAATAAAACATGAAGAGCACGAATCAAGCACAAATTAGTGGAAAATGTGATGGAGGCATGGTTCAGGATTGTCACAAGGATTTCAGAGCAATTGATGAAATCATGTCCAAGACCTTAAAATAGATCTCAGATTAGCTTCAAATTGTAGAATAGGAATTCTTTTATAATTTTTGTAATGTTTTTGTTTGGGCTTTATCGGACCTTTAGTTGTGTTGGGCCTTTTGGTGTTTCGGCCCATAGTATATAAGCCCTTGTGATACACTTTTGAATTCAGATTTGAGTTATATGAAAATTTGAGTTTTCTCTCAAGTCTCGAGGTTCTCCTCAAAACCACCAATCCTTATCATTGAATCTCCGATTCAAAGTGGCGGATCTTCCTCACTTATCTTGGAACCTCCTCCAAGTGGCGTGATTTCCTCCCGTTCCGTAAAACCTCCCAATCGATGTCCTCCATTTTCTTCCATTTTCGTTCTAGGGTTTTCACCCATTTCTGTCCAAGACCTTTTTCATCCCCATATCCGAGACGATCCTTCATCATTTGGTATCTAGAGCCTAGGTTATCTTGAATATGGTGTTTTTCATGTGTTAACCTTGTCTTGTTGTAGCTATCTTTGTATGGTTCGAATCTACTTCCATTACACACAAAAAATAGTGCTGGAAGAAAACTTGACGATTTTAAAACATGAAACTGCATAAGCTCAGCGGTCCAAAAATTATGTCTTTGGTGTCAAAAGAAAGCTCTTTGAGTCTAGTTTCCAGAAAAAAAAGACCCAACGCATTTGGAGTTCTGTGAAGAAAGTTATGATCAAATTAGTGAGCAAAGGTCAGATCTGCCAAGAATACGTGAATCACTACAAAAAAACTAATAATTAGTGGAGGTTTTTTTTTCAATTTGCGGAGGTTTTCACCCTCTACAAATTAATTTGCAGAGGTTTTCTAAACCTCCATAGTTAGAGTTGCCACAAACTATTTGCGGAGGTTTTGAACGACCCCTGGTATCCGAGTTATATTGCGGAGGTTGTTTTGTGGAGGGTTTTAACCTCTTCTATTGTTGACTATTATTTTGTGGAGGTTTGAAACCTCATTTATTTCCAACTATTTTTAATGAAAACAAAATTGGCAGAAAACAACAAATCAAATATTAAAATGACTAGAACAATTCATGAACAAAGAAAGAAAGAAGAATTGGAAAGAAACATCCAACTTGTATTAACGAAATATGAAAACAACATTACAAAGTTTTGAGAATTTGGGAGCTAGCCCATAGAAGACTTGAAACGTGCATAGAATCATGGAAACAATATGAGAAAACTAAAAACTAAATGATTACACATGGTTCAACTTAACTACTAACTAATTAATCCTAATGGTAACTCAATTAGTAGGTAAATTGACCCTTCAAACTCTTTTATTCAGCTCCAATCCAACTTGAAATTAAAGTGTTTCTTTCTCTTTAACTTGGTAACAACAAGTTGCATGTGTGTTGATTCAGCAGGTTTCAAGTAAGTCTTCAATTGGGAGCAATCAAATCTGCCTGCAATTGTTCCACATGGATTCTTGATCAAACTGCATGTAGTCATATTTGCACCCTGCTATGATCAACATTAGAATTAGCATGAAATCCAACATCATCAAACAATTCAGAAAAGTCATTATAGTTGCATCAACAACATTAATATGCTTCATTTACAACAGATCAAACAAGTATTCTGTAACAAGAAGATTCAACGAAACCAAATTAAAAATATAAAAATAAAAACTGAACGGACTAAGCAAATAAGGAAAACTTGAAAAAGTATCAATGTCTAATTAAGAATGGTGGTCAAATTTTGTGTTGTGTCAATCATCTTATTGCAAATCTGGGACTGAATCTTGATTTAAAATGTCCATTGGACTCCAATCTTTTAAATTTGGCTTTAACTTCATTATCAAAGACAGAACAGAAAACACACAGATGACTAATAACACTCATTTATTGCAATCTAACCTTCATTACCATGTAATAATAACTTTTCAATGACCATTTCTTTGAGATTCAAGTGCACCTTAACCTCGCATAGTTGAAACATGTAAGCAAACTCATTACCATCTAATTTACTTTAAACTAAGCAATAAATTTTACAGAACTTATAAAGAAGATAGTGTATCAACTGGCTAACAAAAAATTTTTCTTCTTCACAAATTTGCTAAATTGTAACTTTCAAGTAAAAGATCAAATGGCTTCCTATGTAACATAGGCATGATATGGAATGCAAGAGAAATAAGCAATTCCCCACTTCACACTAATATGAAAATAGACATTTTTTATGTGATTAACATTGGTAGTAGCTTCCTTACCAGAGTTGTTTCATAATGCACTAAACAAGTGTAGTCTCCTTGTCTTTAATGGTGGATCCATCAGTTGTTTCAGTATAAAGTTTCATCACAGGTTCTTTAATCTGTTTCCAACAGCAGTCTGTTGCTGCAACATGTTCACAGAAATATTGATCAACACATTGATTCACAGAAATAATTTGCAAACAGTTTCCTTCACAGATCATAATTCACAATAATGTTCCTTCCACACAAGATCTCAACCTGTCCATAAAATTTATCACAAGTAAAAGAGGGAAAGTGCATAGCTATAGATATTTATAAAATACCTTCCACATTGGTTGTGGTAAAACAACTAAATTTTTTTGTTTGTTTGTTAATAAATAGTGATGTGTACAATAATTAAGTTACAAATATGTCACACTCAATAAAAAAGGAATGGATAAAGTAAAAGATGCCCAAGATCAAAATGGTTTATATTTTCCTTCAAATGATGCACACTGAATTAAATGCTGTAATTGCAGCACTTGACTATTGATGCCACTACCATTGCAAAAGGATTATTTAATCTATAGATTAAAGAAGAGTTCTTCTTCATTTGACCACTGAATTCTAGAATCGAGTGATTATTTCTTGCAGTGATGTTGTTGAAGTAAAATTAAGGTTGTTACTACCTTTCTGCAGACTTTTATTGCTAAAGGTTTTATATAATATCAAATTAAAATAGAAAGTGAAATACACAAAGCAATTATGATAAATTTTCTGTGAACAAACTTGCACCACAAAACAAGCAATATGTTCATTTGTCTATCAAATAAATCATGAATAAAAAGTAACTTTTGCAGAAGAAATAAATCAGCAGCAGATCTGTGGGACTTACAGGAACGTGAAAGCCTTGCATACAACAAGATACCACCCATTGAGTGACCAATTGCAAGCAATTTTCCATCCCTTGACTGGCATTGAGCTCTTATGTACTCCATCTAATGGTTGAATGTACGAAACCAGCAATTAAAAAACAGATTTATTGATATCATTCAATTTCTTAAGCCAATATTTAGTGGAACAAACAAATAAAGTACACCTAAGAAGTAAAGGAAGAGATAAAAGTAGAACTCTTGCCAAATTAAAAATAAAACATCACAAAGGAATGTCACCTCACCGCTGCAGGTACATCGTTGATTGATTACTTCAGAAGTGCATCTCATTTATTACTTCTGATAAATACAGATGACTCGATCATACCTTATAAAAATAAGTAGATAAAATTTAAGCACTTTTCTTAAAATATCTTATAAATACAAATATTTTAAGATAGAATTGAAAAAGTAATACACCTTTCTTGTCATTATGTTATCTCAAATGCTCATTCAAATGATTTCAGAACTTGGCTTAACTATGTAAACTTCAATTCTCATACTATCACTATCATTTACCAAGACATCTAGGTGGTAACCACAATCTCTCAAAGAAGCATTTTATTCTGCATTAACAGTAGAAGTGTCTTTAACATTTTACTGACTAAGAATCATAGTAATATCACATCAATATTAACCTCAACAACTTTTTCTAAACAACCAAATGAAAAAGTGATTGTAAAAGAAAGAAAGAGATAAAGAGAAAGTGAGAGGGAACCTAGTGATGGGACCATGAGGCTTGACTTTAACAACTCCTCTTACATTGGCCAAATTCTCAATATCACCCAATGCCTGCCTTGCGAATCTTTCCATCCACTACTTCGTTCTTCTTCTGCTGTTTTTCTCCCCCTATTACTGCCTCACCTAGGAAATCACAACCAAACGACTTGCAGACCACCACACACGATCCCCTCTCATCTCTTAGCTGATTTAAAATGGCTCTGCAATGATTAAATTATAATATTTACATTTGGTTTTAGAAAGGCATTCTCCATTTCAGTACTAAAACCAATTACTAACTTACGTAACTAAAATTCATAGAAAGAAGTTATTAGAATTATATACCTCCTAGTCATTGAGCCACCTTTTGCACTTCGATATATTCCCTTCAGCCATTACAAGCAGATAATATATCAATTTGTTCAAGAATCTACTAGAACAGAACAATTACACTGCCTCAATCAAATACAAACACAGTACTAGAAAACCTTCGCACAGGCTAAATGAAGGGAAATAGAGCAAACCAAATACATATCTTCTATAGGAACCAAAATGAAACACATGTGATTTTTCAAATTATCGAAGATAGGTTAAGTTCAAGTACCAACTTCACTGCAATTCCTAATTTGATGCGAGAGCCGAGTAGTGGCGAAGAGCGAAATCTAGCAACGAAGAGTGGAGAAGCACGAGAATGAATCCGAGCAAGGGCAAGCACATTGTAGTTCGAACCCTAGGTGAGGCGCACAAGGAGGTGGCGTGCGGTGGAGGAATGGCCAACAACTAATGCATGGCGGTTCTGTCAACGTTGATGGTGGACAAGCCTCGCCGGAATCCTAGCGGCGTTTGAGCGCAGTGAGGGGTAAAGGAGGAAGTTGACGCATTCGTTGTGCGGAGTAGAAAAACATCTACACATTTTATTTAGGTGTTGTGTTCTGATTGTCGAGAAGAAGAAGAACTTGAAATTCAAAGAGAAGAAACAGTAAAAGTCTGGGAGGGAAAGTTGAAAAAATTGAGGGAAAGAGTGAAACGTGAAAGATGTAGTATAAGCAATGGAGGAGGTCATAAACCTCTGAAGAAAAACATTAAAACCCCTGCTATTATTTGTTATTGTTAAATTTTTACAGAACCTATCAAAACTATCTTAAGTTATGTTTATTTATGGAGATTTTCGTAA
>Ga0214544_1006106_pt1 | contig 22612 bp, 8 predicted proteins | sample CNSS3metaG_FD_160074 | JGI IMG/M metagenome (GOLD analysis project Ga0214544, IMG submission 160074) | Root nodule microbial communities from cowpea collected in UCLA plant growth center, Los Angeles, California, USA - CNSS3 | ecosystem: Host-associated > Plants > Roots > Nodule | place: USA...
AATTTGCGCAACGTTATGAGGGGAGAAATGATGATGAGGTGAAGTTCAGATGTCCTTGTGTCAACTGTTTGAATGGAAGAAAATTGAATGCAACTCAAGTTAGGGAACATCTTATTTGTGATGGTTTCCTTAGAAGTTATACAATATGGACATGACATGGCGAATTAATACACATTTCAACTGTTTCTCGAACTAAATATCTTGCCGATTCCTCCATGAAAGAGCGACAGGAAGAGCGAGTAGAAGAAGACAATATGGAGGACATGATACGGGATGTTGGCGCATAAGCTTTTTCACAAGCGCATGTGTATGAGACGATGTCTGTTGATGCAGAAACTCCGTTGTATGTTGGTTCAACTAAGTTCACGCAATTATCAGCGATTTTAAGACTTATGAATTTGAAAGGACCAATGGTTGGACAGATAAAAGCTTCATAGAATTGTTCGTGCTCTTGAATGAAATGCTTCCCGAAGGAAATACTTTATCCACTCAAAACTATGACGCCAAGAAAATTCTTTGTCCGATGGGTATGGAGTATAAAAGGATACACACATGTCCTAATGATTACATATTATACAGAAAAGAATTTGAAGATTTGAAAAAATGTCCAAAGTGTGGGTCATCACGGTACAAGCAGAAAAGAAACAGTGAAGATAATGGTCAAATAGAGAAGGAAGGATCTGCTTTGAAAGTAGTGTGGCACCTTCCAATCGTGCCCAGACTTAAGCGTTTGTTTGCAAATCCTAAAGACGCTAAAAACCTTAGATGGCATGCAACTGAGAGAAGATGTGACGGACTCCTTCATCATGCAGCTGATTCAATGCAATGGAAAAATATTGATCAGGAATTTGAATTTTGGATGTGTTATAAAATATTCTGTTCTGGTCTGTGTTGGGTGCTGAACAAAATTTGCAGGTTTAAATGTGGGAATAACATCAAAACTAAAACTGTATTAAAAAAAAAAACACCATATTAGGCCTCGGTTCTTACCAGAACCGAGGCAAAAAGCAAACATATGGCCTCGGGTCAAGCCAAAACCGAGGCCAAAAGGTGATCGAATTTTTAAAAAAATTAAAAATAAATTGCACTTATGGCTTCGGTTATGCTTGAACCGAAGCAGAAAGCTGGGCTCTATGGCCTCGGGTGCCTCCGAACCGAGGCAGAAGAGGGCTCTATGACTTCGGTTCACAACCGAGGCCAAAAGCGATCCTTTTTTGGCCTCGCCTCAATATGCTTCGGTTTGGGAATCGGTGCAGAACATTAAAAACAACCGTTGCCAAAGCCCCTTCTTTCACTGATGATTTGATATCGAAGAAACAACCATCCTTCTAATATTGAATATTTAATAATATTACGTTTCCATTACCATAATTTTTTATTACTTTATAAAATTAATTAAAATTAATATTAAAGTAGTAAGAAAATGGGTATGGGTATGGGTACAAGATTATACCCGTTACCCGATGAGGATGAGGATGAGAAAAAGTTTGATACCTGTTGGGTTTGGGTATGGGGATATGGATGCATATTTTTACGGGGATGGGTATGAGATAGCGAAACCTGTGTCCGCCCCGCCCCGTTGCCATCCCTAAATCTAACATTCTCCTAATTGACTCATATAATGACTTGAATATTCAACAATTAACTTTAATGCTATGTTCGTTTGAGGTAGAGTGGCAAAGCGAAGATGGATTATAGGGGTGATCAGCGAAATGGAGCAGGATTGCAATCTCCCCACTTATGCGCTGATTTGAGGGGATTCACCAGCTTAATGACAATTTTACCCATCCATGGTGTGAAGGAGATGAACATGGAGAGTTGAGTGTGCTTAAACAAAGGATCCGATCCCACAAGGGATCTATGTTAAGAGAGAAAGTGAGAGATTCAATCCCCATTTGAATGGATCGGACGGATCTAGGGCTTGAGGGATTTGATCCCATTGAAATTGGCTTATTGAGGGATTCAATCCTATTTTGAATGGATTGGATCTAGGGTGAGGGATTCAATCCCATATCATGGAACATATTTGTTGGTTGGTTAAAGTTGAGAGAATTCGATCCACATGCTTGGTTTCTGTTTTTTTTTTTACTAATACAAATATCAATATATACTACTTATTAAATTAAGGACAAAATGGTAATCTCATTTATACTTCTATTAAAACATATTTTTTAATAAATCACATCAATAAAATCTTTCACAAACTTTCACAAAAATTACTTATAATTTACTCACAATCACTTCTAAATTCCCTTAAAAATAATAAGACATAATTCACTCTTAAATTCACTTAAACCTATTTACTCTCTCTCTCTCTCAAATACTCTCCCTCAAGTAAACACCGTGTAAGTACACACTATATATTGAACTTATCAAGTATATATTGAACTTATCAAGTCATTACTATTCATTGACTTAAACTAGAAGATTAGATCATAGTGATTGTAAGCTATCCAATAACAAGATTCCTTCCATGTTTCACAAATCATTTAACTTGACTTAATTTTAATTAAACGGTAAAAAATATTAAAACATTTACAATGAAAATCACAAGTATTAAACAGAATCATCACACACACAAAATATATATATATATATATATATATATATATATATATATATATATATATATATATCAAACTATATTGTAAACAAGTACTTACCATTATATTCGTTTTTTCAAAACAATTAATGGATCTCTTGATCTCTTGTGTGATAAATTTTAGTTAATAGATTCACTATCATTAATGAACCCTTTATTTATGCACTTCTTCTTTAATTGATAAATATTTCAAATCCATATCTTTTGTTCCTTTCAATTATTTATCATTCTTAAAAGAAAAAAAATGGTTGCAAAATTATGACAATAAATCCTCATTATACCAAACCCGTAAATTATATTAAAGATTTTTTTATATCATACGAAATAAACTTGAAGAATTTAACTACTATATTTAATCAATTTGAAATGAAAGGTGCGTAAGAAAACTAAGTAAATTTGGTAAAGATTGTGATCCCGTTGGGAAAGTTTTTAACAAATAAGGACACAACATTATTTCATTATCGCAATATCTATGTATTAAGAATAAGAGTTATATATTTTATTAGATTTAATTATCAAAGGCACCAGTGGTCTAGTGGTAGAATAGTACCCTGCCACGGTACAGACCCGGGTTCGATTCCCGGCTGGTGCAATTTTTTTTTCTTTTTTCGAAATTTAAGAGAAGTGGTCCATTAACCCAATAAAAAAATGGGTCGGATTACATTTTGAACCCGCCATTCTAAAAGATTTCGACCCGCTACCCGTAGCCCGTAAGGTCAACCTCACCCGACCCGCTAACCCACAACCCTTACTTCCATTTTTATTTTTTCCTCCTTTCTTTCTTCATTCATTCTTCATCAGCGACAACACAACAGAGTACGAAACAGGTTCTTCGCCACACCGCTGACACAGAGCAGAAATCGAACGTGAACATTTTCAAAGAAGAAGTTGGTGCCTCAGAGAACAACGCCAAAATGTCGGTGTTGATCGTGACGAGCTTAGGGGACCTTGTCGTCGATTTGCACACCAACAAATGCCCCTTGACCTGCAAAAATTTCTTGAAGCTTTGCAAGTGAGCTCTCGAAATTTCTCATCCCCTAACTCTAGATTCGAACAATTTTGCAATTTATTTTTTGGGTTCTCTTCCGTTTTCGATAAATTTCTCGGTGCTTCTGGAACGAATACCCTTATTGGGTCTTTGTTCTTCAGATAAAAAAGGCACCAAACTTGGTCTTTTGTAATGCACTGTATGGTATTTGCGTAAGTGGATTCTTGATCGAAATCACAACATGCTCTCTGTTGCTGTGAATTTTTTATGCTCTGTATGTGTTGTTTTATTTTATGTACTATTGTTATGCTAGTTGCATACATGAATTATTTGATGGAGTTAGGTTCCGTTTGGAAGATTTTATTTGCAACTTATTTGAAATTATTTTATAACTTAAGAAGTAAGTGATTGAGAGTTTATGGAAACAGCTTACAGTCTCTAAGTTGTTTTTCTTATAAATAAGTTCTTTAGGGTAGCTTATGAAAACAACAGCCTATTTATATGTCAACAAGCAAACCCTGTTTTCTATTTGATTATAAAAAATAAATTATGTACAAACAAGTGTTTGCATATTGAGTACTTACTTATTAAATAAGTCCTTATTTCAGTTGTTTGCCCAAATTGGTCCTTATTGTTATTACTTTGTTTTGAAAAAATTGACGTACTGGTGTGATTTCTCATATATGGTTTTTGTTCAAATCATAATGTCTCTTTGTGGGTTTGGAATTGTTGCACCAGGATTAAGTACTATAATGGGTGTTTATTTCACACTGTTCAAAAGGATTTTACAGCTCAAACGGGCGATCCAACTGGCACAGGAACTGGCGGTGATTCTGTTTACAAGTACGTAAACGGGACTGCTTTTGCATTTTGTGGCTGTTTAACATTCACTGACCTTTTTTTTTTATATATATAAAATGTGAAGCTTCTGACGTTGCATTCTCGTCTATGCAATGGCTTTCTCTTTTTAAGGTTTCTTTATGGCGATCAAGCCCGTTTTTTCAGTGATGAAATTCATATTGATCTTAAGCATTCCAAAACTGGAACAGTTGCCATGGCAAGTGCTGGGGAGAATTTAAATGCTTCACAGGTATGGCATGTTTGGAGCAGGTTGAGGGTTCCTTCCCTGTTATTTAAGAGTAGTTGTATGTAAAATAACTTTTCAATTACTATTGTTTTGTTGTTTCTATTTTCAGTTCTATATCACACTGCGTGATGACCTTGACTACCTCGATGGCAAGCACACTGTAAGTATTCCATGCATCCTTGCTTTACTTGTTTCACAGGGTATGGATGCTTCTTTATTTTGAAAATATGGAAATATTTTTTTTTTTTATGGATTTGGATCAATTGACTCTAGGTGGTTTAACTTCTCTTGCTCAAAATAGTTTTAATTTTTTAGGTTGTAATTACATAGAGAGAAATTAGGGAAGGTCTTATTTTACTGAGGGTTTTAATAGGGCTCTATTGTGTTGCTATAACAGTGTAGCCGTGCAAATTGGTCCCTTGCTCGCTATAGGGCTGCTGTAGTGGAATAATTCAGTGGATGTAGTGGACCAAATTGTAGGTTGAATAGCAGGCACTATAGCAGTGCTGTGCTGATTCCAAATAATGCCTTAGAATAGATACTCACATTAAGTATCTACTGCAGTTATCAGAATGATGTCTTTATTTCCATTTTTTTATGAAGGGTGACAACCAAGTTATGTCCATGCTTCTTGTTAGATATAGTTTGATATTATTAAGATATTGTTAGATATTGATAACCACAATATCAAACAATATCTTCTATTTAATCTTTTTATTTTCAGTTACTCTTTTTACTTGTACCTCTCTCTATTATAAATAGATTACCCTATGTGTGGTTTATACACAAGGGAGATTAATCTCAATCCCTATTTTCTTTATTCTCAACACTTCTCATCAACTTTCTCCTCTGTAAACTGAAACTTCTACTGGATAAAGTGATGAATATTCTTTTGGTGGAGCTCACTACTAATTCTGCTCCATACTCGGATTGCTGCTTGATCTGCTTACTTTACTTTCCACAGGCAAATAGTCTGTTCAAATGTCAACTACCTTCCTAACAATACCACCACCATCCTATACAGAAAATAGTAATCAGCAGCAGCAGCTTCTGCAAATGCCTAAATAAGTGCCCATCCCTGAACTCGATAATATTTGCTACTATATCAAGTTGCATCCTAGTAATCACCTCATGAAGCCTGAAAATTTGCTTAGCCTTTCTCATGTATATAACAAAACACCAGAAAATCTAATGATCTCCTGGTATTAGACTAACCATAGGAGATAGTAGATCACTCATACCCTAGCAGTAGCTAATTTCAGGGTCATCTGATAGCATCTCTGTGCGCTGAAACATGCCATTTGCTTATTTAAGAGGCTCTAGTCTCTACGACGTTTCCTAGATGTGGCCTTGGAATTGAAGTGGGAATAGATATTTGCTGGTAGCCCAATAGTTGATGACAAGGCTGGCTGAATAACAATTGTTAGGATAGATTTTGATACCATTTTAAAATTGAATTTGGATCTATCTCAACTCCTTAATGTGCGCATGTAACTGAAGTGGAAATAGGTATTTCTTGGTATCTGATAGGACCTGGTAGTATTGAATCAAAAATGTAACAACAGCGGAACAAAAAAATACTGAAACCAGAAAAACATAAACCAGAGAATGTTCTCTGCCCTGTGACAACAATCACCCCACAATACCCTAAAATGATTCCTCCCCCTAACCTCCTCCACTCTCTAGCTTTTTATTCTCTTTTTCTCCCTACGTATTCCCGCATCACCTTTCCCCCAATCCTCCCATGCCACGTGTGCAGTTAGTTACCTCCACTCATAACAGACTCATTCCCACTAGTGACCTTTTTGCCCCTTCTACGGTAATAATATTTCAAAGGCCTTTGCTGTTGAGGCCCATCAGTATCCCAATAGTGGGTGGAATGGCAGGCTTAACAACAATTGTTAGGACAGATTTTGATACCATTTTAAAGTTGAATTTAGATCTAACTCAACTTTATAAAACCAAATTTGTTGCTCCGTCAGGTATTTGGTGAACAAGGTATTTCTCAAGTTGTTGATGTTGGAAAGCATTTTAATTCTGTGCTTATTCTAGCAAATGGTTATTTGAAAAGCATGGATCATTTTCTGGGCCTAGAGAAAGCATAAAGAAAAGAAGAGCAATTACTAGAGTCCGAGGAGGTGATCAAGAATGAAATATTACCTAATTCTATTAAACATTGATTTGGAAATGCTACTTTAATTATTTAGGGTCCATTTAATTCTATTAAGAAATAAGGTACTGTATAGTACATGAATATTTGTCTCAAGTTTGATTTAAAAAATAAAAAAAGATCACTGGACAGTGCCAATTGAATGGCGATGGGCAGAACAAAAATTCTACTTTTTGTTACTCCAAAATCATGTGACAACATTTTGTCCCAAGTACAAGATACTGAAAAGATAAAGGAATCCTTACCTCTCTTTTCTCTCTTCCCCCACCTTCCCTCCTCCCACTCGTTTCCCAACTGTTTCAACTTTCAGCACATACTTTGAGTAAATGCATATATACTAAATGTAATGGAGCTATCCACATAATGGATTGTGTGTGTATCAAATGATATATAATTAATCACACAATATTATATATATATATATATATATATATATATATATATATATATATATATATATATATATATATTTTTTTTTTTTTATATATATATAAAAAAAAAAAATATATATATATATATATATATGTTATTATTTGTATTTAGATAAATAATATTAAAAGGTATCAAAGCTTATCTATATATTTTGTTTGTGCTGTCCATTGTTTACCAACAATGCATGGTACAAAATATTGTCAACTTTGTCTTCAGCTGTTCACCATGTAGTTGAAATTATTAGTAACAAAACAAGTCACGGAGGATGTTACTGTTCTGATACCGATTAGGGATACAATGAATTCCCTTTGTTATGCACACAAAGTATTATTATTTAAAATGAAAAAGTGATACATAACAAAGAACACAATTAATATCTAGTAATGAGAAATGTTTTGTAAGATATTTTCCTATCAGATCACACTCTAACTAAATCAAAATATATCTAATCAAATTATATATGTAACACTTACATTTAACTTTAATCATGGAAGTCACTTTTTTGTTTTTTTCTGAGATTTTTTCATTGTTACAGGTCTTTGGTGAGGTAGCTGAAGGATTTGAGACTTTAACTAGAATAAATGAGGCTTATGTGGATGACAAAGGAAGACCATATAAAAATATAAGGTTTATACTCATTCTTCTCCACTAAAAAACATGAATTGAAAACAATGATTTCTTATTTGTCATTTTGAGAGGAATACAATGTATTCATCTTCTTGAATTACTTGAATAGAATCAAGCACACGTACATCCTAGAGGATCCTTATGATGATGCTTCTCAACTATCTGAGTTCATTCCTGAAGCTTCTCCAGAAGGAAAACCTAAAGATGAGGTAATGGTTGATTGCAACACTTTATTTCATTACTTGAAAATGCAGAAGATACCATTGGTTATTTGTTAGCATTGCAATTGTCTTTTATAATGTAAAACTATTTATCATGGAATGTGTTCAATTGATTCAAATTGACCTTATTTTTCTCAACTTAACATTGGGAAAACCCATTTGGTACTTTATACAATGCGTATCTTTGATTTTGCTTTAATTCATTTATAGAAATATGACAAGTTTGTCTGCAGAGATATCTCTATTTTGAATTATTGGAAATGCATTGGTCCTAACTCATGGGTGGAATATTGCATGAGCCTATTAGGAGTATTTGTCTATAATTGACTTGAGACATCTAACACCCACCCATCATGCCTAAATCTAGAGTTGTGAAATGTGAAGTTTACAAGTTGGCATTTATAACGAGAAGACTGGATAGTGCATGGTTTTTCATGAACCAACTATCGCAAAAGGTTAACTTCTTAAGTGAAGATGTGTGGATGTTTATGTATTTATAACATGCCGCCCATGGAAGAGCCTATTGGGATGAGAGTTTGAGTAATGGTCATACTTATACCGAAATTTGATTTTATTAAAAGAATGATGGGGCAGAGATCAAACGCAAGACCATTTTTTTCGTACACTGGAAACTGTCCAAGTCTAAATCCCCAAAGCTAACATAATGGAGGAGGATTGCTGAAGCCTTAAAGAGTGTATGGGCCATATTTGAAGCCGATAGGGTACATGATAGCATGAATCTTTGCCCCTTGTGATACTTAATTGAAATACTGCCTTATTAGAATTAAAAAAATGCAGATTTTAGAGGTTTTATATGATCAGTAGAGTACTTGGAATGGCATTTATCCTTCTGTTCCATGTATGGTGTTGGTTGCTTTTTTCAAGCAAGGTTTTCTGAGTGTTCTTTTCATGGTTTCTCAGTGTGTTTTGTTTCCCCGACATAATTGAAGGGTTAATTAACTTATTTTGCATTGATGTATTTGTTTAATTCAAGTGTTTTATTTATTTATTTGTTTTGGAGAATATCTCTTTCTCCCCTAGTAGAAGGTGAGATGAAGACTGAGATTTGTTTCCCACTTTTTGCAAGTTATAACAGTTAATCATGGATTGATTACATGATGATTGGATTCTTTTGATATTACAAATTAATTTATGTCTGGCTGTCACTCTGTAGCTTTAGATTGATGGTTATATTGGATTTTACTTGTTATGCAATGGTATATTTATTCAGCATTCATTGTAAAAGAGTTTCTTGTGATTCTTGTGATTACAAATCAATTCAATTCAAGTCAAGTTTTATAATAATGAAAAATTCAATTTTACAGTCTTCAGTAAGCATACATGTTCAAACACCTAAGGCATGACTTAAGCAATTTTACTAGGTTGACGATGAAGTACGACTTGAAGATGATTGGGTGCCCATGGATGAGCAATTAAATTCAGCAGAACTTGAGGAGGTTATCAGATCAAAGGAAGCTCATTCTAGGGCAGTTGTACTTGAGAGTGTAAGTATAATTCATAGTTTTAGTACTTCATTTGTGAATATGATCCCTTGTAAGTTGTAAACTTGCTTTTCTTTCTTATTTTAGATTGGGGATATTCCTGATGCTGAGATTAAGCCTCCTGACAATGTATTGTTTGTCTGTAAATTGAACCCAGTGACTGAGGTGAGTAATCCCGTTACATAGTTATCATATTCTCCTTCTCCCTCCCCCACCCCAATTTATACTGAGGTCAAAATCAATACTTGTCTATTAATACTTTTTCTTTTAAATTTTAGGATGAGGACTTGAATACTATATTTTCTCGCTTTGGAACTGTATCATCGTGAGTATTAATATTAGGCAGTTTACCTGTCATGCATTTACTAATAGTGATATCGTTTTGTATATACTGTTCTTACTTGATATTTTAATTATAGGGCTGAAATCATCCGTGACCACAAAACTGGTGACAGTTTATGCTATGCTTTCATAGGTCAGTATGTATATCCACCACTGTCATTTGTATACAATTTGTGCTTCTATATTGAGAAATGATCTTCAGATTGCCAATTTCAGTTCCTTGATCCTGAATCTGGAAACAATAGTTATTGTTTTTTGTTTTCCTGTTCTTTTATATCTTAGGATCAGTTCTAAGAATTATGTCAACCTCCTCTGATTCACTTAAATCCTACTTAATAAGTTTCTCTTTGTATTTGGTTATATTTTATTAAGCCCGGATACGGACATGACACGAACACAAAGATACCGTTAAATTGAAAAAACATAGGACACGGGACACGACATGTATATAGATATTAGTTTCAAACTTTCAACTAACACATTGTCAACTAACACAAAAATGAATTTAATCTATATATCCGATATCCAAAAAATTGAAAATAGTGATCATATAAGATTTTTTCTTATTTTTATAATCATAATAGAAACTTAACTTATGTGATAAGTTTACAAGTATATGGGCTTTTTAGAAAATCATTGAATTTGTGGTTATTAACATTGTGTTGGAGTCATGTCAAAATTATGTCAAAGACAAAAAATGTCTTTCAAATTGGACACTTTACTGACACATGTGTCGTACGAGTATGTACACGTGTCGGTGTCCAATACGTGTTGGACACGGGACACACCACTGATATAGTGTGTCCGGGCTTCATAATATTTGGTGTTAGAAGTTCATACATGTTTGGCTAAATGCATACATACCCCATAAAATTTATTACATATTTGAGAAGAAATAATGGTTATTATTTTATCGTTAACTATTATTTCATGGTAAATTATTTTAGAATTGGAGAGAAAAGAAAATAACAAATTGAAATGAAGGATAAAATATCCTACTTAGGAAGGAGTAAGATTTAAAAAAAAACAAATCATCCACGTATCTCTCCCCATTTTCTTTGCATATTGATAAGGCTGTTAACTTAATAAGTCATAGACAAAATTCCACTTCATCCAAATATGCTAAAGATATGATGAAACTGTAAAACAATTAACTTGCCTTTCTTATTCCTTTCTAAACCTGTGAGTTAATCGTTAAGAACTCTTCCCAGATTCAAAAAACACATCCAGAATTCATAAAAACCCCAATAAGTTTATTTTAATCAGAAGTGGCTGTTGTACGGTGCAAGAATGGACCGCATTTTCTGAACACAAGCCATAAAAAAAAACACATTTAAAGAGCTTTGTTTCGTGTGAACTCTGAAGATTTAACCTATTATTAGTTTTTTATCATGTTATGTTCCATTATCCAAGGAAAAGGCCCGAGCTTTGGAGATTTGGATTTGTGGACACCAATGAGTAGATAGAAATGTACGTTTGTACAATTAAATTTGTGCTGCAAACTAATTGTGCAACCATTTTCAACATTTTATATTGGTTTCCTTCAAATAATTTATCAATATTAGGATTGATTTGTTTCTTAGTTTCTAGATAAAACCCTACTCTGTAATTGGAAAATGAATGATCTCTTTTTGTTTTCATGCAATTAACCACTTCTCATTTTTACTCATTGTGACAGAATTTGAGGACAAACTGTCATGTGAGCAAGCATATTTTAAGGTATACTGAAAATTTTGAAGCATATTTTTACCACATGAGTATTCTTTCTATTTCTAAATTACTCTGTTTTGCTTCATGCACATTAAGTATTGTTGTAGATTTATTTATTTCTTCCTTCTATCCTTGGTTGGCTTAAATATACTATAGATACTAAAGATAATGATAATTTTGTTATTCTTTCAGATGCTTGCCTACCTGTTACATTTCCTATGATCTTGCGTTTCAATTTTTATTTGAGTTTTGGACGGTGGATTGAAGATTGTTTCTCTAGCAATTCTGAGTTCAAATAAGTATTTTTAAGTGTATATATAGAAAAAAGTTGTTGTGGTTTGAAAAGAAAATTCGTATCCTGAACTTTTTTCTCCTTGATTGCTCCCTGAACTGCAGATGGATAATGCTTTGATTGATGATCGAAGGATACATGTGGATTTTAGTCAAAGTGTCGCAAAATTGTGGTCCCAATACAGGCGGAAAGATCAAAAGGGTAAAGGTAAGGATAAAGATATCTGTTAGGATAAATTGCTAGGTATGGATGTAAGTCTCACATTAGAAATATGAGATTCTTGTGAGGTTTATAAGAGCTTGGGCTTTCCAACTACAATAGGTAGCTTTAGCTTTTGTGATGTGTTCCCAAGGTTCTTTACCACCAATATTGCAATTTTTAAGGATTTGTTTATTACCTGTTTCGTTTTTACAGCATTGTGCTGAATGCCAATATTTGGTTGTAGACAGCTGCTCTTTTCCCTATGTAATCTCATTACAATAATTTATCACCGCAGGTGGTGGTTGCTTCAAGTGTGGCTCTACAGATCATATTGCCAAGGACTGCACTGGAGATGCTACAATGAAACAACCACAAACAAAATACATTTTAAAGGATGATAATACCCAACGTGGTGGAGATAATTCTAGGTATGTACTTCTGATTGCATGTACCACTCTTTGACTGTCTCTGATTTTTGTCTGTCCAAATGTGTGACAGCAATTTCATGGTCCATGCAGATATGAAATGGTTTTTGATGGAGATGATAACCCAGAAAGTCCAAGGCAAGATGTAAAACACCGAAGGCATGATAGGGATGACCCAGTTGAGAAAAAAGGTAGGGAAGAAGATTTTAAAGATCATAGAAGTCGTAGGGATCAGGATATGGTAGACTCGAAAAGAGATAGGTACGGTGATAGAAGTAGAGGGGATGGGGGAAATGGAGAAAACAAAGCACGATATGAAAGAGGTGCAAGGGATTTGGATTCCAACGCTGACAAGAATGACAGAGATAGGCACAAAGGTAGACATGGAAATGATGATTACAGGTGGAAACATGATCATGGATCCAGAAAAGAAGAGGATGATAGCAACAAGCGTAAAGATGAGCGAGACACTAGAAGAAGAGATGAAGATGATAGCTACAAGCGTAAAGATGAGCGAGACACTAGAAGAAGAGATGAAGATGATAGCTACAAGCGTAAAGATGAGCGAGACTCTAGAAGAAGAGATGAAGATGATAGGAGAAACACAGATTCTAGCCATTTGGAGAGAAGGAATGACAGAGGTTATAGGAAGAGACCTGAAGAGAGTGGAAAACAAGATGTGAAGATTGATTCTGGACGAAGAAAAAGAAGTCCAGCTGATGATGATTACAAAAATGGAAGGAAAGATGAAGATTACAGACATAGAAAGGAAGAACGAGGTAAAAGGCAAGATATTGAAGCTGATGAGGATTACAAACGTAGAAGGGAGGATGGAGATTACAGACCCAGAAGGGAGGAACGTGGACACAAAAGGCAAGATATTGAAGCTGATGATTATCCTCATAGGAGGCATCATGGTGACAGGAGATGATGATTGCTCTCACTATATCCTAATGCTAAGCACAGAACCTTTGAACCGCTATTATGTATGTCCCTTTTGCTTCGATTTTTCTGGTGAAGCAGATATTGATATGTTTTAGAACAAGGTTTTTGAATGGCTTTAGAAAACTCATTTTCATGTTTGGTGCTTAACATAGCAGTTTGTTTTCTTGACATAAATATTGGGTTTTCATAAATTGTTAGACGGTGGTTGACTAAAACCAGCTTTACTAGTGGTACATGGGATGTACTAACAAGTCCCATGCAACACTTTATGTAATCCATGATTTCTGATTTGAGGTAGGGGAAAATTCAAAATTGTTTATGTAATGCATTTGTAGGTTACGTAATTAGAAATGCACTTATGAACCTGAAAATACATTTTTGATTGCATGACATAGAAGTATATTTTGGATGATTCAATCTAGAGTTGGTAGTTATATTTCTTGATTTTTCAAGTTCGGAATACATCTCTGAAACGGATGATGTGTAATTTTCTTTTAATCAGCAGATAATATGTAATACATTTCTAAATTCGAAAGTCTATTATGGATTATATAATCTTGAAATGTATTTTAAATTGCATAATTTAAAATTTAAAATTATATGTCTGGATCGAGTGTTTTACAACTAATTTTTGGATTTTACAATCATAAATAAAAAAATGCAGAAAATAACTCACTTCAAAAACTCTTTGGAACATATCCCATGCGTTCCAAAAACCTCTTTCCAAAACTTTATGTAGAGATGTTATGGAAAATTTGTTCTGAAAAATATTATACATATTTCGAAAAGTTTATTTCAGAAATCCATTCTTGAAAGCTTGTTCCGAAATACATTTGATGTATTTTGGAATTATATTTCAAAAATTTTATTTGAGAAACTATATTCCAGAAATTTCAATCTATAATATTTTTTTTGGAAATTCCAGAAAACTTCTTCTGGAAACTTTTCAGAACATTGTATTTCGAAAGTCACTTATACAGAAGGTGGAATGTCATTTTGAAAATTTGAGAGGTTGCTGAAGAAATTGTTGTAGTGCAGGAAGTAAAAGCCTTTATTAAACTATTAAAAAGGCTAGTAACCCAATTCTATTTCTGGTATTTTATTACCTAGTTTATATTTTTTCTTTACCTTTTTATCATGTCTAAAGAGGGAGAAAACTACTTGTGTTAATTGTGGAAAATATTGTTAGCAAAGCATGACAAAACATGATGTGTTGATTTGATGATTTTGTGATGTTGGCGTCTCTTATTATTTGTTTCTCTTTCCATGATGTACTATCTTAATTTCATTAAAATGTAAGGCATGAATCAATATCAAAGATAATATCGAGTAAATTTGGATTGAAAAATTGGTTATATGTATTTGTTGAACATAGTAATCAATTATTGTGCAATTATAGAATCAATTATTATGTATTGGAGATATGCATATATACATTACAAAATGATCAAAATTAGGTATGCAATTATGCACAACATAATTACCGAAGATTTAATAATCTACTTACATAAATTTGAGCAGCTTAATTACAGGAGATTGATTGTTAATTAGCTTAATAACAAAAGAATAATTTGAATTTTATCACACCTATGCAGTTGAAGTGGGAGGTTCACAAACGCTTAAGCTGGTCCGGAAATCATCAAAAAGAATCTGAGGTAGGCTTTTGGTGAAGATATCAACTATATGGTGGTGGGAAGGTACATGAAGAGCTCGTGCTTGACTGCGTGCTACTTTTTTCTAAACAAAGTGAATATCCATCTCAATATATTTTGTATGCTAATGCTGCACAAGATTACCGGAGAGATAAATGACATTAACACTATCGCAATACACCAAAGTAGCTTGAGGGAGAGGAAAATGAAGCTTTAGAAGAAGATTGATGAGCCAACAAGATTCAGAAACAACATTTGCAACACCTTTGTATTCAACTTCTCCACTAGAACGAGAAAGGGTGCTTTGAAGACTAAGAGATGGGGTTGTCACCATGAAACACATAGTAACCAGTTGTGGAATGTCTAGTGGCAGGACATTCATCCTAATCAACATCAATATAAGAGATAAGTTTCTTAATAGAGGTTGGATAGAGGTACAAACCATATTGTAATGTACCCTAAACATACCGCATAATGTGTTTCAACGTTAGCATGTGCTCGGTGTAGGGGGCATGCATGTGAAGAAAGACCTGTTGAAAAACATAAGAAATGTCAAGACAAGTGAATGTGAGATATTGTAAGGCACTGACAAGACTCATATGGTGTGTCGGAGAATGTACTAAGCCTTTGCATGGTATCAACTGAAGTAGCAGAAGGATTGCAGGAGGTCATTCTGACGTGTGCAATGATGTCACTAGCATTAGTGTTTTGACTGAGGAGTAGGCCACCTGCATGTCTTGTCATAACAATCCCAGGAAAATAACTCAAAGGACCAAGATCCTTCATAGCTAATTTAGAGGCAAACAATGTCATGATAGATTTGTTGAGGTCATAGGATGAGAATGATGTCATCAACATAAAGGACGATGTATGCCATGTCAAAACCACATCAGTAGATGAAGAGGTAGTGATTAAAGTCCTATATTGGAACCCAATGATAGAAACATAGTCAACAAAGCGTTGGTACTAAGCACGAGGAACTTACTTTAGACCGTAAAGAGATTTCCTCAGGCGACAAACATGATCAGGGTGAAGGGGATCACGGAAACCTAACGGTTGGTGCATGTATATACACTTATGTAAATCACCATAGAGAAAAGCATTCTAAACATACAACTAATGAATGGTCTAGATTTGGAGAGAGCAATGGTAAGAACCGTTCAATTAGTCCCAAATTTCACCACAGGACTGAATGTCTCATCACAATCCACACTTGCAATTTGAGACTTGCCTTCACCTACAAGACGAGCTTTGTAAAACTCAAAATATCTTTTGGATTTTTTTTGTCTGAAAATCTACATACAACAAATGATATTAACATCACAAGGTTATGAAACGAAATCCCACGTATTATTTTTAGTTAGAATGTCAAATTCAGACTGCATGGTAGATTTTCAATTAGGGTCTGATAAAGCAAAGGTGGGATTTTTGGGAAGAGTTGATATTATAGGGTCGACAATGGAAATAAAAAGGTTAAAAATCCTTTTGGGTTTGTAGACATCGGTCATGCCACGGGTGGCCATGGTCCTAGTGGAAGGGGTGAGTCGTGATTGAAGGGTTCGCAGGCAGGGCAGACTGATCTAAAGTAGGAGAGGTAGATGAACTGGTTGTAGAGGATGACGTGTTGGATGAATGGGAGAGTTATCTTGCATGTTGTGGATTAGGCAAAGGCTTTGGGTCAGGGTTTAGCTAGGGATGAATAAGGGAGGGATGTATGTCAGTAGTGAAATTGTCATAAGTAGAGATATGGGAGGAAGGCATATGGGAAAAAGGAAATTGTATTTCATAAAAAATGACATGTTGTGATATTATTACCTTTTTGTGGGACAAATCAAAACATTTATAACCTCTATGATTAAAGGGATAGTCCAAGAAAACACACGGAGTCAATCGTGGTTGTGGTTTGTTAATGCCAAGACAAGGGAACAAAGGATAACAAAGACAACCAAAGACCTACAAATGTGTACAGGAGGGATCACAATGATATATAAATTGAGAGAGAGACCAATTAGACAAGGCCTTTTAAGGAAGTATATTAAGGAGATAAGTGGACATTTGAAGGGCGTGAAGTCAAAATTGAAGGAGAAACGAACGAATGAGCGAGGAGAGTGTGAATCATGTTGTTAATGGTTTGAATTTTACGTTCTGCTTTGCCATTTTGAGAAGTATGAGGGCAAGAGAACCGAAAGAGAAGACCATTATCACCACAAAATCGATGAAACAAGGTTTTGTCATACTCATGCCCATGATCACATTGAAAACATTTAACTTTTCGCAAAAATTGTGTTTGAATTTGATCAGTGAGAGATGTGAACTTTTCAAAAACTTGAGATTCAAAACCTAAAGGAAATGTCCACAAGAAATTAGAGTAATCATCTAGAAAAAAAAATATAATATTGATGACCAAAGGAACTTAAAACTGGTGATGTTCAAATATCATTGTATGAAATATAAAAATACAACAAAGTATCATTATTGGATGACACAAAAGGCAACTTAACATGTTTTCCAAACACACAAATAATAAATAGTTTTTGAATTCAAATGTTCAAAGACAATGAACTAATTACTAGGAAGAGACTGCAAAACAAAAGAGATGGGATGACCAAGACGATTGTGCCAGACACCGAAAGCTAGACTTGCAAAATAAGTAAGACTTATGACTGGATAGAGGACGTCAACACTGTCACATCTCATAAGAGGGATCCCCATCTTGAAATTAGTAACAGAGAAGTCAAAAGGGTCAAAAGAAACATAAATGTAATTATCAATAGTGAGTTATCACACAAAAATTATATTTTTGATAATATGTGGTGTGTGCAAGACGTCTTTAAGGTTTAAAGGTTTATGATAATTTTATGTAGGAAGGATTGTGTGACCAAAACCTTGAATTGGAATACCTTGACCACTACCAACAATTAGTGTCTGATTTAAATTACTCAAGTTAGAATAAAACTTGAGATTTCGTTAAGTGAGACGAGGCTTTAGTGTCCATGTGCCATATTCTGTCAAGAGGTGTTAGGGACATAATGCGTATAACAACGACAATGTTGGTAGGTACTGAGGAAGCTGTAGCGATATGGGCCTGAGGACGCTGACCTAAAATGTCGGCTTGCTTCGAAGATCCTCTAGGATGAGTCCACTAATATGTTAGATAAGGATAAGCAGACATGCCCTAAGGAGGGGGAGTCCAACCCTAGGAAGGAAAATACTGAGGTGGTTGCCAAGATGGAGAATGAGGTACAACAGGAGATACAAACAAACCAAATTAACCATTTGAGTAGGATCCATTATGTTGATTATGTCCACTAGAGCAACCCAAATTTCTACGATTGCGACTACACCTATAACGATTGTTTGAGTTATAGTTGGAGTGTGGTTATAAGGAGTGATTAGAGTCCCATGTGTGACGAAAAATAATATATTACTTTTTAACTATTATTTATTTATTTATATTATTTTCTATATTATACAAAAAAATTTGAAACATAATTTTACAATAACATATCACATAATTAAAATATTCACATAAACATATATTTACAATACTATATGCATCTTATATCTACACCATTTAATACCTCTTATATTTCCTATACTAGAAGAGGAAGAAGTGTTACTTATTTACAATTTCCCCTTCATATAGTGGCTTTCAAAGAGGAGGAGGAAAAATGTTATGGATAGGGTTCACTTGGACTGTTGGGGGTAAATAGAAGGTAACTCCAATTTGTCCTTCGATGACAATCGGCACGTTTGGAACAGAGAAGAAAGTAATAGTAGAGTTTCTAGTTTCCTGAAATGTCACAGAATTATTCACTGCATTGGTTTGCTATGCATTCCCCGGGAAAACAACCACAATGTCGGCGAAGAAGGGATCATGCATGTTGGGAGCAGCCATCTATGATAATGTTATAATTTTTTTTTTCACACATAATCATAAAATAGGTAAGTGAGACAAATATCACAAAAAGAAATATACAACATATCATAATAAGATAAAATGAAATGAAAATTCTCCCAAATCCATAAAACTGGATTTTATCATACTTTATAAAGATATTGATTAATTTTGTAGAGACTAGTCAGGATAAATGAGCTCATGGCCAACAAAGTAACTCAAGAACATCTCATTTTGAGTAATACCAACTCGTTTAAATCCCCAAGGTCATACCTCCAACTATAATAATCACATATTTATTTATTATAAATTTTATTTCAATATTAAACCATATAATTATATAAATAAATAAATAGATAGGATCATTAAATAATTAAAATAAATAAAAATAAATAAAAAGGACCAGTACGTAATTGGAGATAAATATAAATAAGTAAATAAGAGTTAATATAAATTGAATGAATAGAACCAATGCACAACTGGAGATGAATATAAATAAGTAAATGATAGTAAATATAAATTGAATAAATAGGACCAATGCATAACTGGAGATGAATATAAATAAATAAATAAGAACAAGAACTAAATATAAATTAGAATGAGGTTAGGGACACTCACTTAAGGTAAATAATATAGAGACAAAAATAATTATGAATAGATAAAGATAATCAAAGTAAAAAGATAAAATGATAGATGTCTCCTTCCCTTACCTTAACTATGGAAGATATGCTTTTGAAGATGATCTTTGTATTTTATTTTTCTCCTCTTTCTTTCCTCGCACTCGCAAAGACTCTTTGCTTCTCCTCCCTCTCTCTTTTTTTTTTTCATTGTATCTCTTTCCTTCCCCCCTTTGATTCACTTCACCCATATTTATACTAACATTTTGTAATGATTGCATTTAGTTTAAAATGCACTATTTTGTTTTTGTTTCAGTTCTTCCTTGATTTAGTTTAGTTAGTTAAAGATTGGGCTACCAAGACAAGATTTTTTTTATCCTATCTGACGTTAACATTAACCTGGCCTGACATTAATTGTGATTTGCCATTTTGACCACTCTTGGTGCATGTACATGGATTGTAACGTTGTGGTGCAGATTCAATCTAAAAATTTCTTTAGTTTACTTTATCATAATATATAACGTTTATGCATATATACTATTAAAGTTCAGTTTGGAGAAGACTATAATTTTTTTTTAAATATATCCATGATATTTAAAATTACTTCAACAAACAGGATAATGGTGTATAACAGAACAATATTATAAAATTATTGTGTAATGCGTATTATAAATGTGTTTATATTATTATTATTATTATTATTATTATAAAGGCAAAACATATTTTTTTTCTGAAACCGAAATGCTAGTTGTAATGTTATAAGTATTATAACTTATTTTATTATTGAAGTATATTATTTTGTAGTAATATTTTTATTATAATTATTTTAATTGCAAACACTTAAATTTTGATTTCTTGAATAATTATAATTTTTATATCATATGTTCATAATTTATTATCCTAGTCACATTACATATGGAAAATAATGTATTATAAAATTTTAGGTATTGACATACTAAAAATATTGTGGTATAAATTTTGAAATGTTACACCATGGGTCGAAGTATGCATGGCAGTATAAGAAACAATGGCTTGCAACTTCGCCAAACCAAATTCCGCAAGAGTCGGCATAAAACATGCTTCACTAAAAGAAAAGTCTTAAATAATAACCAATTTTAGTGACAAAAAATATGCTTATTCCTTTGTCAGCCAAAACCTTCTTAGCTAATGTCAGTTACCAATTTAGAGACCAATTCATAATAAAAACTATTTTAGTTACTAATTTAGAAACCAAATATAATTTTTTGAAACTATTTATTTACCAAAAAAATTTAATTTATAAATTGGTTCTAAATTGGTCATTCTAGCGACTAATTATTTTTTGTCACTAACATTGACTATTTTTCAAGAATTTTCTTGTAGTGCCTGGACGAAGGAAGGCAAATGGTTGCTCTGATGAATCCATGTGAGTGGAGGAGAAATCCTACTCAGAGACCAACAACATGAGAATTATTGTTGTCCTAAAAAATGGCAACTAAACAATTCCATGGAGCCATAACTCTGGAGCCTTTCTCCATAACAATGGCGAGAATATTAAAATAGATTGTAGAGATAAATCCACTAAAGTACGGTAGAATCAAGAGTAATTTACTGTTTGTGATCAACATCAATTAGAGCTAGACGTTCCTTTTTGGATTGAGGAATAATATGGTAAAGAGCTCTAGTTTTCCGAACACGAGTTTCAAAAAGTTCGGTCCACGTAACATAATAATCCTTCTCCATTTTCAGCACAAAGGGATGCTTTTTTTTTTTTTTTTTTTTTTTTATATATTAGAGATAGTGAGTTATTTTTTATATCAGAGACAGAGACAGTGAATTATTTTTTATATTAGAGATAATGAGTTATTTTTTATATTTTTTATAATGCTATGTATATTAGAGACGTTAATAATTTTAATAAAGTCATAACACTATATTGAATGTTTATATTTAAGTATTACAAATAGTATTTATTGTAATATTATTATGATTAAATGTTAAATTAATTATAATGTATCATTATATTAAATACTTATATTTAAGTATTACAAATAGTATTTATTATAATGTTAATATTATAAATAGATACATCCAAATATATTTAATTGTAATATTATTATGATAAAATTTTAAAATAATGATAATGTAATTAAATTTAAATAATGTATATATATATATATATATTATAAAATAAAGTAAGATCTTAGGTAAAATTAAATTTGTGTGTGGAGTGTCTATTCCTGAGTAAGGAAAAATTTAATATTATTCTTTTTTTTATCTTGAAATAACTATTAAATACATATTAATGAAGAAGATAAAAAATTGGTTTCCAAATATGAGACTAAACTTCCATATGATAAAACATGTACAATCATCCATAATATCTATATTATACAAAATTTTGGCTATAAATACTCACCTAGTAAAGTGGATAGTGTAACCAACATTTTTAGACAAGACAGGTAAGAGATTGAAGCTACTCATATGTGTGCCGACCTCTCTCATTTCCATCTTGTTCCAAAAAAGTAAAATACCATATAAAATAAATCTCAAAATATAGTATTTAAAAATGACTTTAAAAAGAATAAAAACAGTTTTTAAAATATTTTAACACTTACTTTTACTTAAAAAAGTATTTTAAAATTATGTTTAAATTACACAACTTTGGTATTAAAAGAAGAAAAAAAATATATTTGGACTTACGATTTGGTCTTTAATTTTCAAATGGTTCATAACTTCTTATATCAATATAAATTCCAATGAAATTGCAATGTTTTTCTCGACACACGGTGATACAAAAATAAGCGGAATGCACGTGATCAACGCACTTTAGTTGAACCCTAAAATAATTATTTAATTTTCACCTTTTTCTTATATATATATATATATATATATATATATATATATATATATATATGTTGT
>Ga0214544_1006109_pt1 | contig 22603 bp, 10 predicted proteins | sample CNSS3metaG_FD_160074 | JGI IMG/M metagenome (GOLD analysis project Ga0214544, IMG submission 160074) | Root nodule microbial communities from cowpea collected in UCLA plant growth center, Los Angeles, California, USA - CNSS3 | ecosystem: Host-associated > Plants > Roots > Nodule | place: USA...
CCTCTCTCACACTCACACACAAACAATTTTTGTTTCTACATACTAACTTAATCATCAAATCCTCCAATCTTTCTCATCTTCATATATCATACTGCATACACACACATACGCCAATCTCTTTTCTCATTTTCTACTAAATATTTCATCATCAAACTTAATCATTAAACAGTACAGAGTTGCCTTTTTCATCATCACAGCTGTATGCAACTATATATACTGCTATATTTTATTCATTTCCTCTTCTCTTTCTCTTACATCACTCACTCCAACTAATATCAATTCAATTCACCCTAAACCCTAAATCATTTTCCTTCACCCATGTATATATATTCTTCTCAAGTGATTCATTTTTCAATGAAAGAAGAAAAATGCAAATGAATTAGGACGACAAAGGGTTCAAAATTGTATCCCAAATTATAATTAATAACAGATTTTATGCCAGAATTAGTTAAAAGCTGGTTGGAAGATGACAACAGCATTTGGTGGTATTGTTGACTAACTGAAAGAAAAGGGTGGAGCTAAACTTGCACACAAGTCATAATGAAGATCCAGAAAAGTATACGAGGTTGATAATTTCCCTGTATGCACTGTATATGTTTGTATAAATGCTTGTATGACATAAATCTGAATGGTTTACTTTTCAAACACCAAGAAAACGATTCAAACACTTTATAATGGATAGATAATGATGTATTACTGGTTACTAATAATATATATAAAACCTAATTCATGAAGATACACAGCTGGCTATGAAGATATTAATAATAAAAATAATGAATGGTATTGTACCTTAGATTGTCCAACCAGGAAAAGCTGGTGCAATGCAATATCAGGCATAGATCTATCTTCTATATTCTATCCCTACTTTTTTACATATATATGTAACAATTTCATACCATGTCTAGTGGCACCTAGCTCCACTTTTCCTTTTATAGGGTTCAATATAAAAAATTAAAATCAAATTTAATTTTCAATTCATTAATCATGTGTCATTTACTTGTAAGTATTTTCTGAGAACATAGAATTGAATCACAACGGTAGAATTGAATCAGAAGCTTGAAAAAAATGAATGGTACTAAGATGATACGTTTTTGAAATAAATAAAAGTAAACAAACATATAAAATTAGTTGAATAGAAGGAGTTAAGCATTGACAGGGAATAAAAAAACAACTCAATCAAAGCCATGACAGAATTAGGTTAAAATCAATTTTCCTTCTTGGGAGACAACAGAGACAAGTAGAATCAGATAACAAAAATTATGTATAGAATGGGTTGAGAAGTGTGAAAATGTCTTTTTTTTTTCTTCTTATTGTTTACAATATCATACCTTTTGACATGTGTGCCAATAAAAACAAACAACAAAATTCAAATCTGACATGAAATTGCAACCTTTGGATATAATACAAGTAAACTGAAGAAATCATAGTTAAAGTTTATAATATATATAAATATTACTGTATACTCCTCCTGATTCTTCTACAACGGCTATTTTTTTTTTTTTTAATTTCTATGGTGTCGGTGAGTTTAGTATTATGTCTTTTCATGTGAGTTTAGTATTGTGTCTTCTTCATGTTCATTACATATATTCTTTGAATTATGCTATTCAACTCCTTCATTACTCAAGTTATCAAACTCAACTTGATCCTATAATATAATATATTAATTATAGAGAATCATCAACAAATATAATTAAACTCAAGTCTCGATTACAAATAATTAAATTAATCAATTGTAAATAATGGTTACTAAATATTTCACTAGCAAAATTTGCCACACCATTAGTTTTTGTTTTTTTTTTGTTTAAAAAATCTTAGTCAAAAAAAAAATTTGAATATTAACTTTCAAAATGCCCGCTTAATTTAATATTTCCTCCGATCTCAAATAAAATAGAAAAAATAATTTATATTAATTACAAGAAATTAGTAAGTAATATTTAATTCTATTAATTTCATTTCAATAAAAGAGTTTATAGAATATCATTTGTTTGAAAATAAGGCTCCAGTTAAATAAATATATTTTAAGATATAATCTGATTAAGTAAGTCATTTGAGATTTGTTCCTCTTCTTATATTTGATTCAAGAGATAACATCCAATATTTTTAATTAATTTGTTTAAGAATAATAAGTAGTAAATGATTTTCATAATTTTAACATGATGTAAATATGTTTCTTTTATCAAACATTTTTTTATTCCGTGAGTTAGGTGAACTTCTGTATATTGGCACTTGATTTTTATGAATATAAAACATATATTTTTATTTTATTAATCAATATTTTAGGAATGCAATTTAATACATTAAAAATGTTAACAGCTGTGTCTCCAGGACATTATTTAATACAATTTTATCAACACACTCTAACTATGTTTTTTAATACAACTTCATTGTAATTTTAATAATTTTTCTTTACTTACTACGAAAAGAACGTCTTTAAATATCTCAAAAATAGAACCTAAAGTCATTTTATAAATACGTTTTTAAATATTTATAACATTCACTGCATAATGATTTTACGAATATCGTTGACGAGCCACAGTGAGAGTGGAGCATTGAATTTCAGGCAACTATATTTATCATCATATGGTTGAAAAAAAAATATACACAAATATATTTTAATATTTTTATAATTATTTTTAGAAAAATCTCCAAATATTAGCCTTCTTGTTTCCGTTCGTTTCATTATTTGGTTGTCGATCTAGTTTTATCTATCTCATAATAATAATACTCAATTTTTCTATAACTTTTAATTTAGTTTATATAAATATTAACGAAAACACGTACATTTCTAGTATTTACATGAATATCCTGTCTATCTAATGACATAAATATATGAATTTTATTTTAATTTTGGATTTCTTTACCAACTTTACAGATAAACAATGGTAAGAGTGTTCAGTCCGCTTTTTTTGTTTGATTTTTGGTTAAAAATATATTTAAATTAAATCCTAAACCTTAAATAAAAAATATATTCAAATTAAATATACAAATGTACGTAGTTTTGAAGGGAAAAAAATACAAACCATATCAAATCAATGTGATTTGGATTTTAGGGTTTTCAATTGATAATTTTATTTTTATTAAATATTTGTTCTCAACTTTTAAATTAAAATATAATAATAAAAATATATCTTGTTATTGGTTTTATATATGAATAGTTATATATTAAAGATATTAAAAATACCTAAGATTATTGTTATGTAAAATAAAGCATTATAAAATGGTATTAAAGTATTTGAAAGATTAGGAGATTTTTTAATGTGTGGTAATTAAAGGATAATTATGTTTGTAATAGGTAATAAGAAAATTCAAATGAGAAACTCATTTTGTAAGTAAATAGATTAGGTCATCATATTGCATTATCTTTTCTTGTTCTGATATCTCATTATCATTATTCAAAATGAAGAAATAATTATGATCAAACTCTTTTGCACTTTTATAATTATGAATTTAAGTATGATTAACATTTATAGTTATATAGATAAATTTTCATTAAAGGCTTAAATTTAAGTTTGATGTGAAATGGTTTTAGAAAACAAAATCATTTGTTCACATATCGGATGTAAGATAAGCTTGAGATCATTTAGTATACTAACTCTTATTTTGCTAGATGTAAAAATAATATGAAATCATTGAACTATTATTTTTAGAGATGTTATATTGTGAAAAGTGTTAAATAATCTATTGTAGTTTCTTTTAATGTGACAATTGAGTTCATAGGTTATTATGAGACATCTAATCATGAAATTTAGTTGCAAAATTTTGTTATATAATAGATGATATAGACATACCACTTAACTATTTACTTTATGATAACAAATAAACAATTATAATTTTCGGTAACAATATAAACATCAAATATTTCTTGTTAAACAAAGTGTTCAAAGTAAGTAATTGTCAATAAGATATTTTATTTATTTTTATTTTAAACAGTAACGCACATTTCAAAATAATAATAATAATAATTTTATTTAAACTAATCACTCGCCATAATTTATTTCAACTTAATTTCTATCTATCTCACTTGATTTCAGTAAAATTTTATCATTTTTTTAAATTTTAAATCATAATTCACATATCATTTTAACATAATTTACATTTTTTATATTTTATTTTAATTTATTTTCTATAATCAAAGCAAAAAAAAAATTCCAATTTTAACAAATAAAATATTGTTTTAATTTATTTAATCCATAACATCATTTACAAATTTTTATAAACATTCATTTCAAATCATTTCATTTCGTATCAAATTCACTCTCTCAAATTCATAATTACAAACAAACAAACAGGATCTAATAAAATTAAACATCTTAACATCACACAAATTTATACTACACATCCATATCATGATATGGATCCAAAATATTTATATTTCATTTCAAAGAATAAAATTTTCTCCTTCTTACTTATAAAAGAATAAATTTTAAAACTAAAACAGAAAATAAATATTTTAAAAGAGCTAAAAAAAAAAGATTTTATTATGTACTGCCTTTCCCTAGACAAATGTTCACAAAAATATCCTTGGAAAGAATAAGGATAAAAGTGTCTCCTAAAGTTCAAAATCATGTGCGGGTCAACAATAATGCGATTGATACATTACATGCTTGTGCTATCCAGTGAATATTACATAAAATTAAAACAAATATTTTTATTAAGAGTTAAAATAAAAGGACACCATATAAGACACTGTACATAATTATTCTCAATTCTGATTTCATCTTTTAAAGACAACTATAATTAAAAAAACACATTTTGCATTTAAACATTGGAAGACAAATGTGCACTTGTTCACCAGTTTTTAAAGACATCTGTGCTGCTGCTTCTCTGTCTCACTTCTTGTTTTTACTTTCTATTTCTTTATATTTACTTTTGCCAATGCCCAAACAAATACAAGTACATGCATTTCTTCAAGAGGTTTTTAAGGCCACCAGAAGAAGACACCAACTCAGAAAACAATGCATTTAAATGGCAAATTGGTAGTGTTATGTTACTTGCATTAGGGAACTTTTATCAACGTTTGGGAACAGAAAAAAGACGAATCTTGGTTATTTTTCCTGTGAATTTATCTAAAAGCAAATCAGGTCAGAGGAGATAAAAGAATCATCCCATTCTTTCATGGCTGAATCATGTGAGAGTGTGGATCAAGAATCAGCAAAATATAATAAAACTGACTAATCCTTATAGAAAAAAACAATAAACAAAGAATATTTTAGGAACAAGAGGTTATCCGATTTGTAGGCTCGCGTGAAAATATTTGTTTATTGTCTTTCATTTAAACTAGATTTAGAAAAAATCATTCAACCTTTATAAGACATCGTTTATCTAAAATTAAATTATTATTAAAATTTAAGAAATTAAAGTTAAGACATTATTAATATTTAAAATTCTGATATAAATGTTACAATGCATTGAATAAAATAAATTACAATGTTCTACCTAAAAGATTTCTCCAAAAGAGATTTTCATAATTATAAATCTGTCAATATCATCTTCCATGATGAGTTGAATTCCATTGTTCAATTCCAAATTTCGTAGAATGTGAGCCAATTGTTCCGATAGTTTTGTAACCTGCACTTTTTTCAACTCACTCAAACACCATAGTTCACTCGGAAGATCATCTAACCTTCCACAATGGTAGATGAGCAAACTATTAAGCCTTGACATTGCACCATTGCCTAGTTTCCATTTTCAAACACTTCCAGATGTGGAAAATTGCCTTCGACACAATTAAGGTTAAAGGAATTCTCATATGGAATATGATCTCCACAAAGTCGCAAAATTTTGAGTTTTGTGTGATTTGCCAAACCATTATATCATTATCCATATATTTAAGTCAGAGACTTAGTGTTGAATGAAAACTAAATTGTTTTTTTAATTATATATAATTATAACAATTAATTATAATCATATAAATGATTTATTTAATTAAATATAATAAAATTTACATTAACTTTTTAATAAAGTTAAAATAAAAAATATAATATTTTTTAAATATAATAAAAAATAATTATTTTTCTTAACACAAAATTAAAAAAGAAAAAGAAAAAAACAAAGACCCATGCATCACGGGTCAAAACCTAGTTTAACATGAAATTATTAATTAGGTTAAATCATTCTATAGGTCCCCATTTTTGTAGCGAAATCTCAAGTAGTTCCTCCCATTTTTATTTGACTCAATTGAGTCCCTATGTTCGAAAATTCGTTGCAATTGGTTCCTTTCCGTTAGTTGAACAGTAACGGTGCTAATTATGTGCCACGTGTCAGCACGTGGTTTTTTTTACCTTTTTTTTTTTATAATTTTTTTAAAAAATTAAAATTGCCACGTGTAAATCTGACATTGTGCCACGTGGCAGAGACAGTGTGATGTCGTAGTGATAGTGCCATGTGTCACTATTAGATGTGAAAAGTCTCAATGCAGTCCCTATATTTGTTATTTTGTCTCAATTTGGTCCCAATTTTGTTAAAACTGGATTAATTTATCAAATTTAAATTTTATATAAATTTTACAATGGTATTTTTATTATAGTTGATATTTTTAACAAAATTAAATTTATTTAAATGTATATTTTGCACTAATATATATTTAAATTTTATTTTAAATATTTATATATTCATAATTTATAGATAAATGTTTGAGTTGTTTTAAAAATAAAAACTTTATAAATTCAAATATAAAATTAAAAAAAAAATTATAACAATCCTAACATTTTCTATAAATTATTGATATATAAATATTTGAAACAATATTTAAATAAAGTTCAATGCAAAATATACATTTAAATTAACTTAATTTTGTTAAAAATATCAATTATAATAAAAATACCATTGTAAATTTATATAAAAATTAAATCTGATATAGGGATAAAATTGATTTAGTTTTAAAAAAATTGGGACCAAATTAAGACAAAATAATAAATACAGGGACTACATTGAGACTTTTCACATCCAATATTGACACGTGGCACTGTCACTGCCACATCACACTATCTCTGCCACGTAGCACAATGTCAGATTGACACGTAGCAATTTTAATTTTTTTTAAAATTATAAAAAAAACTAAAAATTTAAAAAATTTAAAAAAATAAAAAAAACCACGTGCTGACACGCGGCACATAATTAGCACATTACTAATCAACTAACAGAAAGGAACCAATTGCAACGAATTTTCGAAAATAGAGACTCAATTGAGTCAAATAAAAATGGGGGACCTACTTGAGATTTTGCTATAAGAATGAGGACCTATGAAATGATTTAATATATATATATAATTTTTTTTAAAAAAAAAGTACAGTATTAACTCTTTGTAAAATATTTATGATTCAAATATGTCACTAGAACATAAATAATTTCGAGCGTCACTTCTTTAGTGGCAGTTATATTAAAATGTCGTTATCTTAAAAGAATTTTAAAAAGTATATAACATTTATAGTCAGTTTTAAAACCGCCAGTATATTTTAGCTTAAATTTTGAATTTGTTATTTTTAAAATATGCGGTATTATGCGTCTAAATCGTTTTTTTCGCGTCTATTCATCTCTTCTCATCAACCATCTTCTGTTTCGTGATCTTCTCATCAACCATCTTCTGTTTCGTGAAGAAGTATCTTCCAAGTCTATGGATGTCATTCATCTTCTTTTCTTCTTGTAATTTATTTTTTCTAAGCATTTTTTTCGTTCCGTAAGTTGATTGTTTCTTCTGTACATTTTTTTCTTCGATTCAAATTTGATTTTCATTCGATTGCTTATCGTTTCTTCTCATAAACCCTAATTTCTATTACCGATATGCATGTTTTTTTATGGTTTCGGGGCAAAGCTCATTGAAGCTGCAGGGGATGAATGTTAGAACCACCGTGATGCTTGAGCAGGGAGTGATTCTGCTATTGTTGATTTGCTGAAATTTTTTCATTGTTGATTAAGCATGCATAATTTTGCAGAGATGGAGAAAATATGGCATGTACCTGCTTACTTTGTTAGAACGCCATTGCCCTATAATTTTTTTAGAGGAAAGAATGTTTGGTTCCTCCACCAGATGGATATAAGCCTCCAATCAGATGGCCAAAGAGCAGAGATGAGTGTTGATACAGGTATAATTTTATATATACTTTATGATTTCCCCCTTGAATCTTGATCAGTGTTCAGTATGTATACATTATTTGTGCTTTGGTTCACTTTCTCTTGCTTGCCAAATTTTAAGACATTAGGGTCCATTTGCTAAGAAAGAAAAAGATTGGTCGATAATGATGTGAATGGAAATAGGAAAAATAATGAAAGTTAAAAACAGAATAAAAATAAAAGCATTTGGTTTTAAAAAAAAAATATCAAAGAAGCAAAACATAAATAATTAAGTGAAAATAATTAATGGAGCACACTTTATTTTTTGTTTCTCTTTTCATTTCGTTTTGCATCACATGGAATAACTAGGGAAAGGACTAGCTTAAGCAAAGAAATAGCAGAAAAATATCCTAAGCGGCTGGAAGACCACAAATCTAGCATAAGCAAAGAAGAATATGAACGTTACGCACACCAATAAACGTGTATGAAGTTTACGATAATGATTCCGGAAACTTTAGCAAGATTGTCGAGCTCATGCAGAAAATGCAAGAATGTTGACAACCACCAAATGAAATCGTCCAGGAGCTTGTTCCCGATTTCTATTTAGCTAGTCTTGACCAGATGTAACTTGTGTTGGTGTTTTTTATCACAATATACACTCGTAGAATTAATCATTATTTACTATTATCTTTTTTAAATATGACCCTCGTGAAAATTTGCATGGATTATTTTTATCTTCCTAAACTCTAAACTAGATGAATGGTTTGTCTTGCAATTTTACATAAGAGGTGTATCAGTTCTCACTTATGTTGATAATCAATACTGGATAATAAAATAAATATAGCTTTGTACAATTGGTAAAATCTGTCTCTTTTATTTTAGTGCTAATTCAGTGATCTAACTTGCGTGAATTACTATTGCTGAAATGGGTATTGAATCATCATACAAAAGCTACAATTTTATCTAGAATTGACTTGATCCTAGTTTAGGAATGAAACACCCACGTCTAAGCTTTGGTCCTCCCTAGGATACCTATTCCCTTCTCCCTTGAGGATGCTTTCCAATATATATTTTTTAAAAATAAAACAGGTTATCTGGCAACATCCATTGTCATTCTCAAACTTATCACTACCATTTTTTTTTTACATCTTGTAGTTTTCAAACTACATTCTTTTGTGTGCTCAACTGATGTGAACATTTTCTCCTACAAATCTCTAAGGATGCTTGAAGGTCAGTAAAATTGTTGCATAATGTGAAGCTATTTCTTGCCATTTACCAATTATATTTGATGGTTTACAGGTTTTTAGGAATATTTGATTTTCACTTGTCAGAATAAGATAGTTTTATGTGCTTGAAATTATATTACAAGTTGTTAGTTGCAAACAAAATTTGCTTTCTGATTTGTTGAGATTCATTTCCTACATAATGAGTGATGACAAGCTATTTGCAAGGCTGAAAAGCACCAATAGATTACTAGATTTATAGGTAAGATGCACGAATTGTTGTTTTTGTAAAGGACTTACTAGTAAATGATGCCATAAGTATAATAGAAGTTGCAAGCTGAGAAGATTGGAGAAAAATCTACTGTAGAAAAGCTTTGAATCACTAACTTAATGATAGGATATTAAGATATTAAAATACACATGCGTGAGGATACATGATACCTTATTTATTACCATAGAGGCTTAAGCCACAACCTTCTAATAACTACTAAGCTCATTAGATCATCATAATTAATTAACAAAGTGAAAGGTGCCACCTTGAACATTTGTTCATGGGCAGAAGGTATATGCAATGGTTAGGGGTTAGAATAATCATATTGGCTTAACTTTTCACATCCAAGACGTGCACAAAAAGATTGATTGTATAGAGAAATAACTGAGTTGGTCCCTTATTTGGTTTTCCAAACTTGACAAGTAAGAAACTCCGGAGAATTCTAATATTTTTATCCTAATCCAAGGCAAGTTAGACAAAAGAAAACAAGGCATGTAAACAGACCAAAACATAAACTAGTCAGTCATCATAATTGGTCATTGATGGACATTAAAAGTAAAAGCCTAAACCTGGGGCGTGAATTAGGTTTAAGAATACAGGGAAGAATCCATAAAGTCTCAAGGGGTAAAAAACTTCAAATTACCTCTATATCTTGTTACTTCTTCACCATTATAGAAAACCTTAAAGTTTCTAATTTGAGAATTATAACAACTGGGTCCTTCTCTATTCTTTTTCTATTTTCTATTTTCTAGTTTTATTTTCTTTTTATCCACTATATGTGTATGTGCATGCATCTAGCTAGCAAGGCTAGTGCAATTTAATTGTCTTTTTGTGATGAAACTCAATTTCTTTTTGACTTTGTAAACTTTCAGAGAGGGAAGGATGACAGTTCAGTTGCTATTGAAGTATCTGGTTAGCAAACTTGGACAGGAAAGCGAATCAGAGGTACTTGCTGATATGTGCTTCTGCGAAGTAGCAAAGGCTAGGGATTCCATCGTTGCTCTCTTACTCATGCAAAACTTGCTAATCCCATTTATTTGTTGCTCCTTTATTAGGAATGTATTAGCGAGATGAAAATGAACATAACGGATTACATAGGAGTGTCCGAAAAGGAAATAGAACTGCATTTTCATCAAAAAGGCCGAAGTACATTAAAATAGAAACCTAGTGCGGTTAGAAAGATGAAAGATACAGCTAAACTAAAGCAGGTTTATCTAGTGATGAACCAAATATATGTTTCTTCCCTTGAAATCATTAAAAAAAGTATGCATGTGAGAGGTATATTTCTGGAAACTGGTCTTGCATTTCTGTTTTCATTACATATGTATGGAGCTTCCACATAGGATCCCAAGAACCTTCTATTTTTGGGTCGTGTTTGGTGGTGGGAATTGGGGTATTATTAGTTAGGTGTACCTCAACTGTTCAAAGGAGAAACTTAATTAGAGATATATCATAATTACTAATTAATTACTAACTTTATAGTTGAGGATGAAATAGTGAATAGTTCTTTTGTTTGTTCTTGAATCTTGATTTGGCATTTCAGGGACAGAGCATAGGAGGGACATACCTAAAGTTAACAAATTGCCATTTGAAGGTATCTATCTATAATAGAAGCTGAGTAGTTAAATGAAACATGACCACTGTCGTTGTAATACTTATATGACTTATCCCTGATTGAACTTTAGAAAAATTACATCCATATTAGCATCCTTTTGATGATTTGAATTAATTGATTTGATTGTTGTAGGATTGATGATTTGATATATTTGATTACAATGTAGATAAACACTATAAAAATAGATTTTAGGTTTTTTTTTTTTTTTTTTTTTTTAAAAAAATTTTATTTTTTTTAGCAGTTACAACTATTAATATATTTTTGAACTTAGTGGCGGTTAGAACTGTCGTTAATTTTTTTTAAATTTTCAAACTTGCTTTGTGGTTATAAGTGTCTCTAAAATTTTAAATTCTTGAACTTATTAGCGGTTACAATCGTCTCTAAATTTTAAAATTCTTGAATTTCCAGGTCGTTACAACCGTCGTTAAGTATTTAATATAAATTTTTAAAATTACTTTAAGGCGATTAAAACTGACTCCAATAATTTCAGTAGCGGTTATTCCGTAATCACTACAATTAAGAATATTTTTTCTCTATATTATATATATATAAAAGATTTTACAAAATTCTTAGAACATGGTACGAGAATTTTAGTTCATATCTATTAGAAAATGATTTTACAATAAAAGAAAAAACTTAACACTTCAAAGAAATCCTTGAATTATAACCGATTTTAGTAATAAAAGTAATTAGTTACTATAATAATTTATAAATTAGAAATTATTTATAACTAAAATATTTTAAAAAAGTTATAATTAGTCTATAAATTGATTATTAAAATAGTTTTTATTATGAATTGGTCATTAATGTTAATTATTATGATATTGGCTATCAAGGAATTAGTCTCTAAATTGATATTTAGTTAGGAAATTGATCTTCAAAACATATTTTTGTTATTAAAGTTTGTCATTACATTAGAATTCTTATAATGATAGCACTATCTAATTAATAACATAATCTTAATTAGAAAATGATTTTACAAAAAGTTAGGTATTATATATAAATTTGTGAATTATTATTAGCATTATCTTAACTATTGAAACTAGTTAAGATATAGTGCACTTTATTTTTTATATAATCTACTTTATTTTTAATAAATATAATATTATTTTATATATTTACTTAGTCTACTTTATTTTTAATAAATATAATATTATTTTATATATTTACTTAGTCTACTTTATTTTTAATAAATATAATTTTATTTTATATATTAACTTAATGTTATTAATTCAATTGTTACTATCCCTTATATATAGTTGGAACGAATCAAACAAAATAAGGTAGGACCTAATTTAAAATTAAATAAAATTTCATACACTCAGTTAAAATAATAATTGAAGTATGTATTAAAAAATTAGAAAAAAAAGTTCAAGACCTACAAATTAATTTTACAAAAATAATTTACCCACTTTATATAAATTATGAATAATTAATTACATTTAATAAGTTTTCACATGTTTCTTAATCATGTTTATTTTAAACCTTATACTGTTAAAGAAACAGACATGAATTTGGATGGATCCAGTAAATCTTCCTACATAAAACCTTGAAAATAAAGAATTACAAACAAAGAAGGAAAAGTCGATAGAGAGGTATGATTCTGAATTATGTACAACCCTGTGCTTCACTTCACCTGATCTCCACTTTCTTGCTCTTTCTAACACATGTCATGAAATTTTGTGCATTTTAATTTCTCTTCTTCGTCTTCTTCTTTTCTTTCTTTTTCTTTTTACTATTATGGTTTTGCTTTGTTGATTTTATGGTGCCCTTTTTGGTTGTCGATTTTTCAAACCACTACAAGAATAGGCTGATTTAGCCACCAAAGATTGGTGTCCTCGCTTCGGTGTAGGAACGCTAAATTTCATATAATTTATAAAAGATAATGAAAACCTTATATTATTTATTTGCGAGCACTGACCAACGCTATTTTAGGTGAGATTTGTTATTTATTTCCAGTTAGCGTCGGCCAGTTCTCACTAAGTTTTTTTATTTTGTTTTGCGTCGGCTAATGGACACACACAGCTTGAATATAATTAATTTTTCGCTTTCTATTTCATTTCCCTCATTTATTTTTTTCTCCTGTACCCTCGCGCTATTTCCTCTCCAATTTCACTCTCACACCCACCCATTACGCCCTAGACATGGTGAACTCATTTCCCCTCTCTTGCAATTTCAATCTTGCGCATAGCCCCCACTAGCCTTCTCCTGAAAAAGCTCACCCTCATTTTTTCCTACTATAGAAGCTCGTATCACTCGATTCCCTCCATTGGCTTTCCTTTTCACTGTCTCCCTCTCTTCATCACGCGGAAAACACCGCACGCCTACTCCAGCTCTCTTCGTTGCCTTCTCACCGATCGTCGTCCGATTTCGATTGTCACCAAACTAGTTCCATCTTCTCACTATGGTCGGGCTTAGATTTGGTAGGTATCGCTCTTCTCGCCATCTACCTGTTACCAAATAAACCTCTTCCTTTCTTAATTCGCCATTTTTGTTTTTACATGTTTTCGTCGATTCTTGCATGTTTTTGTTGAAGGTTGCATCTTTCTTTTCAATATTGAATCTTTTTTATTATGGGGGTATGTGCAAGCGCGATGAAGTGAAGTTTGTTGCTGGAAAGATTTTGAATTTACTGTCTTTGGTGGTCAGAGTTGCGCCAGTAATTGCTTCCCTGATACTCTCCTGTGTCCAATCACAATTCTACCATTACATGCAAGATTGCTAAGATGTAAAAGTTGGAGACATTTGATTGATAAGCACTTACAATAAGCATTTTTGTTTGAGCAATTACTGTTCAACTGGTTTAACAATTACTTATAAGAAATAAATCTGTATCAATTTATGATTAGTTATTGGTAGACATTGTGGGTGTCATATTAACTAGATAAATTGTCTTAGAATTTTTTTTTCATAACACTTGACTGATTAGTCTGTTTGAACTTTGAAGGACATCAAAATCTTGGATGTAGTTGGAACTGGTGCGTGAAATAGCTTGCAGGATTTGGAGGACTTCCGACTAACCATAGGATAAATCTCAGGTACACAGGTTTACAAAGGTTATGAAATAGAGATCCAAGTAATCAGGTTTATAGTTTAGATGCTAAATATATGTGATGGTATAAAGAAAATAAGATAGGAAAAGACTGCCGCTTCTTATCTGAATTAAAGTATATATTGTGCTTTTAATTGAAAAGGGTGTCTTTAGGGTCAATGATGCATCTAGCTACCTAGGTAAAAGCTCAGTTTTTGTTGACTTATTTATCTAAATAATGACATGCTCTTATACTCGCAGTACATTGTTTTATAGGTAAATTTTTTACTGGCCTTATAAAAAGATGTAAGTTCTTTGCAATCTCATGGATTACCTTACCTTCCTATATATTTCTTATCAGCCAGTTTGAAGGACCATCATTAACACACTCAGTTATTGTAATGTATGATGACAATTACAATATATTTTTCTGAATCTGTTAGTATGAGCTCAATTTTCTCGCACGATTATCATTTCATAGTCTTTAACCTGTAAGCCTTAAAGAATTTGTTTATCAAAGAATATATATATATATATATATATATTCTCTATAATCGATTATACATAAATGATATATTTATTAATATAATTATTATATTAACAAATTATTAATTTATAATATTTTTAATTAATTTTAATACAATATTATTTAGAATATACATTTTTTATTTATTAAAAGTTTATAATATTTATTGTTTCAATTTAAAATTCATTTTAACTCCAATTTTTTCTACTTTAGAAAATTTACTTTGTTATATGAATAAAATAAAGTAAAAACTTTCCTTTTTTTTCTTGAATCCAAATTATTTTTTTTACCTTTCCCGATATCTTTATTACAAAAACTTTAGCGCGCGTTATTTAACTCTTCACCTATCAAACCATTGGTTACAGGCGGTCTTGAGATTTCAAACATTTCTTCTTTTTCTTCTTCTTTGTTTTCAAGAAGAAACAAAGACAATGGCTACTCTCGTCGACTCTCATTTCTTAGCGTTCACCGCACTTGTCACTGTAAGCATTCCCAATTTTTTTTTTCAATTTCATATATTTTCCGATGTTCATCACAAACATTTAGTTATTTTTGTTTAATTTTTCAGATTGACTATCAGTTTTTGTTTTTCGACATCACCGCGCTCCTCAAATTCGACAAAGTCACTGATTTTTCCGGCATCCTTATTCTTTACTGCACTTTGACCTTTTCCTTGATTTCAAAAGGTAACTACTATTCTAGTCTGTTCTCGTAATAAACAAAGAAGTGACTAGTATATTTTATTGTTCTTTTAATGAATAAAACAAAGTGGTTGTTCAAATCGTTCTGCCATCAATTTCTCTTTGAAGGAAGCACGAATTTCATTATAATTGCTGTATTGACACGGGTGATCAAAGGCTCGTGGTATTTTTGACAGGTAATCTAATGTATCCTTTTCTTTTTGTGTATTTTGAATTATCAGGCTAAAAAGAAATTATAATTGACAATTACAAAACAATCTTTATTCTCCTACCTGAGTTCCTATCGATCTTGAATAAACTCACTCTTTTCAGATAATCCTAACTTTGTTTGTTGGGATATGGGGAATTCGCCTGGCGCTTTTCATGTTATTCATGTATGTATATGTATAAGTCTATGTAATACGATTGAATGATGTCTTGTGTGCTTTTCTTGCAATGCATCTTGATAAATTTGTGGTGGTAGCATTGTAGTACTTCTGTAGAGCATTGAGTAGTATACGTGGTTTGTCCCATATATCTCATACCAGTTGGACCACTTTCATTCCAAATTCTTTTTCTTTTCATCTATCACCTTTTACATTGCCAGAAGAAGAATGTTTCATTTCATCTTTAACTTTATATTCTTGAATTGAATGGGTTCTTTTCTCTTTACTTTGCCGGAACATGAACGTATGATATGACTACCATATTGTATTGCTGTTGTTTATTTTTGTAAAATTCCCTTTTAACCGGAGTCCTTTTATATTATACTGCACTGTTTGGCGTGAAACTTGCATAGTTGTTCAATGACCAATTTGTGATTATAGGTGTGGACTGTGAGTTTACCGGTCACATTGGTTAATGCAAGCGACAGAAATCCCTTTCTACATGTTGTGGATATAATAGGTTGGATTTTGGTGAGGTAAGTGCTATTATTGCTTTCAAACTAAAATATTTTGGTATTGCAGGGTTGTATATGGAAGAATGTAATTAAGCAGATGAGGAAATCACAAGGATGCAATATAATTGAGATAAGATTTATGTAAGAAATACAAGTTTACGTTTCGGACCACAACTTCATATTCACTATAAAAAAATGTCCTTGCACACATGAAACACTAAAAAACATAATTTTCTCCATAAAAGATAATTATTTAGATACAGTAAAGGAATTATGGCAATAAAGTTGTCCACTGTTGTAATTACTGTATGAATTTACTTTTATTATTACATTTTATGCACTTTTTATTTATGGTGCAGATTGGTGGTCCGAATGCAATTTTATACTTTGAACATGATTTGTCCATCCTTGTTCGTGTGCTCCCACCCTCATTGGCATGATGTCTCATGGATGTCTCATGGCTTCTTAGGGCAAAAAATTCCATCAATTACAGCGGCGGTGATTAATTATTGGTCTTATGTTGTTTTTATGTTTATTTGTTTCGAACCAATAATTGTCTAACCTTATATGAGTAATGTTGTTATGCTTAGGTGGTTGGTTATCGATAATGACTCCTAATGAAAGACTAGCGCATTTGTCCATTCTCAGTCTCTATATATTGAGATGATTGATAATTTGCTTAGGTATAATGAGGTGTTGTGTGTTGTGCGCTGTGCGTCGTGTTTTGTGCGTTGTGAACAGAGCCTATCATCTATGTTTTAGGGGTTAGGGTTTTCGATAATGGCGTCTAATACAAAAGTATAGGACATCTATGTGTACATATTCCATCTTTGTACATTGAGATGATTGACAATTTGCTTAGGTTTCATGGGGGTGTGGTGGTGTGTGTTTTTAATTGTGTTGTGTGCTTTGTCGTGTGTTGTGCGTTCTTTATTATTAGTTGTGTGTTGTCTACTTTGTTGTGTTATGTTATGTTTTGTGTGTTGTGCACAAAGCATGTGTCCATACTCAGTCTTTGTACATTGAGATGATTGACAATTTGCTTAGGATTCATGAGTTGTAGTGTGTGGTGTTATGGTGTGCGTTTTTCTATTTTACATTGTGTATTGTGTGTTATGTGTTATTAGTTGTATGCTTTGTGTTGTGTGCTTTGTTGTGTGTTGTGTGTTCTTTGTTATTAGTTTTGTGTTGTTTGCTTTGTTGAGTTGTGTTATGTTTTGTTGTGGTGTGGTGTGGTGTGAGTTTTTGAGTTTTGGGTTGTGTTGTTTGTTATTACTTGTGTGTTGTGTGTTATTAATTGTGTTGTGTGTTGTGTGCTTTGTCGTGTGTCATGTGTCATGTGTTCTTTGTTAATAGTTTTGTGTTGTCTGCTTTGTTGAGTTGTCTTATGTTTTGTTGTGTTGTGGTGTGTGTTTTTGAGTTTTGTGTTGTTTGTTATTACTTGTGGGTTGTGTGTTGTGTTTTGCATGTTGCGTGTTATTAGCTGTGTGTTGTGTGTTATACATTGTGTGCTGTGTTGGTTGTGGTTCTCAACCTCTACTAGTAATTATTCTATTTCTATCCATTTTGACTTTACTGAAGTACAAGGTCAAGTATTATAAGCTCCTAAGGTAAATTGTTTTTAAAGTATTCGACTATTATGTAAAATTTATCATGCATCACTAATCTTAACTATATTAATTTTTCATTGTTTAAGAAAAAATTTAAATTTGAGCCATAGTTTCATTTGTTGTTATTAATGTTTTGTTCAATTTGAAATTATTTTCAGTTGGAGATATGAGAGGGAAATGGCTTCAATCCAAGAAATGAGTGATGAAACTTCAATAATAAGGTATTTAATTCATCTTTTGATATAAATTTTTAAGTTCTTAGTTGAAAGATATGATTTCTTTTATTGATTGGATTTATTCTCTAAACATTATCCAGTGGTTGATTTTTTTGTCATATGTGATGTTTGAGGATTTGTGAGATATCTTTTGAAATGTGGTCAAAGGAAAGCAATTGTAAGTTTCGTTTAAATATAATTAGTTGTATATGTTATTTATGATGAAACTTTCTTTCTCGAATTGTTTTTTTATTTAAGGTGTAGATTGGTGGCCTGAATGCATATTATACGTTAAGCGGGGTATTTCCAACGTTATTTTTTCATGTGCACCCACCCTTATTGGCATTGATGTCTCATGGCTCCCCAGGGCAAACAATTTCTTCAATTGCAGCAATGAATGATTAGTCATCTAATGTTATTTTCATGTCAATTTGTTTCAAGTTAATAATTGTGTGACCTTATACGAGTAATGTTATGCTTAGGTGGTTGGCTTACGATAAAGAAGCCTAATATAAAAGTATTGGGTATTTTCCATGCTCAGTCTTTATACGTTGAGATAACTGACAATTTGCTTAGGATTCATGGGGTGTGTGCTTGGGGTGTGTGCTTGGGGTGTTATGGTGTGTGATTTTGTATTTTGAGTTGTGTGTCGTGTGTTATTAGCTGTGTGTTGTGTTGAGTGTTATTACTTGTTGTGTTGTTGTGCTGTTGTGCTGTTGTGCTGTTGTGCTGTTGTGCTGTTGTGCTGTTGTGCTGTTGTGCTGTTGTGCTGTTGTGCTGTTGTGCTGTTGGGCTGTTGGGCTGTTGTGCTGCTGTGCTGCTGTGCTGTTGCGCTGTTGAGATGACTGACAATTTGCTTAGTGTTCATGGGGTGTGTGCTTGGAGTGTTATGGTGTGTGATTTTGTGTTTTGAGTTTTGTGTCATGTGTTATTAGGTGTGTTGTGTGTTGTGTGTTGTGCTTTTTGTGTGTTGTGCTGTTGTGCTGTTGTGCTGTTGTGCTGTTGTGCTGTTGTGCTGTTGTGCTGTTGCGCTGTTGCGCTGTTGCGCTGTTGTGCTGTTGTGCTGTTGCGCTGTTGCGCTGTTGTGTGTTGTGCGTTGGGCAATGTGTGTTGTGCTTAATGTACTAATGTGTTATTTAGTGTGTTGTGTGTTGTGCTTTTTATGTGCTGATGTACTGTGTTGTTGTGTTGTTGTGCTGTTGTGCTGTTGTGCTGTTGTGCTGTTGTGCTGTTGTGCTGTTGTGCTGTTGTGCTGTTGTGCTGTTGTGCTGTTCTGTGCTAATGTGTTGTGTTGTTGTGCGTTGTGCGTTGTGCTTTTGTGTGCTAATGTGTTGTGTTGTTGTGCTGCTTGCTGTTGGGTGATATTGTATTGTTATGCTGTTGTGTTGTGTTTTGTTTGTCGGCTACAGACTGACGTGTGTATCATCCATCGTGTCATATATGATTAAAGAGTTATGGTAATTCAGGGGTTAGGGGCATTCAGTGGTGTTTGTGGTGGTTAGGAATTAGGGGATGTAGTGGTTACGGGGGTTTAGGTGTGGGGGTTGCGAGAATTTAAGGTTTAGGAGGTGGGGAGAGAAGGATTTAGGGAGGGTGGTTGGAGGGTTTTTAGGTTGGGTGTTAGGGGGATTTAAGAGTGGGGTTGGGGGGTGGGGGGTTAGGGAATTTAAGGGTTGAGCAGTTGTGGGGGTTTGGGGGAGGGGGTGTTATGGGTAAGGGGGGATTTAAGTGTTAGGGTTTTCGAAAATGGCACCTAATACAAAAGTATAGGGCATCTATTTGTCCATACTTATTCTTTTTACATCGAGATGATTGACAATTTGCTTATGGTTCATGAGGTGCTGTGGTGTGTATTTTTGTGTTTTGAGTTGTCTGTCGTGTGTTGTGTATTATCAGCTATGTTTTATTAATTGTTTGTTGTGTCCTTTGTTTTGTTGTGCGCGTTGTGTCATGATTTAGGGGGTCAAGGCTTTGGATAATGGCACCTAGTACAAGAGTGTAGGGCTTCTATCTGTCCATGTGTTTGTACGTTGAGATTATCGACAATTTGCTCAGGATACACGAAGTGTTGTGCTTAGGGTGTTGTGGTGTGTGTTTTTCAGTTTTGAGTTGTGTGTTGTGTTGTGGTATGTTGTTTCCTTAATTTGTTGTATTTGAATGGTTTTATTTTTCTTTACTTTTATATTTTACTTTCTTAATTTGCATCGAATGTTGTTAGGCGTGACCTCCCTTCAGAGTGAATTTTTTAGGTTAATTTTTGGAACACTGACGATCACAGGTTCAAGAGCAGGTTTTTGTATAATTAGGTGTGTTGTTCCACTTTTAGGGTTAAATTAGATTTGACCGATGGTGTGGCTGGTTCTTAAAGCAATTTTTTGATCCTAAAAGTGTTCTCAATTTAGATTTGGTTTGTTGTTTTAGTTTTATTAACATGTTTACTAGCATGTCTCTTTTTTAATAACTTTTCACTGACTTTCTACAATTTACTAACTAAACTAATACTTCACTTTTGTTTGATTTGGTTTTAAGTTTGATCATACAGGAGTTATAGGTTTTTTCACGTAACTAATAGCAGTGCAGTCCAATTTTTGAAGACGATCCTTGTAGAGTTACATTATGGTTCTATTTTCCTTTTTATTGAGATTTCCTATTTGCATATATGATGTTGTGATTTCCATTGTATTTTGAGTAGGTAATCCTGGTTTTAGGTTCATTTTTTATGTTTTAAACTTGTTGGACAGTTTGCTTAGTATTTCTTTTGCTGTTTAAAGTGCAATTTTCATTTCTTACTCAAATGTAGTTTGTTACTTGCAGATTCGTAGTCAGATTTTATTATTTTGTTATTGTTTGTGGATATCTAACCTTGGTTTTAACTTTCTTTTGTTGTTACTTGCAGATTCTTATTATTTTTTGTTGATTTATGTATAGCTTAGAGTTGTCCTGCTTTTACTTTCTTCATTGTTCTGTTTTACTCATTGTTTTTTATTTGTGGTGTAGCTTGGTGTCTTAAATTCAACATTACAAGGTGAGTGATTAGTGGTTTTATATTGTTTTTATGATTGTTTGTTTTGAACCAATAATTATTTAACCTTATTGGAGTAATGTTGTTTTATCTTTGAGTAATCTTATTTATTTGTTTCTTTATTTTTTTACTTAAACCTTTTTTTAACCATATTTTGATTTCTTGTTCCAACTTGAATTACTAACATGATGATCTTGGGTTTTAAGTTTACTTTTGACTTTCTTTTGTTGGTTTTAAGGTGAGTTCAGGTTTTAGATTTTGAACTCATGCTGTTTTAAAACTTGTTACAGTATGTTTGAGCCTTATTCTTGCTACCTAAGCTGATTTTACACATGGGCATAATGTTACATTGCCAACTTTTAAAGTTTGGATATTTCAAACTTTTTGATGCAATCATTCATTGTTAAGTATAGTAAATTTTTCATGATAACTTCAGTTCTAGATCAGTATGACATTTTTTGCCTTGTGAGACTTGAGCCATATTGTTTCCTTATGTGTGTGATGCGCTCATGATTTCTAGATTTTGGCAGAACTTCAATTGACTCTAGTTGACATAGCTTGTTTTCAATTGCAACTCTTGAGATGATATTAGGTCATTGTTGTTTCTTTAGCCACTTGACCAAATAAAGCCTACCTTGAATCATTTACCATTGAACCCAAATTTTGAGCCTGTTTTGACCTGTTTTTGTGACTGACCTGCTCATTTCAAGCCCTTAGACCAGAAAAACTCTATGTACCTTGCTATTTGATCGGTTCAAGAGACCGTTTGCACATCTTAAGGAGCATTATGGGAACAGTGAACAAAGCACTCCATTGCAGAGACAACATGTCTCCTTACCTAGGCAAGTCTTGGTTAAACATTTGGTTCAAACTTGTCCAACATGTTCAAATATTGGATTACCAACTTACACATTAAACAGTATTTGTCTTGTTTTTTGGAGATTTCGTTGGTTTCATATTTGTTATTACTCATGGATTTTAATCTTATGTCCAGTTTATTAGTGTCTTTTCTTAGATGAGATTGGTAGACAAGTTTGTGAACCTTTTCTATGGTACTGTGGGAGTTATATGCAATTTCACTTTATGCAGACAGAGAGTTTGTGCTCCCAAGGATGAAAGTAAACAACAGAACGATATTGAAAATGTTCCGGGGTCTGATGCGACAGGTACTCAAAATGGAACCTCCAGATCAAACTATAGTGCGCGTAGCTTGTTAAAAAGTGCTAGTATTAGTGCTTCCAAGTGTGTAGTTGTGAAACAAAATAAAGATCCAGAGGTAGTATCTAACTCCATCTTTTCAAATGCTTGGCTTTATTAAGTGAGAAATTGTTAGATGATTTAAAAACATGAGATTCCAACCAATCTTCAGTATACTACACACATGTAAACGCATTCTTCACTTTAGAATTGGAACCTCATGGTTTTGGACCTCATAATAGTTTCTTCCTAGTTAGATATTT
>Ga0214544_1006110_pt1 | contig 22599 bp, 5 predicted proteins | sample CNSS3metaG_FD_160074 | JGI IMG/M metagenome (GOLD analysis project Ga0214544, IMG submission 160074) | Root nodule microbial communities from cowpea collected in UCLA plant growth center, Los Angeles, California, USA - CNSS3 | ecosystem: Host-associated > Plants > Roots > Nodule | place: USA...
AATATTCAATTATAAAAAAAAAAAAAAAAACCACCATGATAATAAGGTTTTTATTCTAGTATTAAGGTTACTCACAACTATTACATATATTTTTTCTTTCATTCAAGTCTTCACTCCTTTTTAAAAAGAGGAGAACTTCTTTCACCGTGGCTCCCTTTTATCTTGGATGTTAGGGTTTGATATAATATATTTTGTTTATAGACAAATAAACAATATACTAAAAATAAAGTATTTGGTGTGATTTAACCTTTTACTCAGAAAAAACTTGTTCATCAATTATAAAACTAACCAGTATAGTATATAGTTTTATCTACCAATATTATTTTCATCTTTTTATAAAATTTCACAGAGTTATAAAAACTATCCTATGCATTCATATAAAGCGTACATAAGATTTTTTTTACTTATTTATGTTCTACTCAATTCTTAATCACATAATATCAATCTATCACAAGTTATAATCACTCATCTTGCATTAAGAACATGCAAGAGTGAGGAAAGTAAGTTTCAATAAATTCTCACGTAGACTTCTCCCTACCCCTACTCTACAAAGAATTTATCAAAATGCAAGATAAAGTGATTAATCCATAAATAGGAAATTTTGAAAATCATGTAGAATAATATCTTTGGATTGGTTGTATACGAGTTAAGAAAATATTTTATAAAAAAATGAAATTAAAGATCCGTTATAAATAAAAGTAGATTATAAATTACATGATGAGGATAAACACAAACTGATTACACCGATTAAGTATGGAAAATGATGGATGTAGTTGAATAATATTGAATATGATAAATTATCCTCCACCTTCAAGAAAAGCATGTAAAATAATTGAGAATGAAAGGCATAGATGAGATTTTATCCTATGAATTTAATAATTAAAAATTTGGGGCTGGCTTAGATGTGACAATTTTGATTACGTGGTATGGGTGACATTAAGTCACATGTGGGTTTCACATGATGTAGCAGATGCTAGGGAACATAGAATACCTGCACTGCACAATTTGAATAATGTGGAGGGTGGGAGAGAAGAGAAGGTAATTAGCAAAGTGAACAGGTGAATCATCTTCAGACGGAGACAAGAAGGGTCAATCGAACATGGCTCTTTGCTTCGCATAATTATGCTCTCTCACCGATAACCCACGCAAGAAATTTAGTACCCTAATCCTGGGACCCATAGGTCTGCTAGATACACCCTTGCCATGTCACTGAATGATTGATCAATTACAACACTGTCTTCGTTTTTGGTTACCATGATAATATATCCAATTTTGTCTCTTTTATTTCTTTAATGCGATGCGATTGCGAGCCACCCTATCCATTACCTTCTTCGTCAAATTAATTTACGTTGTCTCTCCGGTGTCGGGACTATTTCACTCTCCAATCACTTCAAAATCAAACCATATTATAAAACATAAAATTAACGGAAAACTATGTTCTTCTTTTGCTTGTTAAAAAACAACATCTTTTCGTTTTCTTTTTTTTTATCCTGAACTTCAAATGACCTTATTTTCATACAAACTTTAAATAATGGTGCAAATTATTAAAATAAATTTACTTGTTCAGTGCCACATTTTGAACTAATACATAGATAACCAGAGGTAGGAAAAGTTAGTGATGTAATGCCAATGATGTGTGAACTTATAAAAGAGGCTCTTACCATTTATAGATGGAGTAGATAATTTGTAGTTAATAGTATTGTGAGTAATATTATTGTTATTGGGAACATCAAGGAATGAGACACATTTGTTTAAAAGGTCTTTCAAGAAAATATAAGAAATCTAAACATATATGATTTTTTTTAGCTGCTCATCAAAATAAATATTTTAAAGAAAATATAATATTAATGAGACTTGAACTTAAATTGCATAAAATTGACACCATCCAACATAAAATCTTATCACAATAAATTTATAGATCTCATTTAGATTACTAGGTGTGTGAAGTACTGATTGATACATTTTATCCAAACATTTATAAATGTTTTATATAATTATTGGAAAAAAAAAACTAGTTAATATTAATAAAGAAGTTATTTTCATATAATGTTTAAAATACCTTATAATCTAATTATTAATGATTTTAGTTATTTAAAGAGTATAAGTTTAAAAAAAAGTATAGTTATTCATTAATAACTTTATGATCATGATTTTAGATAATTTTATGCTGATATCTTTTAAATTTTTGTTTTGATAACATCAATTCCTTGTAGTTGACTTAATTACCTTTTACATACTCACTATTTTGTTAATTAATTAATACTTCATCATGTAATTTTGTTATAACTTTTAGGTCCTCGTTATGCTATTAGAAAACTTGTACAATATAAGTTGAGCCATGCAGATTTTTCTTGTGAATTTTAAACGAATTTTCTACAAAATGTCGTCCTGTAACATTAATTGGGGATAATATGAAATTAACTTAAATATGTCAAACTTTCCATATCAATATATTTATATATTTCAATATTATTATAAACATATTTTTGAATAATTTTTTTAATGTTTCTTGTAAAAACAATAGATAGTTTTGTTTAATAAAACTAACCCGACATTTTTAAACAAAGGGTGTGTGAAAAAATATATGTACCACTGACATTATTAGTAATTTAATTTAAAATAAACTAATTAAAATTTCATTAGCGGGACTTGGACAAAGACCCTCGGGTAGAACGATTGAAAAGATTGGGTTTTTGAAAAACGTAAAAGTGGCAATAATGCATGGTTTGGTTAGTCAAAATTGTGATTCATTGGTTGGCTTTCAGTGTGTTCTGAGACATGTAAGAAAAAAAGAAAGTACCCCTTTTGAGTTTACTTTTCTTGGTGCGAATGCAGTTAACCATGACCATGACTAAGTTGCAAGCTAGCTCACACAGCACAGTGCAGGTCTCATCCACATTGCATTCATTTATGTTGAAAGCAGAGAAGGAAGACTATGAATCGATTCTTTCTCTTTAGGGAAAAAATATAGTCGTGGATCTCTTTGGATCTCTGAACTTGCATCGCCATTAGCAGCATGTAATGTTTGCAATTGTTATTGGTACATTGCAGGGGAGGTATAGAGTCAAGAAATAGGTGCTTATAAGATTCAACGTTTGGAGTATTTATTGCTGTGCACTGAAAAGGAAAACCGTGGGTCAGTGAGCAAGAGTGGGATGTTTCCTTTGCGGGTATTAATTAATTAATTTGAGTACGGTTGGGAGTGATATGTTACAGAAGGTGCAAGAAACTTTAGGGTTTGCAGGATTCCGGTGCATGCCATGGGGTGTGTGTGTGTGTGTCGACTTCGGACATTCTTTTCAAATTGTTTTGCTTTTTCCACATTCTCATTATACTAATCTATAGTCATGCCAAAAACCAAAACCTAATTTCTTCCATGCAAGATCATTGTCGGACTTAATTTAATGTCATTTTCAATCACTTGCTTCTCTACCATGCTCACCCTATTTCTCTATCACTTCTATTATTACCATTATTAAATTATAAATTAACGGACGGGTAAACCTGAATTGGCACAGTGATACGTAATACAGAGGTAAAATGTAAAACTAGAAAGTCGCAAAAAGATATGGGTTGAAAAAGGAAAGCAAAAAAAAAATGAGATAGAGTCGACAAAAAAGAAGTATACAAACTTTCTTTAAAAGAGATGACCAAGCTTTTTATTGGAGTATTCAAGATTTATATTTAAGACGGCTAATTAAGTTACAATTATTAGTTCTATGATTGATCCAAGCATTTAATGGTAGTACGTATATAATTCCTCTAAACCATTATGGCCTTGGACATCGTATATAATTATTCACATGTTCTTATTATGGTTTTCTTTATTTATTTTTTATGTACGTGTATATTAAAAATAATATTAACGAAATAGGATATTATTTATGGTTCCATTATTTGAGCATTGTAAATTGACAATATATGTTATATCATACAAAATTATTCCTAATTTTTTCGTGCAAATATACATTTAAAAGGCATCTCACAATCGAATAGGATAAGTTTTTCTGTTAACTAGTATTTTGTAAAGTATTATATATATAATAACTGCATTTTAAATATATATTTCATGTAGAGTAAGAGAAAGCATGATTTTTTTCCTCGAACTTTAATGTGGAAGTGAACATTTTGGATTTCTCTATTCACAACACAATCTATAGGAGATTGCACTATTTCAAACTAGAATGCCGTATTCAAAGAAGAAAAAAAGAAGCAAAAACTCAACGTTTGCCACAAAATTCAATTCTAATTCATTTTGAAGACCTAAAATTTGTATGACAGAGAAAGAGCAAGGTTGTGTCTATATTCACTGACACTGTACCTTATCCCGTGTATCTCACTTCAATACTTGAAGATGGATTTTTTTTTTTAAATATTGGATTATTATATAGAAATGATGAGATAAGTACTGCAAAGATGATGACGAAATGCCATAGTTTCGCCATCCATTATATACCATGGTTTTCTAATCTTGTTTTATAAATCAAGCTTTGCATTACTCAATATAGAATTGTGGAACCAATTATAGCAATATCTTGTGATATATAGTTAGTGAATTAAAATTTTTTAATACCTTTTACATACCTTGTCAAAATTTATGGATAGCATTGTCTATTTTCCCTAAACAGACAGCATCGTGATATTTTCTTTTGAAGACCCATACTTCAAATCAAGCTCGGCCCAACATAAAGGTACCGTTTTCGTAATGTCCTTTATAGTGGATGCGCATAAGTTCGGCCCATTATATTATTGGCTATGTTGACCGTGGCAGTTTCTTTATTTCTCCTCTTATATACTTTATTCCTGTCTATCCATAGGAAAAGTTTAAATTCTCTCAGTCAGAAATATTCAATACTGTTGGAAATTTGTTATGTATAATTTTAAATATACTTCTATTTCTAAAATATATTTTGTGTTATACAATTTAAAATATATTTCTAAATTAAATAATATCAAAATGCATTCTATATTTTGTGATTAAAAAATTCTTAATATATGTCGAAGTTCGAAAATATATTTTAGATGAAGTAATTTATAATATATTTTTAAATCATGAAATTTAAAATATAAAGATACATTTCAAATAGTACAATTTAAAATATTTTTTTTTAGATTTTGTATTCTGAACATGAATAATTTAGACTTTTTCAACATTTCTACAGAGGTGTATGAAAAAACTAGAATGGTGGAGGAAGAAATAGCCGTCGCAGGTCGGTATAATTGAGCTTCCAAAATTTTTTCATGCTATCGCAAAATGATTTTCTAGAAAGCCCAATTATGAATGGGCAATGAAAATTCCAAGTAGAGGGCCTGTAACTGAAAACTAGAAAATATTGGATCGGGCTCAGTTTAGTAACTCTAAATGGGTCAAAGGCCAACCCAGCCCATGAATTATTGACCTATTTTAGTAATTTAGAATTAGAGGTTTGACTAGCATCGCTGTTTTGGATTTTGTAAAGATAGGGTCTTCTAGTTTGTTTGATTTTTCTACAATAGTGGGATCTCGATATATATATTTTGTTTTAAAAATTCATAAATTAATTTAGAAGAGAAAAGGAAAATAATTGATTTAAATATATTTAAATAATTTATAAAAAATAAAAAAATTTAAAAAAATTCTGATACACCTTATCGAAGTTCTCATTTTTTAACTTGCAAAAAAACTAATTTTAATTTGTGAAAAATATAATTGCATTCTTTTCTTTAGTAAAAGTATTCATAGGATTATTTGTCAAAACAAACTCTATAAGTAAGTTGTTCATGAAATTGATATTCACGGTAAACTTTAAAAAACGCTTTGAGCTAGATTGAAATACATAGGTTTGTCACTCCATTTTAAATGAGTCTACCCCGAAAAGATTTAGTTCATAGAATAGTATTGCCAAAAGTATCGAATTAAAATCCTAGAAAAAACACATGTAAAAGGTAATCACGGAAGGCATGCAATTGAATATTTACAGTAGCCAGTAGAGAATGAGAAAGTGTAACAGTGTTACGAAAGCATAGTTTAGATCTCCATATTGGAACTTAAATTTTTAAATATTTGTTTTAATCTGTGCATGTGTGTGAGAGATAATAAGGAAATGTTTTTAGTTAGCATCACCATCACCATGTCATAGGTTCTTGGGTCTGCCACCGTGAAAATGGACAAAAAGAAAATTTCAGCGTTGTTCTTGTTAGAAACAAATAGTATATAGACAGAGAGAAACGAGGGATCAATAAATTTACTTTTTTAATGATGAAAGAAACATTAGAATGAAGAAGAAAATGTTTATATAATGTGGTGGTAGTGATGCATGAAAAGTAAAAACCTTGCAGGAAGGTGGTGATGGGGCTTTTTGTCGTGGCTTGAAGAGACTGAAGGCTTCAATCAAGGCTCACTTTGTGTTTGTTGATTTAATTAATGGAGCCTTTATTATGGTGATGGCATGGTATTGAAACAATTGATGTGGCTTATAAATTTAAAAGCATATCTTAATTTGAATGATAGGAAGAAAAAAGAAAGTGAAAAGGTTTGTTGGTATGCTCTGAATCTGTTTCCCAAATGGTTGGTCTCGTCAAGGGATTATGCTCTGAGTTCTTACCCACTTCATCAACCTTTCAATTGAATATTCACAAAAGCGATTTGGTGGGGAAACCATTATTGTTCACTCCACATTGTTTTCTTCTCTTCTTGATGGCACTTCTTACCCAACCCGCTTCCATTTCTGAATTACATCAAAAACTGTCACCCAGAACTTCTTGATGTCCTTCCTTCATCATCGTAAACTTTACGCTATACTATTATTTTTTAATCTGCTTGCGCGCGGATAGGACGCATAAAATAAATTAATTTGAAAGCTGGAGTCCTTCAATATTTCATTTATAATCTCCTTTTTTATTCATTTGTCTTCTTGCTGTTGGTTTGGAATGTTGAAAATGTGAATTAGTTTAAGGAGTGAAACTAGGTATATGCATGGTGTGGCGTTTGTAACAATGTTGTGTCGGAGGTAATGGATAGAATGGAGATTCGTCGGTAAAGACGGTACATTTTTGTCCACGAATATGTATTGGCTGAAGCGACAACTTGGTCTATTAAGTCTTTTTTGTTCACAAGTTACATCATGCTTTGTTAGGGTTTGTTCATGGGATAAGGGAGAATCATTTTAATTGAAGGTTTAATAGATAGGTAAGTTCACATGTGAAGGATGTATATTTTTTAAATTTATTTATCTTTATACATTTTTATTTTTTTATTTTAAAAAATAAATAATATCACTTTTTTTTAATACATCCTCCTAAATATTGAATAAGAAAAGCTTAAAAAACCTTTCCCTATGATTTCCGGTTATAATACTCCATGTTGGTATCAATTTCATAAATCACAATTTCAAGGTCGCCAATTCATTCAAGCTAAAATTAGGAATAAGCTTCTATTGGTAGAAAGAAGAAAAATAAAATTGATCAGAAAAAAAGTGAGTAAAAAGTAAAAGAGATAAAGTATAAGTTAAATATGTTCGATTGAAAAGAAATAGAAAAATAAAAAAATAGAAAGATTAGTGAAAATATATAAATAAAATGGAGAAAAATTAGGTTTATTTTTTTTTCTCATATTCATATATTTCCATCCTACAAAAAAGCTCTAATTAATTATACCTTTAATTTTCATCACTCTGAAAAATATTATTATCTTTTCAGCCACATTGAATTGAAACTAAGTAAAATACTATAAAAAAAAACTAGTTTTTTTATGTTAATTTTGTTTTGAAATTTCTTTTTACGAAAATCTTATAAATTTTGTTATAAAATTTTTTTTCAGGAAATTGCTGTCAATTTTTTTTGTATAAAACACTTTTTACAATAAATTTTGAAAGAAATATTTATGAATTTTATAATTTTGTAAGAAATAATTATTCACAAAGGAATTACCTGCCAATTAAGATTCTTAGAAAAAATAGCAGAAAAAAAGTCTTTTCTTGCAAATTTTTTTAATAAATTTGTAAGAAAATTTTTATGTAATATGAAAATTTTTAGTAGTAAAAGTCACAAAAGTGCTTAATTTATGTTTTGTTTGGTTGTGGATTTTTTTTTCTTTTATCACTTTGACCCAATATATACATATGATATTGTCACTTAAGTTCTCGAATTAACAATAAAAATGAAAGATAAATATTGATTTTACAGTTAAATAAAATTTAGAATTTGATCTAATTTTCTTTATATCAATAACTATTATCACAAGAAAATTCTTAAATAATATTTAATTTTAATGACAAAATATTGTTAGTCATTATAGTGGCTAATTTAAATATCAATTTAAAAATAAAAAATTATTGGTTACTAAAATAGTCACTATTATGAATAAAAAATTATAATTAGTCACTCATTAACTAAAGACTAATTTAAAAGCTAATTGCTTTGGTAGTCGAAACTTTGGTAGTTAATATTCAGTGACCAAATTATAAACTAATTTCTTTGTTAAATAAACCTTGGTAGATAAAGTTTAGAGACCAATAATAATTTTTTATTTATAACAGTGACTATTTAAGTAATCAATATTTTTTAATTTTACAAATTGATATCTAAATTGATCACTAAATTGACTAATAAATTTTTGTCACTAAAATTAGTTGTTAACGGAAGAATTTCTTGTAATGTATGACAAAAGAACCATATAGAAGACCAAATTAATTATTTCTTTCTAAAATTTGTAACATTAGTGACAACGTCTAGACATATTATTTTTGTGATTTACTTAATTGAACCACATAACTTAAACTTTCTAACTTTTGGTTAGTTTAAAGTCTATAGCTTGAATTGAAAAATAAAATGCATGTTTTTTTTTTTTTGTTTTTTTTAATGATGGGCAAGCCAATAATGCTTATATAAATAAATATACGAAAAGGAAATACTCGACACATTATTAATTGAAAAGCAAATTAGTGGAATAAAAAAGTTGACTTAATAAAAGTCGGTTCTAAGATCGATAGACTTAATATTTATTTTTTTACCTTATTGTCAAATGTTTATGTTTAATTATGATTATTTAATGTTTTGAAAGAAAAAAATAATTTTAACAGGGGCTTGAAAGTTAGATAAGCTGCAGTTGAAGTTTTCTAATGTTGACAAATCAACTATCAATATCAAATCAGTTCTAAGATTATGTGGGAAAGCAACATCAATAATTAAACGTTAAACAATTGTGAATAAGCTTTTCATACCAAACGAATTGAGGAGGAAAGTCAACATTAAATGCTCGTAATTTCATTGGAACAACTCCTTCACTCAGCTGTGAAACAATCATTCAAATGTTGGGTTGGCCTGCTTTGAACTATCAGTAAGTTGCAGGGTGTGCTCAATCTCATAAATATTCAAAATTTATGACATAATGTTTTTTTTCAAATTATAAGAGTATCTTAGATAAGAATCATAATTTTAAGTATTATAATTTATTTCGCAGCAATAAATAAAAAATAATAATTTATACTAGTCAATAATAATGTCTTTATTTTTCTTTATAATAATTAAGATTATCGATATTCTTAAAAGGTAAATTAAAATACGGTACTATGACCCTTGCTTTTGAAATATCCTAATTTTTCTTTATAAGAGTGAAAAAAAATAATACATAGTACAAGAAAAAAAATTGTTATATTCAAGATACCGTTCGAAGACATTTATTTATGATATTAAATAAACGCACAAAATTTCTTATATCAAACAACAAATTCTATATATAGTTGGAATAACTTATTTATCTACATCTAAGAAAATAAGTTTTAAACTTTTGGACAACTTTTTCCATTATGAAATTTTTTTTTTCGGAATAAACACATATTCTTCTTCCAAATACTAGAAAAAGAAACATTAAACTACAAAATCACAATAACATATTATGGTTTATACAGAATAACGCATAATATTTTTTTCCAATATATAAGTTATATGTCAGAGTATTTTTTTTGTTGTAAAACCCTTATCATACAAAATATATTTTTATGGATTTCGTGTTTTATTTAATGATTTTTTTTCATAATTATAAGTTTAAATAATTAAGAGAGGATGTTTGAAGAAATTATTAAAAAATGTGTCGCAATGGATCTTAAATTATAACGATATAATCTCACATTAAATAAGCATTCGAAGAAATCTGGCTATAAATCTGTTATTTAATAAAAAGGTAGAGATTTCACCTAAACCGCCAAAGAAAATATTAATTGTTTAAAGGGATGATCCAAAATGAATGTCACTTTCTAATATTGGTTTCTTAGATTTGGTTCGCTAGCTTTAAATAATCCTCACTTTGGAAGAAATGAATAATCTGAATAAAATGGTGAATAAAAGTCATGCTTAATAGTACATGTACACAAATGTCAAATTGTGAGTTTCATTATTTATTTTATCATTAACAATTAGATGTCTTGTATTAGGAGTCAAATAAAAGTCTTATAAAAACTACTCACCATGACACCAATTGAAGCCATTCCCCACTTTGTCATAGGCATTCATGGAGTCTTCACCATTCCAAAAGTTCTATATATAATAGTAAATTGCGATAATTTTCAAGCAATAATACGTAAATTAATAATTTTATTTTTTCCTAAACATCAACAAACTAAGTATAAATATTTGCTCATCAAATTCTCTCGCGCACAAATAATTTGAAGAATATTTATTAAAAACCGATATTAGTTATACAATAATTAATAATTACTTAGAAAAAACTTTTGTGAAAACTTGTTTAGTTAAAATTTGGGAGACTGATAACAAAGAAAAGTTAAACAAGGTTCTCTAATGAGTTACAAGCCAAAACAACCCTTTTGATAAATCACCCAAGAAACCAAAGTGAGCCAAACAAAAAGTTTTACGACATCATTGACACTTTGGAAAATGGGTCTTCCTTATCTACCGACGAAGGAACCATGCACGGAGGATCACATCAACCAGAACAACTTTGCCACTATCAATGACAAAAGTAACAAAAGGACTAAAAAAACCTTAAACATTTGGTGGTGCGCAAGTTTAATGATTGACAATTGTGTTATCAACTCTAACCAATCCACACATCCATTTCAAAATTAAATACTCTTAGTAAAATCTTTAATCTTTACATATATGAAACAAAATTGTATTGTTGATGAAAAAGTTTAATTAAAACTGACAAATCAACATCGTAAAAAATTAATGATTAACAAATAACATAAATACTTCATTGTCCAAACTTGTACCTTTTCACCTCTTTGTCCAACTTACAAAATTATTAAGACTATGAGTAAACAAATTGTTTTCTAAATCATAACCAGAAAAATGTTGCACAAAAATGCTGAAAAATGCGCTGATTCTCAAAATTGTTTTTCTCAAATTAGAACTGGAAAGTACTTTTGAGGGTTTATGTCAAAACTTGAAACTTCTCTCCTTGTATCACTTGTAACTTTAATAATGTTACGTAAGGCCATTGATTTTGATGGAAAACTTTCGAGCTTAACTGGATATTGATTACATTTGGAAAACAGTAATTGGTTTATGCAGGAAGAAAGAGGGAGAGAATAATTTAGAAGAAGGGTTTTTGATTTTGAATGGAAAAATATGTTTTTAACAATAAATTTTAACAATTTTTTCTTACGACTTGATATAATATCTTTTAAGTAGTTTCTCATTTCTATATATTTTAAAATTACTTAAAAGATATCATCTTATATTATTGTAAAAAATTTATCAAAATTTAGTTGTCGTCTGAATAAATGTATGAAGACGAAGAAAAGAAGAGATAGTGGGTACGTGTGCATAGTTTTAGTTGCAAGTAAGTATGTATTGTTATTGTGAGGCGGATTCTATATGAGGCATCCAAGTTGAGGGACAACGAGGCTTAATGCTCTATAGTTTGTAGTTGGAGTCACATGAGATGTACGCCAACTAAATACCAGACATCAACAAAACTATAAAAGAATGCAGCCACATAATTGATGCCTCTCTTGCTAAAGCTAACTAACTCACAGCCAAAATGTTATGCACCTTTCAAACTTCTCACAGCTTTTCCTTCGCCTTTCAAATGAACTTTGCGATAAATACAAATCAATCAATAGAAACTCAGATTTTCCTCCCTCATTCTTCAATCCAAGTACATCACCATAATTAAACTGCATCTTGTGGTATAAACATATGCACGTATCCAAACAAACTGCACTTCATCCAGCTGCAGTACAAAACTGACACATTATAGGAATTCAAGCCTCTACCACTATTACTACGATTCTTTCCTTCTGTACCATCCATATACATAAGGTTATACATATATAGAAAATAAATCCTCAACAAAACACTTGTGCTGGAACATGTTCGCAACACTTTCAATGAAAAACAAACTACCAAACCAACAAATTATGTAAGCGAATTAAACTCAACTCATTAGGGTTTTTCGCAGATACCAATTTTTTTCACCTCGTATTCAGTGCTGTTATTGCATCTGCATTCCAAAGTAGTTACACTCTTCGAAAGCAACAACATCTCGAGGATTTCCCTGTCGGCAACCTTCATAGTCAGAAACCAAAGGTGAGTAGACCAAAGAGTTCATGTCACCCCAACTAGTGCTTTCCGTTGAAGTTGTGTTGCTGCTACCACCATTGCTCATCACGTCCATGGATTCCATTCCGTAGTTAAAACCCTCCATTGACCGATCCATTTGTTGCGAGTTCGCGCAGACCAGTTCGCAGAAATCACCCGGGAAGTTTTCAAACCCATGAAATATATTTGATGGCTGATAAGTGACGCTATTGTTTTCATCACTCACCACGGCCACATGATTTACCATGGTTGGAAAAACCTGGTTTGGCAGGGAGGGAATTTCACATGCATTGGTGTATGGCTGCTGCTGCTGATGCTGATGATGATCGTTGGAAAATCTAATTCCCTCTAGTCTGTTAACCATCAAGTTCCTGAGAGAAGTTTGATTGTTCAGACCGTAGTGTTGAAAGGAAACATCAGTGACTGGGAGAGGCACAGAAGAATATTCTGCAGACCAATAAGGGACTTGATTGATGACTTCAGAAGCTGCTATCAAATTCTCGGTTTCTCTTTTCACATCTTGCTTCTGCTGATTGTTGCTGACACGGCGAGCTTGAGCCTGCTGTTCCTTTCTTTGTTTCCCAAGAAGCTTCTTCTTTAGCCTCGTGTTCCAATAGTTCTTTATATCATTGTCTGTGCGCCCTGGTAACTGTGCTGCTATAATTGACCACCTGCATGTATCAGCGACTTCTAAGCGATCAACTAATCGGATTTCTAGTCTACATAATAGAGATTCCTTAATTAACTAGAATAACAAATTCAAATTAACTTTCTCAGCAGATCATTAAGGAACTTATTTAATTACCTGCTTCCAATACTGACATAAAGGCTGCAGATGATGTTGTCTTCTTCTTCTGAGAATCCCCCATGTTTGATGTTTGGTCGAAGATAATTTAGCCATCTAAGACGACAGCTTTTCCCACATCTCTTAAGGCCTAAACCACATACATACAAAGACAATAAGAAACAACCTAAACATTTCTGTGTTCTAAAATAAGATTGGAAAGTTAAATCATTATATATACGTAATTGAGAAGCTTGATCTGCAACAATATTTAATTGACATGTGTTGATTGATGAATATATACCTATTTTCTGGGGCAAGGCTATCCAGTTGCCACCAGTACCATGGTGCTCAATATAAGCCTTGAGTTTAGCATCTTCTTCAGGTGACCATGGACCTTTCTTGACGTTGGCTTTGTCACAACAAGGAGCCCTTCCCATGTCTGCTCTGCCACCTTCTCTCTCTGTGTCAGTTGGTCTGAGTCTCAAGTAAGCCAATCTTTGTTATGGGTTCAGTATAACGATAATAATGGTGTGTTTCTATATATATAAGAGGGGGAGAAAGAGGAGAGAGAAATAGCCTGGAGAAGGAGAAAGAGAGAGAGAGAGGGCTTTGGAAGGTTTCAAAAAGGTGAAGGAAGGAAAAGATATTCCTTTATGCTTAAAATAATGGGTGAATTGAAAAATGGCTGGAAATAGACCATTATTTTTGTTTGTCCTTCTTACTATGTATGCTCTATAATTAAAAAGGGAATTATGATAAGAAAATGTTTACAGAAAGCATGAAGAAGAATAATGTAAGTCTTTATTTATGATGATCATGCAGTCTCTCTCATATATTATTTTGTTGAAGCAAGGGGGATATGAATTATTGTTGTGGAAGGGTGATGAGATAAACCTCGTGCATGGTGCAAGCAGAGTGGGACCAAAGGTGAAAGGTTAAAGTGGTGAAACCTCATTTCGTTGAATGGTTCTTTCTTTGATTACGTAATGCCCAGATGAGTGATTCTTGGATTGCGCAGGAAAAAGAAGCAGGATGAGTGTTCATGTTTGTCATTTGGAAACTACTTTTCCAAAACCTAAAATCAGTTCAACAATTCACTCCATTTGGTCATTCATGATCAAATTATGGGGACAACATGTGTGAGACTTAACTCACAACTTTTCAAACCTTTCTGCAGTGCTAAAAAGAAGTTCTGAACTGTATATGGTTCACTCATTCAATCATATGCTTAATTTATCCACATCTGAAACATAAATGTGGAATAAAGCATTCAAATTTGTATATTTGTTTTGTTATTTTGAAATGCATTACTAAAATAATATGGAATTAATCTGATTGGTGCTTCATATTCTTGTGTAATGAAAGTGATATATACCAAGAAGTTTCATCACATCTTTCCAATTATAATGATAAAAGGACAGTCTCACGTAAATTAGGGCTAATTATTATTGATGGCTTCTCTTCTCACATTCACTTAGATACATTTATTTATAATAAAAGGAAGAGTTTACTTTGCACTTTATGTCTGTATAATTTTTTAACTGCTTCAAATAATAATCAAATATTGAATTAAGATATTTAAATATAATATAAACTAAATTATTAAATATGAATTAATAAAATCAGTTGTGTTCAGAGAGTACGAATTTGAGTGATTGTAAATGTATCAACGCACATAGTGAAACAAATTATTACTTTTAAAAAAGTTTTTTATCCACAAAATACTTTTTTTTATTCTATATAAAATAAGGAAATGAGCTTTTATTATGTCACTACTTCTTACGTAAAATTTTAAAAATATAAATAAATTTGCAATTATAAATAAAAACAAAGATAATTGTTTTCTATATACCCTTAAATTTTCATTTTACATCCAACATTTCGGACTTCTGATGAATTTATTAAATCATTCTAAAAGTTTAGCAGAAAGTTAGCAAACATTGAATGAAGTTAGAAAAACATTGTAGGGTGCGAAATTAAAGTTTGAAAAAGGAAGATATGTGACTTTTTATTTTTTGCGAAAAATAATGTTTTAGTTGGTAAGTTTTGAGGAAAATGAAAACAGTTTAGTCCAATCAAAAGTTTTGAGTAGAAAATTATAATTTGAAATTCTCAAGCCAAAGTAAATAGATAGAGCAAAACGAAATTTGCTTAATTTTAAAAATAGATAAACTTAGTTATCTAAACATATTTAGGAGACCGAAAATCGCTCACAATTTGATATACTTATATCGTTTTGAATTAGTAGCATATGTATCTTATACCATTGTTTTTAAGTAATATATATGATGTTTCTTTAAATTAAAATAGTATTTAAGTATAAAATATACATTCAAATTTTAAACCCAGGATGAAAAATGTTTAAACATAATGGACGCAGCGCGTGAAGTTAAGATAATTTGTACTACATTTATTTTATTTTTTCCTATTTTATAAATTTAAAAATCATAAATAGAAAATAATATTTGCTTTTTGTATTTTATTTTTCATTCAATTTAAATCATTTAAGATTTTAATTATTTCTTTAATTTTTATTTCATTTCTTATTTTGTTTCCTTCAGATTTATTTTACATAAAAAAAATATTAATAAGAAGCATAAAAGGGACAGAGCAAGAAAATTTCAGTGAAATTCTTCAAATGGTTGAAAAAGAATGTTTTCTTATTAAAATGATAAACTTTTTCATAACATAAAATAAATATTTTAAATAACTATGTTTCTATTTATTTATGATCAAATAAAATGTAATGCCGGCTTTTCATTTAAATAATAAAAAGGTTTTGTTTTGTTTTTTTTATATTTATATTTAAAAGGAAAATTATCTTAGGCAAAATACATGGGATTCTATCTAAGCAGCCTTTATCCAAAAAATAAAAAAGAGATAAGACAACATTATTAATGAATTACTTTTTCGAGTATGCAGGTAGTCAACAACTAGGATTCCCACTATCACCTCTGTTACGTCATCAATTATGTACCTCTCAAAATACTTTCCTCTTCTTCATTATTAATTATCAATATTAACGAGTATTCTATGGGTTATATAAACTTTGTTATGACTTAATCAAATTTTAATATATATAATTGAAATGTAATTTATATAATTAAAAATTAATAGTGATACTATCAATTTCTTTTAAAAATTTAAAATTATATTGTTTTCGAAAAATAAAGTAAATTCATTTTCTTTTTAAAATTAATAATATGATATAATTATCCTTTCAATCAAATCTGTAAAAGGACGTTTGATAGGACTAAAAAAAGAGAAATATATAAAAATTATTTTAAAGTTTTACTTCTAAGATTATTGGAGGTATTATTTAATAGAGAAAAAAAAAGATACATGCAAATTATTTTTTGATTAGTGTAATAAAATTTACATAAAAAATAAGGTACTTTATGAAAATATAATTTAAAAAAGGGCACTAAACATAGAATGCATTTAAAATTGAAGAGATTTAGATGAGTGAAAGTGAAGGAAAATGAGTTGAATTTTGGGAAGGAGATGGACTAGTTGTGTTGTGCATAGAAAGAAAGAAAGTAAAGAAAAGAAAGTTATGGAAGAAACAAAAGTAGGCAACTTTTCAAGAAGCGAAAGAAACGGTCTTGGTGGTTGGCCACCATCATCACTTCTCTCACTTCTCACTCATCTTCTTCGTCATTCCGCCATAACAATTAACCATGGTTAAGTAACTGCCTTCTGTTTTCAACTACGAGTTCCTCTATTTCCACGCTTTGCATGCGTAATCCTAGACCTAGTTTCTGGTGTGAAACAGAGCCTTTTTGACACAGTCCAATCTTTACTTCCATGTAACTTCAACAATCTTCCTTCACTAAATGCAATACAACATGTACGAAACACGAAGAAATGCGATAATTAATTTTCTTTCTTCTTAGTCCATGGATCAATCATACTCAGTTAAGTAGCTTCTAGAAAATTTGCTATTCATACCGTGGTGGAAGGCTTGGGTTTTGTTGTTTATGCGACCAGATCGTGACAGAGAATAATTGTTAGTATTGTTTCAACTGTCACATTAACTCAGAACACTTGGTCAACAATAAGACCAAGTGTGACGCTGAAAATCCAAATGTCTGAAACGGCCAACAGAGGTTTTAACGTAAGTTACAGTAGCAGAGAGACCAAGTGAAGATTATAGTTCCTAGCCGCGGCGGAGAATGTTCTATTCTATCATCAGTGAACATGTCTAAAGAATTAGTATTTTGCAAGATAAAAATTTAGAATTTAGTAAAAGACTTACTGAAAACCAAGTAAAACACCAGAAGCATGAGTCATTGCAATGTTCCTATTTACAAAATGTTTTGAACAATTTTAAGTCTACACTGTAATGGTTGAGTAACATCTCGAAGCATGAATTAGTATACTTCTAGAGTTTTGACCTAGTCCAACATAAAATGGGAACTGGGAAAAACATTTAAAAGAAAAGTGACAAGGTGAATGTAATAACCAAGTGAATTATGTAATACACATGTTAATTGTCCCACATGAGCAATAATAAAAAAGATTAAAACTTTTGTTCGGTTCACTGCTTAGATCCTTTGTAATTGCTTATAAATTTAGGTATTAGAAATTAATAATGATTATTAATTGTGATCCTTCCATTCTGAAATCTAGGAAAGAAAAACATTAATCTCTTGTGTCTTATCAAAATCCATTTATTTTCCAAATGTCAGTTGTTGTTGATTTGTTGGGAGTCAGAAAGTTTGGAAATGAAAATGGAGAAACAGAAGTCAAAAAGAATAGGACATAAGAGACAAAGTGTGAGATCTGAGATTTGCATTTACATTTGAAAAAGAAAACATGGTTTGGGAGTTAATGAAAGTTGTATCCACATTGATAGTGGCATAGTCTGCGGATTAAGAGACACCTGTGTAGCACATATAGATTAATGGGTAACTAATTCTTCCTTCTACATCTTATTTCATTCCAAGAATATTAGTTTATTATTTCATTGTTGGTTGAAAAGCATAAGTATTTCATTTTCCTCATTCTTTATTTCTTTTTATGTTTGAACAATGGCCAGAGTCATGGTAATACTTTATGATAATGCTAATTAGATTAGCTCGTTTATTCACTTAATAAAAAACCTTATGTTAATAAGCAACTGATCTCACAATTCATGTCCCATCTTCATTCTCCATTACTCACTCTTTTTTTTATATGTACAAAATAAAATAAATGTTTTAAATTGTGCAACATCTCATCTCTATTTTTAATTTTTACCAACAACTCTTCCAATGGTTTTTATGAAGTTCTATTTCAATGCGAGTCGTTATTTTCGTATTTAAAAGTTTTTAAATAAATCAAAATGTTTTTTTCTCAAATTATTATAAATTTATTTCAAATTTATATTTCAAACTTGAAGGAAACTTCTAAAAATAAAATTACTTTGTATTTTTTAAGATAAAATCAGTCGTTTAATACTTCTGTTTAATTGACAAACAGCAAAATGCGAGCTTTTAATATAATAGAAGAAAAGACCAAAAAAAATAATTAAAAATAGAGCAAAGGAACAGATGATGCTAATTAGTGAAGAGAACGAAGATAACTGGGCCTTTTCGTATACAGTGAAATTACAATTTTTTTTTTTTTAAATTCAGCAAAAGATTTAGCCATTTCCTACGACGGACCGTGCTCTGTCATATCAATTTTTCTTCTTTTTTTTTTTGTTAATCAAGTTTTTTCTTCTGAATTATAACATGATTATAATTTTAGTTTTTATCTATTTTGTTAAGTATTTGTCCTGATAAAATAGATGATTGAATCCTTAATATTGAAATGCGTTAACAGTTCTTATTACATGACCAAAAATATGCCATGTCAATCATTCATTTTTTGACACTAGTTCTTTTTAAAAGTAAAAATAAAAAATGTATAAAACTATATCTTTAATATATATATATATATATAAAACTATAAAAATAAAAATAAGAATTCGTGTGGTTCTAAGACTTCTATAATTAAAATAAAAAATATATAAAACTATATCTTTAAAAATTATTTTTTACATAATATATTAGAAACCGTACTTAGAACACGATTTTATTACTTTTAAAATCGTGTTTAATAAAACTTTACCTATTCAGGTAATATTTTAAAAATCTGTCTATTAATAATTTTGTTAAAAAATCACACTACTTTTGTAAAAAAAAAAAAAAAACCCATGATCAACCCACATGAACTGTGAAAACTTCAATCTCAAACTGGCTAAAACCATTAGTTTAACACTGTAATACCAAAATGATAAAAATTCAGAAAAAATAAATAAAAAAGTAACAAAAAAATATATATTGTGAGAATACTGGATAGTAGTCACCAGATCATTGCAATTGCACCACCAGAGGGAGAAAAAAAATATTCTAGCCATTTCCACCAGTTGTTTATGCAACACCAGAGAGAGAAAAAAAACTTCAATTACCATTTCCCTGCCCAACCATCAAGACAAATCCTACCACGAACTTAAACTCAAACTCCAATTTCGCGTTAATGCTTTGTACTCGTTACTGCGCGTGTCGTGATAAATCGAGTAGAACATGAATTCAAGGGAACAAATAGGTCCTCAGTCTGTCAGGCACAGACTCCAGAATGCAGGGCTTATTTCGTTAACGCCATGTAGTTCCTATACAATATTTCCCTTATTACAGTGTATTACAATTTTCTTGTGCACCTTATAGTCATCTCAATGCAACATATTCTGGAAAATCGATTCAAAAAATGAACAAAAGTCATCCAAAAAATTTATCAGGTTCAGGTAGATTATCAGCTACCTTTTGATTTGGCAACTTCAGTTTATGGTACTAATTGAGGAGAATTGAACCATTCCTATCTCGAAAAGGAATTAACCAAGAAACATAATCTCAAAACCGTTGGGTAGTTCCATCATGGTAACAGTTTTCGCGAACTTGTTTAATATAAAAAGTCCTGCTCACCAGTACAGCATGTTTAGCAGCTCAACAATTTCTGCTTTTACACCTACTTTTCTACTTCCACTAAAAAAAACGTTAAAAGAAAAACAAGGTACGCAATTAACGCATCTAGAAATTTTTCGACCAATAAAAAGATAAATAGTCCACTGAAAATTATTTCTTCAGTAGCATTAAATACACCACAGTACTATCTACAGCTAATCGTGTATATATATCTGATAGCAAAATTTTAAAAGTAACTTCTAGAGCTCGCAAATGTTAAAAGCAATTATGTTCAGCCAAACATGCAACTTGGATCAATTCTTATTGCGCTTATCTCAGCTCAACAGTCCAATTCATCTCATCCGCCGAAAGACCCATCTGTAATCTGGTTAGGACTGTATAAAGTTGCTGTGAAACCACGCCAATACCATCCCCATATGATACCCTGCAGAATTTAAAATTAAAAAAAAATGTGAACCACTTATTCAAACTGGCTTTATAAGCAAAATGATTGGAAGAGTTACACGAAAAACTCGGTTGACAGGGTTTATTTTTTCGTGACAATATTAAAAGTCTTTGATTTGGTCTCATATATGTTAATGTATAAAGTGCAAATTGTCTTTCGCAATTACTGCAATGTACCTCTTGCCAAGATAAGTAATACTGCCAACAGGTGACACAACCACAGCTGTTCCCGTGCAGAAGACCTCGTCAGCATCTAGCAATTCATCCACTGATACGAATCGCTCCTCAACCTGCACACGTATCAGATGAACCGTGGGAAATTAAGAAAAAGAAATGTGACTAATGGCATTAGAAACAGTAAAGAGCAGTGTAGTCTAAAGTCTAAATAAAAACTGTAACCTCTACCCAGTTATTTTCCAGGTGACATTAAAGAACACTTGGCAGGAATCAATTATTAAAAAACAAAATAAACAGGTAATAAAAGTCAAGTAAAAAATATTTAGGTTGTCAATGCCTAAACAAATGGATAATGAGCACTGTGGTTACTATATATAATAAGAGCAAGAGAGATACTTAGAATTGTATAAACTACAACGGGATAAACTTATCACAGTATGAAATAACGGGAAAATGTGAAAGCGTATAGAATAAAAGAATATAATGGAATCGTAAAAAGAATTATGTCAAAAGTGTCCGTCCGCAACAGAAGATATTTATCTTCTGAGGGTTGTTGTAAAATTGCAAAAGTAGAGAAAAATTCTGATACATTTTTTTCATTAAAAAGGAAAAACATGACTGAATGCAAGATAAGTGTTGTGGAAAGCTTGGAAAATGAAACTAGTTCACTTGGCTCATCTTATTATTATACAACATTTATGACGGGATAACTACTAAAGTGAGAACTCTAGAAGACGAGGGTAAGGACTAATCTGTAAGGATGGGCCTACGCCAAAGTTTAGTAACAAATCCCTAGTTTAATCTAGTCTTGGATACAATGTACTAGTAGGGACACAAGATTGTTCCTAAATGTATGCATTTTGCATATGGTATAGTTTTGATCGAAGAATCAAGGGAAGAGCTTAACGCTAAACTAGCTTTGGAGACAGATATCAGAATCAACAGATTATCCCTTGAACTGGGTTGAGACAAACTATATGGATGGCAACTTTAGCAAAAACACAAGAGGATAGCTTGGACATAAAATTGGGAGAAGTCATATTACATGTTTCAAGGTTTATGGACATAGCATCTGTATTACAAAGTGGAGGAAAAAATAATGAAGATGTCACATACAGGATACAAGTTGAGGAGTAGTTTAAATAGAGGAAGACATGGAAGATTTTGTTAGGAATCCAAGTGTGAGTCTAAGACCCACATTGACCAGAAATGAGAAAGTAGAGCACTATATAAGAATAAAGACCCATAAACCCATTGCCTTAAGGTTTTGGGTTGAGAGTGGTGTCAGTGCTTTATATGGTTTGGCTCAGGTCTCATTGGTGTTGTATCTCCCCAGTGATACCTCCTCCTTAAAAATCTAAGAAGTGGTATCAGAGCCGATGGTTAATACCGGCTCAGGCGAGTGCAGTACCAGTATTTAAGAAGAACGACGGTACAGAAAAGGACAGAAAAGGAGTACTCGTGGTTGGGCGGCTTCCGCTGGAAGGAGAGTGTACCAATGTGGTTGAAGGGACTCACCCTTGAAGGGGAGATGGTTAGAAATCCAAGTGTAAGTCTAAGTCCCACATTGACCAGAAATGAGAAAGTAGAGCACTATATAAGAATAAAGACCCATAAACCCATTGTCTTAAGGTTTTTAGCCTTAAGGTTTTTGGTTGAGAGTGATGTCAGTGTCTTATGTGGTTGAGCTCAGGTCTCATTGGT
>Ga0214544_1006112_pt1 | contig 22589 bp, 12 predicted proteins | sample CNSS3metaG_FD_160074 | JGI IMG/M metagenome (GOLD analysis project Ga0214544, IMG submission 160074) | Root nodule microbial communities from cowpea collected in UCLA plant growth center, Los Angeles, California, USA - CNSS3 | ecosystem: Host-associated > Plants > Roots > Nodule | place: USA...
TATATATTATTATTAGTTATTATTATTATTATTATTATTATTATTATTATTTTTACTATTATTATTATTATAATAATAATAATAATTATTATTATTATTATTATTATTATTATTATTATTATTACTTATATATTATTATTATTAGTTATTATTAATATTTTTATTTTTTTTTATTATTATTTTTATTATTATTTTTATTATTATTACTATTATTATTATTCTTATTATTATTTTATTTCACAATTTTTATTAATATTTTATTAATATTTTATTTTATTATTTTATTATTTTATTATTTTATTATTTTTATTATTTTTATTTTTATTTTTATTATTATTCCTATTATTATTATTTTTTATTTTACTATTATTTTATTATTTTTGTTATTATTATCATTTTTTTATTTTATTTATGATTTTATTATCATTATTATTGTTTTATTTTGTTATTATTATTAGTATTATTGTTTTATTATTACTGTTTCATTTCATTTTATTTTATTATTGTTTTCATTATTATTATTTTTATTTTTATTGTTTTGTTTTATTTTTATTATTATTGTTATTGTTGTTGTTGTTGTTGTTAGTTTTATTATTATCATTATTATTATTTTATTGTCTGTGCGATATTTTGGGGCAATGGTTATGTATTCTTCTTACTTTTATATATTTTTTGGTTGTTCAGGATTGTATTGGACTATGATCTAGTCATGTGATTATGACTGGATAAGCATATTTCATGTTATGAATTGTATGTATACTGCTTGGGGTTCTTTGGAACTTGCTTCAAAGTGTCAAAAAACCAGTAGTAGTGACGTTACTGGTGTGGCGCCTAGCGGCTTGGGGTGTTTTCCTTGGCTGCTTGGGGTGTGCTGCCAGGTGATAAGGGAAAACCAGAGAAGCTTGGAACGCATGGCGCCTGGTGGAAAATGTGATCCCGCCAGGCGGAAAATATCTTGTAGATGCTTTGGAAAGCGTATGGCGCCTAGCGGCGTGAGGTGTCTACCAGGCGGTTTAGATCCAAGTTCCGCCTAGCGACGCGAGAGGTGCGCCAGGCGGTTTTGGGTGTAGAGTTGGATCTTGAGGAGGATTCCTGCACCACTTTGGATGGAGGTCATGAGGCGATGCTTTGTTGGGGGCCCATTTACGAGTGTAACTTGTATTAGGGTAACACGTGGCCACTCGAGGTTGAAGCCTGGTGGTTTTGGAAGTCCAGTGGAGTGTGCAAGTCATGGAGTGATCTCAACATGTATTTGCATTAACAATTCAAGAGTAACCTTACAAAGAGTGTGGAGTCTCTCATTTATAGTAGAGAGCATCTCCTAAAATGAAAACCAAATACAAGACTAAATTGAAATGTAAATGCAAGGTGACCATGTGAAGTGGATCACATGCCATGTGGCATGTCACACTTTCCTCATTTAACACATGTGTAAATATGCAACTCATAGCTAAGGCTAGATGCAAACTTGGTCTAGACTTTTGTAATTGGGCTTGAATGGACCCAATTGCAAAAGCTAGATCAATTATGACCCAAAACTACTTCTAGTAATTTTACAATTTATTTTTAAAACATGGCCTAAACAATGGGCCAAAAAATAAGTCTAATCTTAGGTCTTAACATGTCTCTTATTATTGGGTCTTTGATTGGACTTGGGCATTAAGGTGCATATGGGCCATGGAATGGCCCTTGAGCATGATTTGGGCCTATGCGTCGGCTCAAGCTATAAGCCTTGTTGGGATCACATCAATCATGAAAGCCCATGGTTATATATTGTTGCTTTAAACTATATGGGAAAAACCAATACAAATGTGGTCTAAAAATATAGGTGAGGTCTAAAATAAACCTGAAAAATTATTTTCTACTATGAGGATTTTAAACAACGATTTCAAAAGTATGAAAGCCTATGGTTATATTATTATTGCTTTAAACTATATGGGCAAAATCAATACAAATGTGGTCTAGAAATATAGGTGAGGTAGAAAATAAACCTGAAAAACTGTTGTCTATTGTGAGGATTTTATGCAACGATTTTAAAAGTATTGTCGTACTAAAAATTGTTGTATATTACCTATAACTACACTCACCTATACTACGCTTAAAAAACTGTGATATAATCTTTAGACCATGGTTTTTATAATTTAGATCACAATTTTATGCTGCTGTCTAAAGTGACTTTTGTTGTAGTGGTATTTGGGATGCAATTTTGAATGGACCTTAGACTCCTAAACATGTTGATAACACGTAGGTTGATAAGCCTTGGAATGAATGGACAATGGAGGAAAGAAGGCGTGCTCAATATGATTGCACCGTAAAGAACATTCTCACATCTTCATTAAATATCGATGAGTTATTTAGAATCTCTCAATGTAAAAGTGCTAAAGACATGTGGGATGTGCTTGAAGTCACACATGAAGAGATAAATGATGTGAAGAGAGCATGGAAGCATGTCTTGATATAAGAGTATGAGCTGTTCAAAATGCAACAAGGAGAGTTAATTGCTAAAGTAGAAAAGATACTGAAGGAAGCACCATTTGTTCATGTTTGTGTTGCATTCGAAGAGCACTCAAGTAGGGATTTTCATTTTCAACTCTTCTGGTTCACGTTTTCTCCTCCTTTGTTCATTAAATGAAGTATTTTGTTTTGGATATATTCTGGTCTGACTCCATTTCCATGGAAGGTTGACCTTGTGATGAATTCATATTTATGCCCTTGTTTAATGTTTAATTTTGGATTTTTTTTATTGGATTTTGCTTCTTAAAAGATTGATTTAATTGTGATTTCCTATAATTCGGTTTATTGAGCATGAGATACAAAAAAATGTTATAAATAGTTTTTTAGTTGCATGAATGTTTTTTTTTGGATATTTTGAGGTGTGTTAGTATAGTTGCAGCTAAGTTGAGGTCATAGAGGGGTGGAAATAAATTGATTAAAGCTTCATGACACCTTAAAGATAAATCCAAGACTACGAAATTATCAAATTCACAAAAGTCCAAGCCAAACAGAAGAGGGATGGACAATAAAAATTGATAAATATTTATCATAAAAGATAATTTGGGAAAATATATCTTTAGATATTTTATTTGATATTTTTAAATAATTATCTTATTTAATTATATCATAAAATATCAAAAGATAATAATTACAAAATCTTTTTAAATATGACAAGATCTTCTTAAATCTTTTTAGATCTCCACAGCAAACAAATATATCTTGAAGATATTGGAATACTTAGAAGATAATTTGAGGAGATTACAAAGGATTGATTTGGAAAATTAATGCAAATATTAGTTGGTGATAATTTATCATATATCTTTAAGTAATTTATTTATTTATTTAATTATATAAGAAATTATAAACCAATTTGTCAAATAGTTTATATCTCTCCAAATATTTTTAGATATTCAAAACAATTATAAAGATAAATGATATATATGATTATTTTAAAGATATTTGAGAGGTGTTAGCAACAGAAAAGCTCAAACCAAGTCCTATATAAAGAGACTAAGGGGAAGCAGTAAAGATAAGCTCGACACTTCGGAGTTTAGGAACCCTTTAGGGGGGGCCTAATTTCGTTCTTCATCTATCCTTTCTTTTGTATTTTTATTTTACTTTTGCATTCCATGGAGGGCTAAGCTTCAAGGGTTAGTTCCACTGTAATTTTTTAATTGGATTCTAAGGTTAGATGAATAAATTTGTTTGTTCTTTTGATTCTTGTTACGATTTATTTTCATCTATGTCTTTTGGTTCTTAATATAATAAAAGTAATAATTTTTACATTATAGCAAGTTAGCACAATGTTAAATCTATATAACATAACAATCATATGAGTCTAAGGGTTTTTAATTTTAATTGAGAAGTTACTTTGGTTAATTTTAGAATCTTTCAAATGATTGAATGAGGTGTTTGCTAATAATTTTGAAGTTACTTTGATTAAAGGTGAAACCTTTGATTAGAATTAATCAAGAAGTTACTTTGGTTAATTAGCTTTTTACTAGATATAAGAGGTAAAAGAATAGACATGATTAGGATTAGTAATATTTAATTGAGAAGTTACTTTGGTTAAATTTACTTTGATTAATCTATAAAGTTCTTACTTTTAATTGAGAAGTTACTTTGGTTAAGAGTGAGGATGCCAAAACATCAGTTAAGAAGTTACATTGATTAATTTGAAATGTTCAACTAGAAATCAATAACAATAGTCTTTAGAAAACCAATGATGAATCCTATTTTGAAAAAGCAGTGGAATCAACCTATTTTCTTTACTATTGTTTTTATCTCTTTTTATCTTTTCAATTATATTTCTTTCTTTGTTTATCTTAATCCTCTCGTATTTTTATTATTTTATTTAACTAACTCTTTTGTATAGTTTTTATAAGAATTAATTTGTTTAGAAATTAATTTTGTGCTCGTTGCGAGATGACTTTGGGTTAGTTTACCCTTTCTATTTTGTTGACTACTTTCTTAACAATACTGAAGTCGTTATAGATAAGTAGTATTAATTTGACCGCATCAACGACGACATTATCACCTTGTAATTGATACCCTAAAGAGATTGCTTGAACTTTGAGGAATTTGTTCAATAATCTTCTATTGTATTTTGTTCTACTTTACTTTTCATCAATTAATCTCCTTGGGTATTTTGAAATCTGTGTATGCTTAATATCTAGTGGGTATTTTCATGGTTAAGTTAGTTTGTAGTCATGCTTAATGAATGTGGATTGTTTTTTCTATGTGCGGGATTAATTGATGTGTGCATCACTTAGATGGATAATGAAACTATTGTTAATCTTCACTTAGTTGATTAAAATTGAGTGGATTAAGAGTGAACCTAACAGAGCACTAATTTTTGCAACCAATGATAAGTGAAATTGCATTTGAATCAGGGAGTCAACACGTTTTCATTATTGTTTTATTGAACTCTGTTGAACTACGTTTTGAACAACAACCCCCCCTTTTGTGTTGTGTTTGGACTAGAACCTTTGATTGAGAATATTGGTAAGGGGCGACGACCTTAGGATAACTTTGTGGGTATTACATTTTAAACTATTTTATTTGATTGGTACGACCTCGATCAAAGGGTCATCAGGTGCGAAGATCAAAATTTTTGTTGTGTATTTGGGATACGTGGTTGTATTGAAACAAGTTCAGTTTCAATTGTCATAACGTTTTTTTATTTATGGCGAGCGTGTATTTTTATAGTCTATGCAGTTTTGGCAAAATTACGTTTTTTAGTTCGTTAACCGTTGGATTGAGCTAAAATTTTGATAGTTGATAAGTAACATGTTGTTCTTCAGTTTGACCATTGTGATCTTCGTTTGGATGTCTATAGTTTAAGAAATGTTTCACGAACTATTGCATAACGTTGTTTTTCGTATTCTGACGAGTGTACTTTTCTAGTCTGCGTAGTTTTGGTAAAATTTATTTTCCTAGCTTATTAACAAATGGATTTAGCTGAAAATTTGATAGTTGATTAGTAACATGTTTTTCTTTAGTTTGGTCGTTTTGATCTTCGTTTGGACATTTGTAGTTGGAGATATATGCCACGTGCAATTGCTTTCTTTTTCTTGTTGAATTGTGTTGATACTTTTGTTGTGATAAATTGCGATAAGTCCTTGTTTATAGTATTTTGTATGTTTGGACATAATGACATTATTTTATTTTCTATGTATGTATGTACGTGATGGTGGTGTATGTATTCTCTTGTAACCATCAATTCAGGATGATTCTTTTACCAAGAGGACTTAAGGTTGATCCTATTGAAATCAAGATGAGTTGGCCCATGTCGAAGGTCGAGAAGATTCGGTGGAAGACAAAGGTTGGCTTGATTTGGCGATGTCAAAATGATTCGACTTAAGATGGTCAGGCAAGTCAACTTGAGCCAAAATCTAGATGAGTTTGCCCATGTCGAAGGTCGAAAATATTCAGTGCAAGATGAAGGTCAAGTTGATTTAGCCTTGGCCGAAGGTCGAACTGATTCGACCTAGGCTGAAGATCAAGTCAACTCCCAGGTCGAGGGTCGAGAATATTTATCCTAAGCCAAAATTTGGGAATATTCAGCCCGAGTCGAAGATCAAGAATATTCAACCTAGGTTGAAGATCGAGAATATTCGCCTAAGGTCGAAAGTTGAGCCAATTTTGTAATACTTTTTCAAGAGTGGTAATTGGACGTGAGAGGTATTATTTAAATTAAAAAAATAAATAATTTTACAAAAGTGAAGTATAGTATAGGTTGTTAAAGCTTTAATCATGGGATTGGTGGTAGGGATGTCAACGAGGCGGGTAGGATATGGGTAGTAGCTCCCTTGTACACTACCCGTTGAATAAATATCCATCATGTACTCCTACCCATATCCATCGGGTATCCGTTATGTGGGTACCCACATATTTTGTTAATATCACGAGTATTCATGGGTACCCCCGGGTATTTACAAAAGAAAATTTTAATATTTAACAAGATATTTTAACCATAAATTCAAATAAAAATACAATGTATAACATTCATAAATTTCAAACAAAGTACAAATAACTCATTTAAATAGTGTTGAATGATAGTTTATAAAGAAATGAACATTTTTTAAAACCAATTGATAAAAAATAACCCATTCAAAATTAATGTGTTAATGTTTTAATCTTGTTTTTTTAATTTTTTTAATTTAAATTAGAGTATAGCGAGTACGGGTATCCTCGGGTACCAATACTATGATGCTCGTAACCGCCCCACTAACATGCGAGTATAAAAAATACTCGTACTTGTTACCCACGTGTATCCATTTATGATATCCATTTCCTACCCATTGCGGGTTTTATTTGCGAATATCCACAGGTACAAATGGTTTTTGACATCCCTGGTATGTGGTCTAGGGTTTGCTTCTTGATGAGTGCATTTGGAGTGTTTATATTTTAAATGTTGTTTTATAATTGTTTTTGAAAGTGTTTATGTGTGCTATTGGAGTGATTATATTTTAAATGTTGTTTTATGATTGTTTTTGGAAGTGTTTATGTGTGCAACTTGAGTGATTTATATTCTATAATTTTTATAAATTATTTTGAATGCATTTATTGCATAGATAATATTGTAATATTTTTTATGCATGAATATGACAAGATAAATGTGATAGTTTATTTTATTTGTAGTGTTTGCTTGAATCTTGGTGGTTGTGTGTTTTAACTTTGGCCAGAGCAAAGTGCACACATATTTGTTATTTTTTTTTTTTTTTGGTTTTTTTGTGGTGTTCTTAAGAAGGTGAAAAGTTGAAGGTAGGTTCATTGAATATAGTCATAGACATGAAAAATAATTTCTTATTAAGGTGTTTAAATTGCATAAATAAATATTAATAATTTAATTTTTAATTATTTTATAAACAGAAAATTGGAAGGATGGTCGGAATTATTTCTATTTCGGGTGCAATCATTAATTGAACTATTTAATTCTTTTAAAATGGATTATTAAAAAGGGAAATTAAGTTAGATTTTTTTTTTTTGCAACCCATTCTTATGTTGGTTTTAACGTTGGGTTAGAGGAAAACAAAGGGTTTATTCTGCCAAGTTAAATTTTTGGGTTGTGAGGAATGGTGAAGCAACGTAGCTTTGAAAGAGAGAAATCATAATTTTTGTTAAGTTTTGGAGAGCAAAGGAAGTGGAGGAAGGAGAGTTATCTTAGTGCAAAATTTCTCTAATGGAAGGAGAAATCTATGTTCAGGAGTATTCCAAGTAAGGGGAGCTACACCTTGTTCTTGTGTAGTGAAATTTTTGGAGTTGGAATATGGAATTACAAAGGGGTGTATTCAGTTTCTATGATCATTTTGTTATATTACTTGTGACTCTGAGATAAAAATAAGAATGTGATAATGTTGGTGAAAAGTTTGGATTTTCTTGTAAGGTAAAATAATAATTTTGTTTTAAGATTTATTCTTTGGGTGGTAGATCGGGTGGTTTAAGAATTTGTTTTAGTATGGTGAAATTTTATTGTCGCGGTTAGAAAGTATATTTATAATGCTAAGTTGATATGATAAGGTGTTATGGTTGTTAGGTATAAAGAAATTTTAATTGTTAATATGATTTTTTGATTGCATAGGATAAATATTGTTGTATGGATAGCAGAAAGTTTGTATTGAGAAATTTTTGGTGGCAGAGATTGCTTATTGGAGGAAAGTTGATTGATTTTGTTTCATGTTCATGTGTACTAATGGTTGTGGTATTAATTCTTGGCATGTGATGGATGTAGTACAGTTTAGTATTTTAAGATTGAATTTGTTGTTGTAAATATGATGTTGAAGTGGTTTAGTGATAAAATTATGTGCCTAATATGGTCAGTGGAAAATTGAGTAAGTTTTATTGTGTATCACAAAATGGTAAGTGCAGAATATTATGGTGTAGTGTTAGTGTAGTATGTGAAAGATTGTGGTTAGTTTTACTAAGTGTCATGAGTATATTAGGTGTAGTTCTATTCTAAATTGGTTGATTTTAGTCTTGGTTGAATTGGTTGTGTTGTAGCGGTGAATGATGTGCATGAAAGGGAAGGTTGAAAACTAAGGAATATAGTGTTGTGAAGGTTTATGCATGGTGAATCATCATTTGGTAATTCTTTTATGTTTGAATGCTTTTGAAGTGACTAAAATATGTGTTTTACGTTGTTTTTCATATGTTGGGCGAGTGTGTATTTTTTTGGTCTGCATAGTTTTGGTAAAATTAAGTTTCCCATCTTGTTAACCATTGGATTTAACTTAAATTTTGACAGTTAATTAGTAAGACATTTTTCTTCAGATTGACCGTTTGGAGGTGTGTAGTTTAAGAAATATGTCATGAACTATATTGCATGACGTTATTTTTCGTATTCTGGGCGAGTGTGTTTTTTCTAGACTATGCAATTTTGGTAAAATTGAGTTTTTCGGTTCGTTAATCGTTGGAGTGAGCTGAAATTTTGACAATTGGTCTGTAACAATCGGTGGGATCGTTGATTGGAAGTCTGTAGTTTGGGAAATATTTGACACACTATTGCAGTGCTTTTGGTTTTATGATGATAAATTGACTATGAAATTTTGGTACAAGAATTATGGTTGTGATTTCTGTTTGATTTTGTGCAGAATCTCTAGTGAATTATTTGTTAAAACCCTTAAGTGCAAGGAAACAATGTTTGTATTATGATATGATGATGAGGTATGGTTGTTCATATGGTAATGTTATAAGCATGTATGTGTGTAGTGATGGGACAATATGAATTATCATATAATCATAAACCCAAAATGGTTATTTTACCCAGAAGGCTTTGGTGAGTCTAGTTGAAAAGGTTTCTTTCAGCCATAAGTCATTGGCATGAGCTTAGCAAGAGTGCTTTTACCCAAGGCTTTATTGAGCAAGTAGAGTTTTTGCTTGTAAGTCTATGGAAAGTAGGGAAAAGGCCCTTTCCAAGAGGCGTTGTTATGCAAGAAAGGTAGAGTGGTTGGTTATGAGAAAATGTCATACCATTTGATATTACTCGGTGGTAATATGTTGATGATTGCATGTTGTGGTTTTGGAACATGTGATGGGTTTTTATCTTGGTTGAAGTTATGCATATATTATATAATTATACTAGGTGAGTTGTATGTTCAATTTAAATTTTCATGCATTGTTTTTATCTATATACCTCACCTTTGCGTGACTTAATCTAGTTAGTTTATTTTAATGAGGTTTTATTTTGGAGAATAAAGCTTCTTTCAAATAAGATTTTAGCAAGTGATTTTCAAGATAAATATATGTGAAGTTTCCTATTCTATAGGATGATATCCGAGTTTTATGTTTGAAATTTTGGTGAATTATAAAAAAAGTACACATGACATATCAAAAGGGGTGTTATAGATTCAACTCAGGTCAAAGGTCGAGCTTATTCGGCATGGACCAGACGTCAAGTCGATTCAGCTCGAAAAGAACGTTGAGAATATTCAGCCTGGAATGAAGGTCAGGAGTATTCAATCTAAGTCAAAGGTCTAGCAAATCCAGCACAAATTGATGGTCGAGCCGATTTGGCCCAGGCCGAAGGTCGATAAGATTCAACCTAAGGCGAAAGTCAAGTGGTGTCTGTTAGGACCAATAGTCAAAGGTCATAACAAATCAGCATGGATCGAAGGTCTTAGCAAGTCAATTCGAGCTAAAGGTCAAAATGCATTGGCTTGGGTCGTAGGTTGTGACAACTAGGCTCGAACCAAAGGTCGAGACAAATCTACCAAGACTAAAGGACAAGTCAAGTCATCCATGTTGAAGGTGTAGATGAATTGTCTAGAATACAGGTTGAAGGTCGAGACGACTTGTCCCAATCCCATGGTTAAGATGACTCGAGATGACTTGACCTGAACCGAAAGTCAAACTAAGTCGACTCAAGCTAAATAGTAGAGTCGAGTTATTAAAATACTTTTAAAATAGAATTTTGTCTTAAATAAAAAATTAAGTTGTTTATCCAAAAAAGAAAGTTAAAATCTAAAATATTTCAATTACTTCATTCAAACAAATCAATGAAAACAAATTCAATTTTAAATATTTCAAATATAATTTATTTTATCTTGTTGAAATTGTTAAAATTCTTCTTTGTTTGAATAAGTACATTTGCCGATACCTGTTGGAAAAAAAGGTAAAGTAAAATCGAGAACATGGAATAACAAAACATTCAAACAGTTGAGAAACACATTAAAATGTATATTCTATCTTGTACAGTCAACTAGATATTGGCATCACCTTAAAAAATTACTATCATTAAAAGAAATATGTTAAGTTTCATACACAACATACATGCTCTACTTTCAAAAATAAGGTTCACGATTTAGCTGGTACTTCTTTAATTTAAAGTTGAATTTAAAAACTAAAAAAAATTGATTTTCAGTGGAACTTATTTTACCTCACACCCTAATAAGCAGTACATTAAATAAACTCTGTGAACAATAATATAACAAAATTCAAAAGCACGTGCAGAGCACGGGCCCCTTCAATATAAAACAAAACAAGCCTTTAACCTTTTGTTAACTGGGCCAGGAGCACGAAGAAACCTCTTGCAGACGAAAACTTAGGGTCAACAGTTCACACATTTTAGACCAAATAATTGTATTTTTAGTAAAATTTTGTGGGCTGGACGGCGAAGAAGAAAATAAGTATTGGTGGGCTTTATTGTTGCAGACAAAGCCTTGCAGACAAAGCCTAGTGGGCATCACATTACCTAATGCAGATAACAAGTTGCTTTTCCCTTGTGGAATGGAGCCACGTGCAAGCTAAAGCAAATTCATAAATAAATAAACATATATATATATATATATAACATTTATCCAAATCTATTTTTATAGTAAAAAAGAAAAAAAAATTGATTTTTCAATTTAAGAATGAAAGTGTGACTAAAAATATCATATTAAAATATGGGTTTAAGTATAGTTTAACCTATTAAACCCATTAATAAAATGGATTATCTTTATAAATAATTCGATTTTATTTTTAATAGATGTGACATCTCTAACATCTAACACATCTAACATAAGTGTGGAATAGAAGTTCTAAGCACTTTTTATTTATTATTATAATTATAATTGTAGCTTAATAACAACTTCACTAACTGTGCCTTAATAAGGCCAAGACTGGATCATTAAACCCATGTAGAGTGTTGGATCTTGCCTTTCTTTTTGGTGGGATATTATTCTTTGGCACAATCATTAACTATGTGAAAACTGAGAGAAGCCACATGAAAAACCATAGATAATAGTACTAGTACTCAATAATCATATCCCAAATGTCTTTTCCCGGAAGTCACAACATGTAATTAACACAACAAATACTGGTACTATAGTACTAAACTTGAAATGACAAACACCAACAGTGGTTGTTTTCTGAATTCTTTAAGCATCTTGTTCCTTGGATTAGCATAAATTGGTATGCTCACCAAATAAACTATTTGACATACTTCCAAAGGGGGACTAATCTGCAGACAATACCACACTCTGTTGGGTATAATTGCATTAAGCAAGGTAACCCCTTTGTTAATACCAAATAATAATAATAAATAAATAAAAACCCTTTATTTATTAGGTAAATTACAAATCTTGGATTTGATTGACGGTTTGATATCACATGCTCTGTCTCAACATGCAACGTTTAGATTGTCATTTAGCTATATCATTTTCATGTGCATGAAATAATAGAAAAGATGTTTAATTAAAATTCTTGCATTAGGAACATAATCCTAAGTAGGGCCAAAAATGTTGATGCATAAAGCATATAGGTCCCCTAATTGAAGAGTATAGTCAAAGAATGGGTTGGTCATCTCTATATGAACATGTAATACCAAAAGCAAAAAGCTTTTTTCTGTACATTTCCATAGTGAGAAAGCACCCATTGTTGTGACTTGAGACTAGATACAATGTAAAAGGAACAAGTGAGAATGGGATCCCATGCCCTCACCCATTTCATTGGAGAACATGCCATGTGTTGTTAAATTGCCTCAACCCTTCTCATTCAAGTTCATACTTACACAGAAAACCATCAAACTTTGTCTTTCCTTCTTCTAACTATGCAATTACTATGCTTTTGTGTATAAGGTGAATTAGAAGTCTTACGTTAAATGAAAATCAGTAAAATAAATAATATAATGACACAAACTAATTATATTGAGGTTTTAGATTAAAAATAATGTCCTAATATTTTATATATATTTGTTTACAACTTAATGATACGAATCTCTATGTATCTTCTTCACAAAGTGTCATACTTTGGTACATATGCCTACTAATGCAAACAATCAATAGGCTAATAAACCCATTGTAATAGTAGATGGAAAGGAACTAGAATTTATTTCTGTCTATGTTTCTCACAAGATGCACGCAAGGCCAATTATTTTAATATATTATTAGTTGTAAAGATTTCTACACAGCTATGAATAAATAACTCTTAATATAATTTTAAAAATATTAGTATAGTTAATAATTTAGTTCTGTGATAATTAATGAATAAATACGAATATAAAAAATCTTTATCAGTGTTTCCATTTAAATTAACTTGAAATATTGGAAAAAAGAAATACATAACTCTTCTTTGGGCATGGCAATAAGACTGAGAGCAAATGGTCCAAGAAAAGACACATTTCAGTGGTTCAATTTTCCACATTTGTACCATTATGATTCCCCCATCTCGGTGAATTAACAAGCATCTCTGACATTTTCCCATGCAAATAACAGTTACATTATTTGAGTATAAAAAAATTTGGTGGCGTAATTTTTGCATTTATAAGATATTTCTGTGCAAATAAATGCCTTGTATGGGCCAAAAATTTCTTTTATGATAATTAATATAAACTAATAAAAATCAAGGAAATATAGTAATTGACATCATCGAAAACGCGTCTTGAAAAAGAGAAGAAAAAGAAACTGATTGTACTTAGACATGCCGTCATTTCCCCTCTTCATGTATGAACCACATAATCACACGCAGAAAACTATTATCAAATTCGACATAACAAATATTGCATCAATAATACATATATGTGTAGAAATCCAGAAATGGGAGACCAAAAATCGTCTTATCCCATCACGAATTTCTTCCCTAGAATATGTAGTTTTAATTTGGTCACAGTCAGAGATTGATATCTTCATATAACAACACCTGACAAACGAATATGAATCTGTAATCCAAAAAAAAAAAAAGTATTGAAAAATCTCTCAGCAGAAACTCCACAAACGAATGTCAGTTTCTTCATAGAGATCATCAAACAAGTGTGTTGAATCAATGTCAAAGAATGCCCCACTTAGCATTTGATCAGCATACTTTGGTGATTGTAAGGCCTCCAAGTCATACCAATATTCCATCATGGCCATTGATTCATGTGCTTGATCACAGTTAAGTGAAGGTGGAGGAGGAGTGTAAGCCCCAAATGGTGACAGAAGTGAGACATCATCGTCAATTTGGTCTGAGGGAGATGATGATGAGATTGATGGGGATGAGACCAATGAGGAGGAAGAGGTTGAAGCAAGAGGAGGAGAAGGAGGAGAAGGTGGTGGAGATGGAGAAAATGGGGTGGTGGTAGCAGCAGCAGCAGCTGCTGCAGCCACTCTTTGGATTGATTTTGGGGACATGACAGTGTCTTGAGGAATGTAGTGTGAGGAGGAGCTTGAAGGGAAGTTGAGATTGGCTGAGGAACCTTTAAGGCAAAGTAGTGCAGCATCATAGGCTCTTGCTGCGGCTTCAGCAGTTGAATAAGATCCCAACCATATTCTAGTTTTCTGGTTTGGTGCTCTAATCTCTGAAACCCATGAGCCCCAGCTTCTCATTCTCACTCCCTTGAACTTCTTCTTCTTCTCACTTGATGCTGCTGCTGATGAAGAGGAAAATGCCTTCGATGATTCTGTGTTGATCTTCATCTCTGGCTTAACCATTATGATAGATAACTCAAAGATGCTAGCTTTCTTCACTGGGGTGAAAGTGTTTCAGTAAAGATTGATTCTGTTGAAAAGTTCTCTCTCTTGCACTCTTGTGTGAATCAATATAAATGAGTGTCAAGGTTTGTTCAACAGTTTCTGTGATGTTTGTGTTTTGGGATGAAAACTTTTGGTTTTGCTTCTTGGAAATGGAGAAGTGAGAATGCTGTATTTATAGATTGAGACTTGTTTTTGAGGTACCAAAAGTTTTCATATTCGGGAGATTGTTGCCAGATGGATTTTAATTAAATTAAATTAAATTTGATACAGAGGACTCGGTTCTTGAAATGACCTTTTTGTCCTTTATCTCAGAGAAGCTTCCTTCAGATACGTATATTATATGATGGAGAGAAAAAATATTTAAATAACAATTCAGCAATCTATAAAAAAAAAGAACATCCTAGTAAACTAATTTGGTAATGGAGAATTTATTAGCATTAGTATTATTGAATTTTATTGAGTATTTTTATGGTATACAATGCGTGTTTTTGACAGCCAAGTTTGCAGAGCAGTTACCAGTACGACCAAGACTATGGACAACTACGAGTGAACAAGTTTTCAAACTTAAACAACGGAAGTTCATGGTTTAGGCTGAAAATTAACTTCACTGTCTCTTTCATTCCTGAATTGTCTTTTTAGTGCTTCATCTCCCAAGAGTCACCTTCAATAGTCTTCTTTTCCCAAAATAAACTCAATTGACAAAGAAAAAACACAATAGTTAAACCTTATGAAAAAAAAATACAGAAACTCGTCTATTTTAAAACCAACTTACCCAATTCTAAACTAAATGTTTTTTAATAAAATTTAATTAATAAAGATTAAATTTCTTATATATATATATATATATATATTTTATAATTGCATTTTCATTAGTTAATTATTAAATTATTATACTTAAAATTTCATTTAATGAAAAATTACCAATATTTTATAAGTTAATTAACAAGTTGAAAGTTAATTTATGCTACTTTATTTTTATTTAATAGTCAATTTTTTAAATTGAGTTTATACAAATAAAGTTATGTTAATTGTTATGCGATAATTGGAATGTTATGGTAATCGAAAATGGTAAGAATTTAATACCGCAACAAGTTTATTGATTTTTTTAATAAAATTGTTAATCGTGCACTGTAAATGTAAAATAGTTTCCCAACCGTAAAACACGGTTATCACGAGTTTAGGAAAATTATTAATACTATCGTGTATTTTTTAAATATAAATAATAATATTTTGTAGACGATAATAATGTAATGTTATTAAGTTAATATATAAAATAATTTTATATTTATTAAAAATAAAGTGAAATATTAAAAATAAAGTTAAATAAATAGAAAAATTAGTTATTACTAAATGAAAAAAATAAACAATTTTGTAAAAAATAGGTAACAATAATCATTAATTTTAAAAAATCTAATAAATAATTATATTATAAAAGGTAAAATTAATATTATGAAATATGAATATAAAAGTGGAAATCTCTTTATATATTATTATAGATTACAAATAATTGAGTACCATGAGTTTAAGAAAATTATTAAAATTACTAATAATTAAGTTTTTTCTTAAAATTAGACAGTAGTTTATTACCTTTTGAAGCAGTTTTTTTTTTAAATAATTCCACTATTATATTGTTTCTGTACGATTTTCTACAACACGCATAAATATCGGTATAATTTACTTTGGAGCAAACATCAATCAATTTAAAAGCCAAAATTAAACGTATTTAGCGCAAATGAAACAGTTGTGTTGTGATTAAATAATGTTTTCTCTCTCTTTTGAATTAAATTTATATAATGGTTTTCTTTTTCATTTCATAAAGACTTTGGTTTAAGGTTTTCGCATACTAACAAAATATACCGCTTTCGAAATCACTTTTACCATAAAAGATAGTTAATTTAAGGAATATTTAACAAATAAATATTTTATTAAAAAATGACACCAATCAATTTAAACTACCTAAACCTATAGGTTTGTTCTATAACTCCATAGTTATAAATGCTGATATATTCTCTTAATATACTTCAATACATTCTTTATTATTTGATAAAATTGATGTAAGTCTGACTTCATAAGACTATTAAATGCATGTACTACTGTATCAGAGTTTTGTACTACGATTTCTTTTTTCAGGAGCACTATTTTCTATCTTATTTACCTGATATAAATATTACATTCATGGTACGTTTTTTTGTTTTAGGTGGGAATTTGAATTTTCGGAGACTGAATTCCAATTTTCGTTTTACCTTTTTTTTTCCGGTTAGAATTCGGTTATCAGGATCCGAATATTAAATTTGATTTGTATTTTTATTTGTTCATTTTTTACATAAATAAATTAGAATTAAGATTTTTAAATTTTTTTAATAAAATAGATAAGAGTTAATTTTTTTTTGTAAAAAATGTTATATTAGAGATTAAATTTATTTTTAAAAAAATAGATTTAGTATTGTGTTTTTAGTTATTTTAGATATTATTTAAAAAAATAAAAAAATAAATATTATTTTTTTTCTTTTTGAATTTGTTGATTTAAAAATAGATTTTGTATTATGTAATAAATTATTTTATGTGTAATTTGAAAATATAAAAGTTAAATAATATAAAATACAAAATAACTAACTACACAATATAAAATCTATTTTTAAATCAACAAACTCAAAAAAATAATAATAATTTTTTTTTTTATTTTTTCAAATAATACCTAAAATAAATAAAAACACATTACTAAATTCATTTTTCTAAAAAATAAATTTAATCTCTAATACAACATTTTTTAAAAAAAGAAAAGAAATTAATTCTTATATCTATTTTATTAAAAAAATTCAAAAATCTTAATTCTAATTTATTAATATAAAATACGTAAAAAAAATTCACTTCAAAATTCGAATTCCTTGAAAACCAAATTCAAAACTGGAATTCAGTTTCCAAAAATCCGAGTTCTCGCCTAAAACCAAAAGGTGTACTATGAATATAATATTTATATACAATATGTTACTCAGATAAATAAAAGATAAAACAGTGCTTCTGTAGGAAAAAAAATATTTGTACTACTATTAATTTCCCATATATATTAATATAATACATGTGAGAAAAAAAAGAAGAAATTGTGTCACGAGCAGCTTCGGGTGCTGATGCTTGTTTAACTAGAATTTTAAAGTGATAAGGTGTTATGAACAAAAATTACTGTGAAGTGAAAGAAAAGAAAAATGGTTTTGCATGTTGCAACCAAACACAGCTCAGGCTACTCTGTAAAACCGCGTCCTGGGCCCTTGTTTCCAAAATAAAATGTGCCTTATTTTATGTCTCACACCAAACAAGGACTACTTTACAGTATTTGTATTTAATGTGCAGCATTTCAATGCAGTGTTTGCTATCGCCTGCGTTACTTGACTTTTGCACTCTTTCTTTCTTGCATTTAATTTTTGTTTTTTATTTTAAGGTTTTGAATTCATTCTGTATATGGTACGGCGCAGGACCAATCAGTTTTCGCTTTTGCTTTCGAAACAATGCCACCACACATGCATGCATGCACGCATGGATGACATGTGTCCAAACTTCACTTTGTTTCATGTGGCCATAGCTCCATGGGTTGACACATCATCATACGTTTTATATTGAGATGCTACTTCATTTTTACTATATCGTAAAAAGTTTGTACTTTCATCCAGTTAATTGAAAAATATCAGATAAAACAAGAGAGTATGAAGCCGATATGATAAATATGTCTGAGAAATGTTTTAGCTGCAAGAAAATTAATTTTAACCACAATGTTCTGTGTGCTTCTACGTTATGAACAAATATTTATAATTCAAACAGTTATTGTTATTTACCTTATGCAGAAAAGAAATTTTCAGTAACCTAAATAATAATCAATTTTAAAATAAGAGAAATAAATGTTTATTATTAAGAATTTTTTTGTAATATTTATTTTTATGAAATTTTATTTTTATCAGAAAAGAAAAAATTATTTTGTGGATGTACGAATCTTTGGCAAGTTGGATGGTGGTCAAATTCACACGCGCTGAAGGAGAAAAGGTAACACCTGTAAAACCCTACAAAGAAAAAGGATGACGATGATGATACCACAGACAATTAGTCCACTGTCTACCAAACACCAAATCAACACATGATCAACAAACCAAACAACAATTCATTTGGCTTTGACCATTAAGAAGATAATAAAGGTTGTTTATAAAGTTATTTGGGTTATTTTGAGTTTGATTAATAATGGCCAAAATTGATCTTAATCTTTTAACAAGTACAAATTTTATGTTGAATTTCTTTTATGTAGTCTCTTAATTAATTATCAAAATATTAAAAAATCTTTTATATTGATTAAAGATACGACAAATTTAAAACATGTAAATGGTTATAAATTTTATCTTATAAATTACTTTCAGAAGATTGAGTTAGACTTAAAGTTTATTTCATAACATAGTACTAGAGTCTTGAGTTTGAGTCTATCTTAGCGCAATTTATTATTTATCTATTTTAGAAGTTTCACATCAACTAGAAATAAGATTAATTTAGAGTATAAGTGATACAAATCTTCCATTACAAACTAGTTTTGTAAAATTTAATTAAACTTAAAGTCCACTTCTTTATATATATATATATATATATATATATAAGTGATATTATAACTCAATTTTTAGAATTGAATTAGGTTTAAAGTGTTAAATTTTACAAAATATACTAGAGAATTAAATATTTTTCGACTGACTAATACTATATTATCTTGTGAGGAAAAGTTTGCTAAATAAAACAACTAGTCAAAGCTCTTGTTAGTGACCACCATAGCGTTTTGTTGTCGCCCTTGATCAGCCATCTATTTTTCCTTTACAGTACTATAAAGTTATTCAACAAATATTGAAGCCCTAAGCATCAATGTTCATCACGGAATCTACGTCAAGTTAACATCAAAGTATCCTCCTTATCGGAAGACAGAATAAAACTACATGAGAACTTTCATACAAATAAATAATAGATTCAATTGGATCACGAGTTCAAAAAGTACCAATTAATGTAATATTTTATTTACTTATTTTGTAATAATTCTACTGATATACAAATAAATACTTTCCTATGTACATAAACTTTATGTTTGTAGTGTTAAATAGTATATTTTATTATATTTATTAATATTATTAATTATTATTTTTACATATATATTATTCATGAAATTTAATAAATATAATATATTTTTAAAAATGTGAATTTTTATTCAAATATGTAGTATTAAAAACCCATCATTAGTTAAAACTAAATATTAAAAAATATCGTTCATATATATATATATATATATATATATATATATATATATATATATATATATATATATATATATATATATATATATATATATATATATACTAAAATATATAAAAAATATTTTTTTATTATCAATTGGAAGATTTGGTTTATAAAATATATTTAAATTATTAAATAAATTTATAAATTACCGACGAAATTATCGACGAATATTTTCTTCGGTATAGTCATCGATAAAATTAGAATTTCATTTCACTTTGGTCTGCCCCTACTTTTATTCTCCCTCCCAAAACACGAACCAAACACAATTGTGTTGCGTTGTCGTGAAATGTGAATTTGCAATTGACGTTGTTGTGGCCTGGGAAACCAAATCAGAATCGCATCGTTGCCTGCCATGAAACCATCGTGACACTATCGTGTCTTCTTGTTCGTGGGTTGTGGGAACTCATCAAGGGTCATCGTGGTCCTCTCACCATTGTAATCGTCGTCGTTGTGACCTTGTTCGTTGGCCGACAGTGGTAAGTTAATTTCTCATTGTTCATCGTTGTTCTATGGTTTATCCCTCCTTTTGTTCCCAGGCTAGTGGTAACTGTTATTGGATTGTGTTTCCCAGGCATTGCGTGCGTTGAAGCTACATTGTTGGGAGGCGCTTGCGAGAGACTTGAGCCATTGTTAGGTGTGCCCATTCTTCCCTTTCTCTTGAGCCCTAATTGAGTGTTATTTTCTGTTTTTAGTTCAAAGAAGTTGTTTGATTACAAATTTGATGTAGTTCTGAATCAAATGTGTTCATTCTTGATTAAATATTTGAAAATGAAACATAAGTTCAGTTCTTGATGAGCTTCAATTCTAACTTGGGAAATTAAACCCCTTGCATTGAAAAGGAGTTATAAACTATAGGTCTGAAAGGTAATGAACTTGAGCATGCATGGTTTCACAAAATGCCATTATGTATAGTTAGATAATTGATGAATTGATTATTCAAAACTTTATACTTGTTTTGCTTTTGTATGCAATGGTTGTGTGAATTGGGTTCAACACTTAAAAAACCCTTTTAGAATGGCTCCTTATTTTTGTTTTGGTATGCCAACATGAAAACAAAAACACCAATTGTTCCCTGGCCAATGCTTAAGCATATTGTTTCCTCACTATTGCCTTGAACATGTCCAAAAGGTTGGAATTTGGAAGTAAATGGTTTGATTATGGTTGTTGCTGAGTGTTGATTTTGGGCCATTTGTGCATACTCTTATTGTTGACTTTGATTATAGTATGTGTGAATGTGTTTCACTCACCAACCCAAGCACTACTTATAGCTATAACAATATATTTTGCCTTACCCACTTAACTACAAAACAATCCATACTAAGTTATTAATACTAGCTTACCTAGACTAGAAAGCTAAATGGCAAGAATGCATACTAAGCTTAAGGTGCAAAGACTCATACTACTTATACACTCCTAAAAAATATGCTAAAATTACTATATTAACACTAATTCTATAAAATTCAAGAATTCACTAAAAGAAAATAATGTAATCTAAAATGAACTAATTTAATCTACTACCACTCAACTAATCTTGTATAGGAAACAATCTAGTTCATTGATTTCACTTCCAGCCATGTCTGATGTTTGTCTACCTCAACACAAGTTCCATTTAATGCCTTTTTGAGTCTCCAATAACTGGTATAAGCTTTAGGTAAAAATAGTAAAAAGTCAATTCATGGTCAACTTAGCAACTTTTCATCCAATTTAATGCATAATTTCTTTGTTTTTGTTAGTTTTTTCTCTCCTTGGCTCTTGATCAAGCTTCTTCTTCCATGTACAAACAAGGAGTAAATAAGCCCAACTTGAATGGACTATTCTTGGTTTTAGGTAGTGATTTTTAGTTAATCTTTTAGGAGATATCTTCTAAGTTAGGATTAACTTTTCTTAAGTCATTTTAACCTTGTTTAGGTAGTTTAGTGATAGTTCTACCCATGCTTTAGCATAAGCTTAGTTTTAGCCTAGTTTTAGGGTGTTTTTAGAGGTTTTAGGTAGTGAAATGTTAAGTTTTAGGTAGGATTTTAGTTTTGAGTTCTTTCTTAGGTTCCTTAAGTCATTTTAAGTCTGTTGAGTAGGTATTTGGTGTTGTTTTTACCAATTTTGATCATAGATTTCATATTAGAGGAAAAAAGAAAAAACGTCAACTTAGCAACTTTTTACTCAATTTAGTGCATATTTTGTCATTGTTTTTGTAAGTTTTTCTGCCCTTGGTTCACTATTTCTACATCAAAATAAGCCAGACAAGTCAGTCACTCTAATTTAGTGAAAAAACATAACTAAGGTATTTTACTATACTAGTTATGCATAAACTAGCCATACAAGTTATTCTTCATGGGTTAGTTTTCATTTTCCATGTTATTCCTCACTTTTATCTTAGTTTTCATCTTTCGTATACTAATTAGATTGTGTTTGCATCATTGTTTAACATTTCGTTTGCTAATTTGGTAGTATTAGCTCATTTTGACCAATTTTTAGTTCATTTTTTGGGTTTTCACTAGGTAGATTCAAATTTCCTTGTAACATCTAATTTGTGATCTGTTCTCCACCTTTATTTTGCTAATTAGAACTTGTCTAAGTAGCTTTATAAGAGTTATATGCATTAGTTTCATCCAGTTCTAAATTTTAGTGGTAGTTTTAGGTCTTAGGTAGTTAGATTTTAAGTTGTAGTCAGTTTTAGTAGTGTGAGTTGTGTTCTAGTCATATTTTGCTATTATAAACTTGTTACGATAGTTAGATTAAATTTCCATAAGTTAGCTTAGTACATGCATATAGAAAAGGTTTAATTTGGTAGAGTCTACCCAAGATAAAACTCTCTAAATTTATTATAATTCAAATTATTTTCCATGAAGACATGTATTATAT
>Ga0214544_1006113_pt1 | contig 22585 bp, 17 predicted proteins | sample CNSS3metaG_FD_160074 | JGI IMG/M metagenome (GOLD analysis project Ga0214544, IMG submission 160074) | Root nodule microbial communities from cowpea collected in UCLA plant growth center, Los Angeles, California, USA - CNSS3 | ecosystem: Host-associated > Plants > Roots > Nodule | place: USA...
CTACTTTTAGAAGCATGGACTCCATTAACTTGTAATATTCATCCACACACATGGACCCTTGTTGAAGCCTTTGGAGCTTCAAAAGAGTCTCCCTCCTATAGTAGGAAGGAACAAATCTAGCGCGCATAAAATTTTTAAGGTCCCTCCAAGAAGTCGCGAGTGAGTCTTGGTTAATATTGTCCATACATAATTGATGCCACCAAGTCATGGCATAATCCTCAAATACTTAGTGATAATCTTGCGGCGCTTCAACATGTAAGATTGTAAGCCAATTTCTACCCCACTTTCTATCTGTTGTTCCTCACGTATAAGTCCTAGCAATGAAGCAAAGAGGATGGAGAAGTCTTAAGTACCGAGTGCATCAATGGTGGACAGCGTTATGAATGCTATGATGTGTATAAGACCAGACATTGCACAAGCAGTGAGAGTGGTTAGTAGATTCATAGCAGGTTTGGTGGAGAACAATGAAGTATTGACAAAAGGTCTTTGGAAGGAACCTCATGTGTTGCATTGCGTTTCGGAGGATCATAATTATGTGTCAATGAAGTCTATGTGGATTTGATCCTACTGAAGTCTACCAGAAGAACAAGCAACATGAAGGTAGAGAATAAAACATGGTGTGAATATTTGATTAATTTCATCAAAATCTTCAAGTGGGAGATTGTGAGAAACGACGTCTCACATCGATGGAAACTTACTTTGGGACTTACTTTTAATGTTATAAAGGAGCCCAATGTTTCCTTAGGAAATCATCCCAAAGTCTTTCCCTTCCTATTCCTTTTGCTTTATTTGCTTGAGAGAAGAATTAAGAGAGAATATTAGTTTCTCCTTTAAAAGAGAATATTAGTTTTTCCTTTAAAAGAGAATGTTAGTTTCTCCTTAAAGGTTTTACTTGTATTAATTTTTCTTATTTCCAAGAGAGGGATTGTCATTCTTTTCTCCTTGGGATTAAAGAGAATGATATGTAATTTTTCCTTTCCTTGAATAAATTATTCGTTGCCTATTATTTATTTTTTATTCCTTTATCTTCATCTTTTATTTTAGTTGTGAGTACTTGTGTGCTAGTACTCTGATACCCAATTTGTACATCACCACATCATTTATTATATTCTCAAGTTTTTAGTTGTCGTGTTCCTATCGAGCGGGATATCTTACATGAAATGGTTAAGATAGTGAAGAAGAAGGTATTTATTGGTTTTGACGCTATATTCTTTTTTAAATGTTTCGTGTGGATATTTATTTTGGGAGTGGAAGACTTTCTTATCCATTCTTGTCTTCTTCTACAGGCAGATTTAAATGTGAGGGAAAAGATACTGATTTTAATTGATACATGGCAAGAAGCTTTTGGGGGGCCAACTGGGGTTTATCCTCAATATCATACAGCGTATAATGAATTGAAGGTGAGCTATTCTTTGCCTAGATATTGCTTTCTGAAATTAATTTATGCTATACTTTTATCTTGTGACAACTGTGAAATTCTTTTCTACTTAGCTTCTTGTGCATGTATTCAACATATTATTATAGTTGCTTTATTTATCCAGGGTCAAATTAGACTTATGTCATATTTGTTTCTTGTTCATGCTGCTCAAGAATTTGATGACGCTAATATTCAGGCTTCTCTCCAGTCAGATGCATCTGGCCTTAGGTGCTTTTTGAACTTTATCATGTTCATAATGTTCTAGTACTTATTTTTGTTTTGTGGGTCGAAGTTAGTTAACAGATTTTGTCATATATTTATAATAATAGTCTTACAGTTGTTGCAACGTGAGCAAGTCTCCCTCATTTTTAGGATGGTGCATGTTGTTGCTAGTTTCTGCTATCCTCAGAATATATCCGAGATGTTCCTGTTGTACCTTGGGGGGTTTGCGCATATACTACGGATAAATCTTTAAGGGTAGTGTTTTCTACACGCCTCAGGAATTCCTTTTATTTATGGTTTTATCTATATTATTGATATTTTGCCTATAATCTTAAGGATTTATTCATGGAAATACACACAGAAATTCCTGAAAGCTTTTTCTTTGCTTCTCCAATGTTCCTTTTTTCCTAATCTTTCCTTTGTTCGAAAACCACTAAGAAAGGAAAAATGGGTAGTGCAAGCTTACGGTGGTCTCTCTTTACATCCAAAACAACCTAAAACCATTGCAAAGACTCTGATTGGGACCCTGTAACCGCAATTCTTTCTCCAAGTAAGGGTCCTCCCTAGGAGTTCTTGCCATTTTGATTGAAACAGTGGAAAGCGCAAATGAGCACGGCTTCGTGTAGTTCAGTCTTCAAGGGCGTAATGTTTCCCATCGCAACGTTCCCGATGTTGGCACGCAACGTCGCTGGTGCGGTCGTAGCGCGAACAGTGACGATGGTCGGCGGAGACGTATAACGGTGGTAGGCGGAGGAGTCACGTGGTGGTTCCAATGAAAGTTGTGCTATGAGCGCATATCCTCGGAGATGGTGCGTTCTGTAAATGGCTGATAATAGAAGGTTTTGTTCTTAATCATGGAATCCACTTTGTTCTAAAGGTGCAAAGGTAATTTTATGTGCTTAAGTTTTGAATTAAAATCAATTAAATGTGTTAATTAACTAAATGTCTCAAACTTGAGGCGAACATTAATATGCAATTAATTTTGTTAAATAATTGTCATAATGTATAGGGTGATGTTATTTGTGAAATGGAGACATGCTGTAACGGTAGTATAGGCAAAATTGGCATATTAAATGTTGATATGTTTTGGCCTCATGTTGGCTGCCATTCTTATATGCATCCCTTCCGTCGATGTGAATGTGTCAGAGTGAGTTTTAGTAATTACTACTTATATATGGAAGGATTTATAAGTAATTACTAATTATAATTATTAACCTTTGTGCTGTATAGTCTGATTTAAAAATAATATTATATATTAAGGATGAAAAATCAGTGAGTTATATATATAATTGAAGAATAATATTATTATATAATCATTGATTTGTCTAATTTATTCTTAAGTGAAGAGAAACATTTTATGAGGTGCATACCGAAAATGATCGACTCTATAAATATATCTTATGCCTTGGAATTATTGTTTATATCACAAACTGAGTTGATGGTTATTATCATCATTTCTTTTTCACCTACAACTGAGTTATTACAGCGTTGTATATAGTGAAATGGTTTTATTGGTGGACAATGCGACTGTAATACAAGTTAAATAGAATCTATACATGCAATGGGATAATAGTTTCTAGAACTAAGTTGTTTCTAGAATTTAATTTTGAAATATAAATTGTTTCTAGGTGAAACAATGTAATTTTTTAAGATAAAATCATAAGGAAGGGTGATAGTATTACTATCCCAATAGAGTTCTTGAGAAACTTCTTAGGAAGTTTAGAAATTATAAATGAGTGAATATCCCTTATGATACTAATTAAAGGAAAATATAGGAGAATTATTTTCTCAATCCTCAATATGCCCAGATAATTGGGAGCTTACTACCTATGATGGTCTTTTCTAGACCAAGTGTTGTTTATGCAGTAAGTAGACTGAGAAGATACACTTAATATTCTAATTAGGAATATTGAGACTTATGAGACGCTTAAGAGATTCAATGGAATATGTCATTGAATATAGTGGATTTTCCCATTGTACTAGAAGGGTATAATGATGTTAACTGAATCTCTGATTCATACGAGATAAAATCCATTAGTGGTAATAAATTCACACTTAGGGGTAGTGTGATTCTTTAGAGATCAGCCAGGCAAATGATATTGCTAGATCAACAAGAAATATGAGTATGTGGTTCTTGAGAAGGGCTGATAGTGAAGCTGAGTAGTTGACGAACTTCTTAGCTAACATTCCACTAGGAATTAAAATACATTGTGATTGTCAATCGGCAGTAGCTACTGAAGAGTGAAACAATTTCCATTGAGTATGTGAAGTCAGAATGGAATCTAGCAGATCCTTTGACAAAATCCTAGGATGAAATATGATTATAGAAACATCGAGGGGAATGAGACTTAAGCCACTTGAAACAAACAAGTGATGGTAACCCAACCTTTGTGATTGGAGATCCCATGAATAAGGTTCATATGGGTAAGAACAAGTCACTTGTTAGTTCTGATAACACTAAATTAATTGATTGATTTTAAATCAATTATGTCCATTCTTATGGTGTGCATGTGAAAGTGCTAGAGACTGCATTATTGAGAGGTTAAACTTTGTAATTAAAATTCTTTGAGGTGTAAGAATTTTAGTGGAAACAAAGTTTTAATGATTTTCATATCCCTTATGGGTGGTGTATGATTTGCAGCATACACTTGATGAAATCACCTATATGAGTGTCAAGTGGGGCCGCTTGTATGAGATATTGGCATGATCTCTAGAGCACTCATGAATATCGGGCATGCGCATGGCCTAGTAGCGCAACACAGCGATAACAGTAAGAATTGTGGGGGTGTATTGTGATTGATAAAACCGCTAACACACATCAAGTGTCCTTGGTTCATATAGCTAGCTATACCAACTACAATGTGTGTTAAGTTTCTCAATCTAAGACTGGTTCATATAGCTTGTTATACCAGCTCTAATGCATTACATCTTAGTTGAGACCCAGGATCTTCTTTCTTTCTATCTCTTATCTTTTGCAATATGTGGGGGATTGTCATATATTTATAATAATATTGCAAAAATAATAGTCTTGCAGTTGTTGCAACGTGAGCAAGTCTCCCTCCTTTTTAGGATGGTGCATGTTGTTGCAGCGAGATCTCCTCCACATGTTGATCCCACATCCACATTTTATGGGATATTATTTTCCACACTAGACTTCAGTTACAGAGCTTGGATTTTTTTCATCACCTATAAATAGGAACTTAAATCCTCTTCTAAGACAGAACCTTTCTCGTCTCTCCTTTTCTTATTTCTTCCTTCTCTCTTATATCCTGGATTACTTATCTTGCTAGTTTCTGCTATCCTCGGAATATATCCGAGATGTTCCTGTTGTACCCTGGGGGGTTTGCGCATATACTGCGGATAAATCCTTAAGGGCAGTGTTTTCTACACGCCTCAAGAATTCCTTTTATTTATGGTTTTATCTATATTATGCATATTTTGCCTACAGATTTATTATACATTCCACATTGTGCAAGGAAATTAACAGGGTATTTATCATAGTGGATCTTGTAAATTCTGGTTTCTTAATTTTTTAATATATGCATTTTTGTATAAGCTCCCTGCTTTCTATAACTGGTGTATATTTTACTGTGTAGTTCACCATTGGTAAGAAACCTTCTTAAGTGACATGTTAATGAGGTTATTTGAAAATGCTCATTGCTATCCCTATGCCACAGATTCACACTGTTAGTAATGATGCTTTGTGGCCAGTAATTATGCTTTCACAGACGGCTATATCATGGTGAAGTTTATAGATTTTATGTGCCTTGTTTTCCTTTGTTGAATTTGTTCTATCGCAAATTGGCCTGATGCATTTAGAATTATTAATCCCCTTAGGTTAAGATATGTTGTTGGTGTTAATTTATTTGGGGAAAAATTGCTTAATTTGAAGCTCTTCTGAACTGTTGTTGTCATTGTTTTGGGAATTTTTTGTACCTATTTTTTACTCGTAAGTAGTCATTCTTGTTTGAAACATGCGAAATAAATGTTGGGGTTTGCTTTATCCATCTTATACTTGATTTGCTTATAAGCAGTTTCACAGAGATTCAGAGATTCAAAATGCTGAAGGACTAGCTGATGTGTTGATGTAAATGCTTAGTGCCTTGAATCCTAAAGACCATGAGGTAATATTATTATTATTATTATTATTATTATTATTATTATTATTTCTTGTTCCTCTTCTGCCGGCTTATTTCTGGAACCTTCTTTCAGTTTTTCTTGTCTATGGAAATATGTATAGGTTTGAGCTTTGAAATTGCTTTGTTTTGGTTTCCGACTTTTCATATCCTGCTAGATTGAACTAGGAGCTGCATCCTAGAAGTTGTTGCAATGAGGTCGAGGGTCCAAAGGATTATGTTATGGTGTGGTGGAAGTTGAGCAAACTATTACTATGCCATAGCTATGTCTAATATTTATTTTTCAAAGTGTAAGACCCACTTTTTCTACTCCTTATATTTAAGGGGTATGTCCTAATCAGTTGGGCCTAAGGCGCTATAGGGTGCTTAGAACCCCATTTTATTCCACGTAAGTTGCTTCTCAACCAGTACCCTCTCTTTTCTAAGCTCTATTTCGTGATTTCCAACATAGGTGCACGTTGATAACCTCGTTTTTAATTTGTACCACTATTCCCAGCTCTCGAATCTGCTCTTGGACTTGTAATGCTCATTGGCTTAGGTGTCAGTGTCTTTGGCTAGAATTATCCAAGTAAGGGAAGTTAGGGTTCCGCTGTTTTAAGTCATTTTCGCATGCTTGGCTTGTTTTATATTATGGATGCTTGATTCATGTTGTTTGTCGTATGAAAGCAGGGGAGGTTTTGCTGATCTCACCCAGGCGAGTTATTGGTCGCTCAAAATGAAACGCTCTTGCTTAAGTGAGGAGCTCTCACCTGAGCGAGAACAGCTGCAACCCACTTTTCTCTTTGGTTCGAGGGCTTGCCTAAGCGAAGGCCACTCGCCTGAGCGAGAGTAGTCTCGCCTAAGCGAGATGAGCTAGCTTGAGGGAGACCTCGACATGCCTTCTGTATGCAGTCTCGCTCAGGCGAGAGTTGGTAGCTTGAGCGAGGGATCCCTCTTGCCTGAGTAAAAGCTCTTTAGGCTGAGCGAGATTGACAAGGTTTGTTGGATACATGTATGTTTCACATGATCAAATGATTGATTGCTTTAAATAGTTCAAGTATGATGCCTTGTATGTTCTATATGATATATTGGGATCTGGAATTGATGGGCTTGGCATGATATGCATATGAAACATGGTTGGATGGTTGGTTGTATATTGGCATAAGATTGGTATGCATGATAATTCTATGTTTGGTTGATGATGCATGATTTTTGTATGGTTTAGGACGTAATTCCACGAAGGTTGGTGCCTCATGGCAAGACGTAATTTCATGAATCTCTTGGTGAGATCTCATAGTGGTTCCTCATGGCCATGACGTAATTCCATGATGGTTTTGTGGTGGTGCCTCATTGTCAGGACACAATTCCATGACCCTTGTTAGTGGGAGTTCATGGTGGTGCCTCACGGTTAGGACGTAATTCCACGAAGGTTTCGTGGTGGTGCCTCATTATATAATTTAGTAAGGATTCAAGTAAGGATTGCATCTTGAAACTCTAAGGAGTCAGTTAGTCTCACGTAGAGTGTACTGACTCAGGTGGTGAGAGTAGCATGAGGCCCTAGTCTTTGGCAGGATAATGGCCTTAGATGTTTGAAGGCTAACCTTGTGCGTGGTAGGGTGAAACCCATTGACAATTGGATCTGCAGAGCAGTAGAGGCCACCACAAGTGCAAGCATCCAGTGAATCTGACTGATTATATGTATCGAAATAATTGAGTCTTAGTGTCTTGTTTGTTGGTCATCACATGCTTGGTTGATTTATGTATCTTTGACTTTTAAGTTGCATGCTCAATTGTATGATAAACCTTTTTCCACTATAGCTTACCCTTTGAGTTTGCTTGTGTGTCTCGTGTGTGGTTTTCTCCTTTTGCGATGATCATCAATTTATTGATGTAAGCATATGTTGGAACTCCTGGTGATCGCAGTGGCGACGGGGATGTTGCAGCTTAGTTGGACATGGTTTAGTTTTGGGTCGCTGTTGAGCCCATGTTGAAGAGCCATATTATATTGTAATCTCTTGCTTATGAACAAGCTTTTGGTCAATTTGTTGAATCTTTCTGTTTGGGTTAATGGTACAGTGGGGTGCCTTGGTTTCCTTCATTGAATACTTGGATGGCTACGAAATCTTTATACTTTAAGTCTCGTGCCCTTGGATATTATAATATATACGATGTTTTATTTGAATAGATTTATCTATTAAATTGGGACATTACACAAAGAATAACAAAGAATAAAAAGCGTATGTGTAATATTTATTTTTCAAAGAATAAAAAAAGAGGACTAATCTGTCGTAAAGTGTAATGATATTTTTTAAGAAAATAAAGAATTGAGAGTTAGACCCTGACTAAGTTTAATATTTATCTTGAAAAACGAAAAAGTGGGGGTTAGACCCTCGCTAGTCAATAATATTTCTTTAAAAAAAAGAAAGTGAGGTTAGACCCTCGTTAAATTTTTATTTATTTTAAAAGTTAAAAAGTAAGAATCAAATTGTCACTAGCTCATTCAAATAAAATAACCATTAGATTAGCCACCTTGATATAAGGATGGGTTGATATTTCCCACACTTAGCCTATGTATAAAGTGTAGAGAGGTTTTTCACCTTTTGAGAGGGTTTTGCTCCCACGCTTTTTGTTTATTTTCTTGTAATGCTCAAAGGAGCTACCAATGGATTAATGTCAAGGTGGACTTATTTAGCCAAGTAGTTAAAAACAAGAAATGCCTCAATCATATCAAATAATGCATATTAACATTAGATGCAAAATAAAAAAAATCAAGATAAATATTTGAGTATAAACAAAACATGAGCAAGTCATTCAAGAAAAATAGGAATGACACATGGTGGTCCATCCTTTACATTGAGACTCAAAACTCACAAGGCAAAAAAAAAAAGACTCTTTCACAGAAGATTAAACCAAGGAATTCTCAAATTAACTAAATTAATAATTTATGATTATGAATTAATTAGGCTAGCTTCTAATTAATTCAACAATCCATTCACTATAAAACATGACTCCTATTTCAAGATTATGATAGTTTCAGTTACTACATCAAATCCTAAAAATCCAATGTAAATATGTTTTATTGAAAATAGAGAAATATTTTTAGGGGATTTTTCTGAGACATTTTGTTTAAAAGTTTCATCAAGAAAGTTAATACTTAAACAATTTTCTCAAAAAGATCTCAGTTTCTTTTTGTAAATGAAAATAAAAACAAAAATTGAAATAAATAAAAAAATTGGAACAGCGGCATATAAGATTGCCTTACCACCTCACCTGGCCAACTTGCATAATGTATTTAATGTCTCGCAGTTGAGGAAATACATGGCAAGTCCAGATCACGTGTTAGAAGCAGATGAGGTGCAAGTACGAGAGGATCTAACCATGCTAGTCGGACTGGTTCGCATATTAGATGCTCAAGTCAAACTGAGGGGTAAAGAGATAAGGACAGTGAAAGTGCTTTGGGATGAGACGACACAAGAGATGACATGGGAGATGGAGGACCTAATGAGGAAGTCTTATCCTTACTTGTTTCCTGGTAAGTTTTATTTTCGAGGAGGAAAATTCTTTTAGGTGGGGCGAATGTAAAACCCGTGGAATTTAATTAATTAAATTACTAATTAATTTATAAATGCGGGTAGTGGGAACCTTGATGACATTAAATGTTAATTGGTATGATGTGGAAAAGTACTAGCTCAAGTGGTGGAGAGTACTTTATTGTGTGAGAGGACTTATGTTTGAGTCCCATGTATGCCAATTTTGTGTTATAATTATATTATTTTGAATATGTGATGGATCATGATGAGTGATCACTTAATCTTAGGATGGTATGAATTAGCAAGAAACATGAATTGGTTTGATGGTTGTGCATATTACTTGGTGATTGGGAGGTTGTGTGTTCAAACCTTGATATACATGAATTAAACCTTTTTTTTTTGTTAAATTTAACTTCAACATGAATGTGAAAGGGCAAAGGAAAACCTAGTGTGAGGAGCAGCCAAAGGGCTGAAAAAAAAATGGTGTAACCCATAAATTCAATGAACATTAAGTAGGTATAAAATTAAATTTTCGTTTTGCACCTTTTACCTCTCATCAAGGCCATATTTAGTGATTAAGGAAGGTAGAGAAAGGGTTGTTTTGGCGCTGTCTTTGTGGCATAGAAACCAGAGCACGAATTCTGAGAATGTTACTGAATTGGAGAAGAACCCTCACATGCTACAAGTTTTGTGCAAGGATTCTAGGTTAGGAGAAGTTGTCCATGTGTGTGTAAATTAAATGTGTTGTGATTTTTCATTTTTTCTCTTCTCAATTGGTTCCTGTGTGTTGGGAATTTCGTGTTATGTGTGATGAGATTGAGAATTGGTTTGTTTGATGTTATGTGCAAAGTCCTGTTATGCATTATATGATTAGGATAAGGGTTTTGGCATGGAATGGTTATTGTTGATTAAATCTCGAGTTTTGGTAGTTCAAATGGATATAAAACATGTTCATGTGGGTTGATTGTTGATATGGAATGCATGGTACTGATTATGCTGCGTTTTGGTATGACTTTGGTTGTTTTCGGGCGTGACCAGGGGAGAACCTCTGCAATTTTTGCCCAAGCGAGTCACTCTCGCCTAAGCGAAGATCACAAAATCTCATTCCTGATTTTTTATTCACGAGTGTCGCCCAGGCGACCAATTTTTGGTGTTGAGCGACACGTTAACTGGCTCAGGTGAGAATGGCTCGCCTGACCGAGGTCGCGATGAAATGTGTTACGTTTTTCATTCAAATCCTTGTCCAACTGAGGGATTGTGTGTTTTGGTGAATGAGGGACTCGCTTAAGCGAGAAGGTTTTGCCTGAGCGAGGGCTCGTGGAGAGCCACTATATCACACTCGCTCAGGCGAGGGGGATTAGCTTGAGCGAGACAAATACACTCGCTTAAGTAAAGACCCCAAACCTAAGCGAGAACAGTGAAGATTCATGAGTTCGTATACTATTTGAGTTGGTCTGTGTTATAGTTTAGAAATTAAATCCATGTGTTTTGTAATGTTGGGCTTGAAGGACCATGTCCATAAAATCTGGGATGTTCTTGGCTTGAGTCGCGAGCTAGGAGTTCGTGATGGTTGGACCGCATGCGGAACGTTAACGGTTTAGTTCACCGAAGGTACTCTTGTTTGGGATGAGTGAGAAACGAAGTTCACTTCATCCTTAAACTTGAGAATGCTATGAGCGAGGGAGTTCATAGTAAGAAAGGTGGGTATTCGGATCGGGTCCGAGCGAGGAGTTTGGATGACGGGTGATAGAGTCCGTGAAGTAGGACTACGAGCGGGATACGCTCGTAGGTTGGACCACGAGCGAGGAGGGTCGTGGAAGCACATGAAGTCCCAAGATTATGAGTGCATGCATGAACTCATAATGGTTATGAGTGTGGGAAAGTGGGTATTTATTATAAATGGATAATTAATTATGAATTGTCGGGTGGGTTTGTTTCATATTTATTTATATTTATGTGCATAGCTCACCCTATTTGTTTGTGTGTGGCGATGATCATGTAACTTGTTATCCGGGAGTAGATGATGTTACAGGTGAGCCAAGTAATATCCTACCGGAATGTTCCAATAATTAACCAAGTTAATTGTAGTAGTAGATGATTCAAATGTATCTTCCAATATTGTTGATTCTTCTACTATACTTGGTTCCTCCATTGCATTTTTCTCACAACTTTGCTCATGAAAAAGATCGTTTGTACCGATATCATCATTAATAGATAAAAATTTATATTCACATTGAGCACCATCAACATATCCATCAATAGATATGTTTGTGTGAGAATCTTCAATTTCTTCATCAACAAATTCAACAACATCTTTAGTAAAATTAATATGTCCATCAGTAGACATATTAGTATGAGCACCCATGATTTCATCAATATATCCATAAGTAGATATATCAATGTGATGTCATTCTGGTGTTGGTTGATCTAACATTTGAATCGTATACTCGTTCACATCAATGCTCAATTGTTCCATCCTTTGATTCAACCCCCCTAACATGTTCATTATTTCAGCCCTCTGCTCAACTATCGTCTTCATAAAAATTTTTAAAGTGGGCTCCCTAACTTTCTCATTCATTAGTTGACTTAATTCATTAGACACTTGTTATGCTCTAATAGCCAACTTTAGGAGTATATCTTCTATGTCAAGACGAAGTATTCTAAATTCTGTAGTTTCAGGAAATCTCGGATGGAATTGGAGGGTGGAGTTAACATATAGAAGTAATTATACAAAGTTGTTGTTACTTTCATACTCCATCATGTTGTATAATACTTGATCATTTTCATACCACTCTTGCTCAATATCTTTCCATCGTTGATCAGCTCGCAACCTTTCATCTTTGACCTATAGTTTCTCTCTCATCTATCCATTAATAACACAACTTCCTTATTGGATGGTCCATTGGTTGCTGCAACTTGTTGTGGTGGTGCATGTTGTTGTTGTTGATAACCAAATGAAACATATGATGGTTGGGGTGAATACTCAAAATATGGTTATTGCTCATGGTAGGTGGTTGCTCATATTGATCTAGGATATAGATCATTAAATTGACGTATAGTTAACCTACTTATATCAGGTGTAGAAGTAGGTGTGACAATTTTGTTGCTGATAACAATATGGATAATGTGGTTGCTATGGATCATAATTCATTTGAAAATCACATTGTTGATTATTTTCACATGAAAATTTATTTTGCATTTTTGAAAGAAGTTTGTGAAAAGAAATAAGTTGAAAGCTGGTTGGGTATACTTCCTAGAGAGAGAGGTGTGTCTCAATAAACAACTTAAGTATCTTATCTTTCCTAAGCCAAAGTGTTCCTCAACTAGTTTCACAAAATTCCCAACAAAATTCCCCAAACAATAATTTTGCTTAAAAAAAATTAAAATGACTAAAGAAAATAAAATAAATGTTAGAAAAAAACAAAGAAAAAGATGTTAGTGATAAACAAAAATATAATCAAAACAATAAGAAAATAAAATGAAATAAGAACTAAAATGATAAAAATTCTAACCGTGTTCCCTGCAACAACACCAAATTTGATAACACTCTCGTGAAGCGATTAAACTAAAACTACTTATTGTAAACTTCAATATTGTAAGAAAGTAATGAACAAGATAGAAATAGTAAAGTCAACCCTAAGTCGTTTCCCAATAAACATGAATTTGATTATTGACAAATTGGTTCTTATAAAAACTATATAAAAGGGTTAGTCAAATAAAAGATAAAATAATGATCGATGGGAAGAAATTAAATTAAATTGCAAAACATAAAAAGATATAAAAACAATGATAAAGAAAATAAGTTGATTTCACTACTTCCAAAATAGATTGGTTATCTAAGGATTATCGTTCAACTAATTATTGTTTTAGATTTTCAAATTAATCAAAGTAATTTTGATTAATTCTTGTTAAATTTTTTACTTGTAATCAAAGTACATTATCAATTATTGAAAAAACCCTATTCAATCACATGAAAGTTTCTAAATTTAATCAAAGTACATTTTAATTTAAAATTAAAAACCCTTGAACTCATATGATTGATATGTTATGTAAATTTAACATCATGCTAGCTACAATGTAAACAACATTGCTTTTACTTGGTTAAAAGGCAAAAGACATAGAAAAATAAAAATAACAACAGTAATCAAAAGAAATTGTTTCATTCTAAACTCTGAATCTAGTTAATAAATTATAGTGGAACCAATCCTTGAAGCTTAGCCCTCCATAGAATGCAATAATAAAATAAAAGTAGAAGAAGATAGGGTAGATAGAGAAAACGAAATTAGGTCCTCGTAAGGGTTCCTAAACACCGAACTTCTAAGCTTGTTTTTTTTTTGCTTCCCCTTGGTCTCTTTATATAGGACTTGGACTGGGCTTTTCTGTTGCTAAAATCTCTCAAATATCTTTAAAATAATCATAAATATCATTTATCCTTATAATTGTTATGAATATCTAAAGATATGTCGACAGATATAACCAATTTTAAAACTATTTGACAAATAAAGTTTGTTGATAATATCAATATCTGATATAATTAAATAATGAATTATTTAAAGATATTTGATAAATTATAACTAAATAATATTTGTTTTAATTTTCCCAAATTAACCCTTTGTAATTAGAGATGGCAAATAAACCCGCCTCCATGGATATTGTGCGAACCTGTCCCCATGGATATTGTGCAAACCCGTCCCCGTTTTGACAGGAAATTCCCGCATTGACTGGGTATGGGTATGGGGAATCCCTGACTTTTTCAATTGAGTATAGGGATGGGTATGTGGATGTACATATCCCCGCTATAATACTCGTCCCCGCCATATCTCCGCCCCCATTTAAATTATTAAAACATTCACAATTAATTAAGTAACCATATATATATATATATATATATATATATATATATATATATATATATATATATATATATATATATATATGTATGTATACTTTCTATTTTTTATTTCTTCTAATTATTCGGTTTGTCATGCAAATCATCCGCATCTCTAATATATTTTTCATCTTATCATAAGCTTTATGTAATTATGTTAAAATTATGTATGTTAATATATTTTTTTCATATTTTTATTTATTATATATCTTTCTTTCACATGAGAATGTTAAATACTCTCATTTTAAGTGTTTAATGGCATAAACCTTTCATTTACTAAATAATATAAAAAAAATATTATTTATTTTTTATTATTCATTTTTGTTTCATTTGAATAACTCTTTTGTTTCGCTAAAACAATTTTTGTTATTTCTTAACCATTGAGTATATATGTTGATATTTGAAAAGTTTCCTTAGATCTCTAAGGTATTTTTCATCTTATCATACCTTTAATTATACATTTGTTTTTCTTTTTTTTTTTTGTGATTTATTTCACTAGTATCTCAAATTGTTTCTAAGACACACATTTGTTAATTTTTTTAATATTTTTATTTGTTGTTTATTTTCATCATGTAGAATACTATTTCAATTTATTTTATCTAATTACTTTTTATTTTCTAACTCATTATCAATCATATTGCAATTTTTTTACTATAATTGTATAAATAACTTTTATTTACTACAATATAAAAATTGAATGTAATTGTCATGAATATTTTTTTATCACCATTCAAGATATATTGGAATTCAAAAGATATAAGATCTGTAAAATTCTGCAGGTGAATTCACATTTCAAATTAGGTTCACCTCTCATTCCATTTTAGCCTCTTTACATCACTCCCATTAGATTTCCTTTCATCAAGCATTTTGCATATGTTTTGCATCTCATGGTATAGTTTAGGCTTGCATCTCATGCATTGCATCTATGCATATCTTCCTTACTTTCAATACAATTAGCTTAGTTTTAATTGAATAAAAATTCAGCTTTGTTTTAATTTAATTTAATTTTATTTTGATTTCCCCCCCTTTATTTTAGCTTTATTTTTATTTTATCAAGAGTAAATTATACAAGCTATGCTCCATACGCACCATTTCCTTAGATTCGATTCCCGAGTTAATTTCCCTATACTTAGTTAGGGGGAATTATTTGGGTTTTGTTTAACTCTCAAAAACGACCTATGAAAAAGTGAGTTAACAACCTTTCATTCAGTTCCATATCGCCTACCTAGGCAATTCTGGTTGAGTCTTTCATGTAGTTCCTTGTCGCCTACCTAGGCAGTCTTGGTTGAACCCTTCATAAAATACTCCAAGTTAAAAACGTCCAATTAAAAATGGTGACTTTGTATCATTAAAGAATCTACTACTTGACCCTACATACATTGGCTACACCACTTTACTTAGAGCAAAAAATTATAAGTTATGGAAGGTAGAAGAAAATAGACAAGATCTAGCAAGAAGTGATTTTCGTTCATATTAAAGGAATCAACCCATATAACATCCAGACTTTACACATTTGACCATATGAAAAAAAAGAGCCTATTGCTCAACTACTTCATCAACATTCACCACATCTTCATCCTCATTCAACGTGTCGGTAGTAACAAAAGGGCTCACCCTGTCAGTCTCTTCGTTGGATGCATTTTCAACCCTGACATCTTCGACCATCACCATCTTCTTAGCCGCCTTCGCAATCACTATTTCATCCACATCCATCATATGACCTCAAAATATGTCTTTCCTTACATCATACCACGTATCCTTGGTCGAAAATTCTCGATACAGGAACTCGGCTTGCCTTAGCGCCTTGTTGAAGTCGTTAGTGTGCTCATTTATAATGTATTTTTCATAAGCAACAACCTTACTCAGTCCATCAATCTCTTTCTTTAGTTCCTTCTCCTTTTTTTTGGCATTCTTCTTAGAATCCAAGCACCCTAGTCTTCCAAGTCTTCAACTTTTTCTCATTCTCCTCAAAGGCCTTGTTTTCCTCGGCCCATGCCTCATTATCATCATCATACTTCTTGTGCAAGCTGGCCAAATTTGTTTTCTCCCCATCCGCCATCTCCCTTTTGTAGCGAGTTCGTTACCCTCGATAGAGCACCAAGGACTGACTCTGAAACTCTAATAGTCTATGTACAATGGTGGTCGACTCATCCTCCTACGCAAACTTTATCTCATCTTCCTTTAAGAATATTTGTACACTTTTCCCATAAAACCACAACTACCTGCTTGGTCGAGAATATCAACCCTTAGTTTCTTCTTTTATCTTTATCGACACCTCATTGTCTTGAATTTTGTTAGTTTTCATTATTCAAAGTGTTCATTTTTCCATTCTAGAATAGCTAATTTGAGCATATTAGGTTAGATTCCTCACTTAGGGCCATTTTTGCATTTTCATAAAATTAGTGTTTGTAGAGTGTTTTTAAACATCATTTGAGTGTTGTTGCATCATATTTTGAGTCCCAGGGTCTTAGGTTAGTCAAACATAGTGTTAGGAGTCGAATTTTGCTCATTTAGCCTTTAAACCATGACATAATTGACTTTAGAGTTGACTTTTTGAAATTCTTCCAAATTGAGTGATTTGACCTTGTGGAATCATTATAAATGCCTAATTACACTTGTTGGAAGTGGTCAAACACAAAAATTTGAGGTTTAGGGCCAATTGAGTGAAATTCTTAGTTTTCATGTTTTTGGTCATTTTAGCTTAGTTGTTCAAATAGTTTCTAGATAGAGCTAATTCACTAGATTTTTTTATCAATTTGCATGTCCTCTATCCTTAGACAAGGTTTAATTGAAGCTTTAAAGGCCTAGAAGTTCACATAAAAGTAAGGTCAAGTTGGTGGCAAAGCATGAAGTGTGCAAAAGTGGCATATTTGACCTTAGAGTTGATTTTTACCATTTGGATCCCAAATCAAGAGCCAACCATTTAGAGCACTTTAGGGCACTAAATGTGACTAGTTTGGGCCTTGGGCAACTCCTTGTGCTCATTTTTGGTATTGTAATCTAGATTTGAGCTTCAATGAATGAAAATTTTAGTATTGTTCATTTGGTCTATGGTTTCATAATGATCATCATCATTTTCCACTAAACCACCACCTTGACTACCACTTTTTGAGCTTGAACTCTATCCTACCTTACCAAATCTAGGTTCTAGAACCAGACTTATGAATTAGTGTCCAAAAGATCTCTATAAATAATTGTTTTGGAGTAAATAAGATGAATGGGTTGGATTCAAGACCAATGGTAGTAGCCAAGCTCATTTCATTCATATTTCTCCATTTCATTACACTTTTGCTACAATTTTGAGTTTCTTTTTATTTCACTACTTTAGACACACCACTTTTAAGTTTCTTTAACTATTTGCAAGGTTAGTTTTGAGTTTCTACCACTAAATCACCAAGACGCCATTTCTCACCATTTTAACATGCACACACACACACCATAGTTACTATTCCATTGAACTTCTCACTCATTTCTTAATCAATTTGAGTTCCGTAAATTTGTGCACACTCCTGGGATGATTCCCAAGCATATCGAACCATCACACACCCAATTCCAATGTCATTTCATAAATTCACATGTTTGCAATTTTTCCTCGTTCACGTTCACTCATAACCACTATTCCATTCTTATTTCGCGTGATTTAAGCCTTTTGATTTGTTCTAGAGCGTCATTCACCACCCTTGGATGTTCCCCAAGCGATTTGAATAATCAATTTCAGATTTCCTTCCATGAATCACCGAATTCGAATTTCTACATTTCATCCATTCGCGTTTCTACATAATTCAATGGTTGCATGATTTAAATGGTTGTTGGTGCAAATTGATTTGGGGTTTTATTCGCTGTATCATGACGAAGCTTTTTGCACATTTAATTGCATTTTCGTTGTAAGAGTTGGTTGAATTGGTTGAAATCATGTTTTTGTTCAAATTTAGAAATTAGGGTTCATGAAATTGGGAACTTTACGTGTAGTGCACCAATCGAGTGACTCCAATTTCTAAATGCAATTGAGATCGTTTATAATCAATCTCCATCATTACATTTTCAATTGTATCACCAAAAGATCCCAATCTGAGGTTACCACGCACTTGACTTATGAACATGTTCTTGATTTTGGGCAGATTTCTAGTTTGATGAATTTGGACCAATTTAACCATTGCATTAGCCCAGTTTTGATCATTGAACATGTTTCGAGCATTTAGGATTAGCTAATTCATCATTCCCTATCATTTTGTGCATTGCAAGTGATGCATTCATGCATAGTTCATATCATTTCTTGCATTTGATGATTTTGAGTTTTCTGTTTTTTAAGTATTGTTTTTGAATAATTTTCCCCACCACAATTCAAGCACCAATATTGCATTTTACTATTCCATTTGACTGAGTCTTTTAGGCAACAAAAAGGTTTATCAGTGTCCACACCCGGTCCCATTAATTTAGGAACCAGATTCTCTCCAGCCTTCTTCGTTTCCTCAGCCAGTTGGTTCCTTAGCTTGCAAAATGTATCCTTATCAGTTCCATCTTGGTAGTGTGTCGAGCCATGTATCCTACAAACACCATAAAACTAAGTTACATGCTATTTTACACTTACCTTGCAAATAAATAATCGGTTGGGTGGACAAATACACCCTATTAACGTTTTTGGTAGGTAGTTTTCAAGGAAGCTTCTCTACGATTCCAACAATCGTCCTATCCTCTTAGAATAAAAGTCCTTTGACCACTCATTATACCTCAAGGAAGTCATTCTTAAACATCTTGAATAATTGTGAGTATGCATCAAGTACACAAGTGTCTGACTTGCTCACTAAAGATAACCAAGTAATTATATCTTTTGGCTGAGTAAGATAAAAGTGGAAGAAACATTCAAGTGATGGTGACATATAAAGGGCTTGACATACTAATCTAAACACCTGAAGACAACCCTAATATTTTGGATGGAGTTGTATAGGTGCGACATTCAAAAGTCAGAAAACACACATGATGAACTCGTCAAATAGTAATCAAACAAGAAGCTATAAAAATAAACACATATACACAAAACAAAACTCTTTCTCATACCCATCTCGATCATGACAAATGTTATCTATACCACTTACCCTCCTCAACAATACTACATCTTTAACTATATTATATCCTTGAACACCCCATCCTTTATATGAATATACATACTAGTTAGTCAAAAATTTAAAATATTTGGTCACCTAAATTTTGGAAAGTGCTTTTTCACTAAAGGATCCATCCACTCGTACCCCTCTCAATAGGGAAACCCACCCTCGGCATACTCCTCAACATGATTTTCTCTATTTTTAGTAATTGTCTCCATCACTTCCTATATAGTCCTACATGACAATCCATCAATGGACATCAAAGACTGTCTACTACTATTACTAGTACTACTATTATATGTCTTTTTCTCTCAACCTATATTCGACCCACTACGATACATACCTTTTAGTAGTCAACACTAACAAGACGAACTCTTCTGACAAAGATATTGGTAACATAACTAATCTCTCAATAATTTGGTGCCTCATTGAGGCAAATGAGCCTTTTATATATAACAAATTTTTCTGACCTTTCATCTTCCTGCCTGATGGAAGCATGGCTAGGACCGTCATAGAGGTCATTGAGAAAATTTATGGAAGCATAGCTAGGACGTTCATAGGGATCTCGTATTAGCTTCGAATTATAGAATAGGAACTTTTAATTTGTGTTTGGTATTTATCGAGCCTTTTAATTGTTTTGGACATTTTGTGTTTAAGCCTATAGTATATAAATCGTTTTGAGACTATTTTGTAGATAGATTTGAGTAAATGAATATTTAAGTTTTTCTCTCAAGTCTCTTGAGGTTCTTCTTTGAACCGTAGATTCCACTACTCTAAAAATGATATATAACATCAGTTGTGTAGGATATATTACATTGGTTTTAAAACCTATGTAGATCCAGCCGATGTAATAAATTAAACATATTTTACATCAGTTAAGTAACAACCGATTTAATATTTTGAAAAACAAAAATAAGTTTGTTTGTCTTCATTGAACCATTCAGATTGAAAAACTCCAATGAAATCACTATATATAAAAAGTTGCTTTGTTGTTTGAATTCTCCAAAATTCTAGCCAAGTGCAAGAAAACGTTAGAGATGTTGGAGGTATGGAGATAAGAGACACGAAGTTGTTGGAGGCGCTAATTTTAGGGCTCACTAGATCTGAAACGACGCAAGTCTATTGGAGGCATATAGGTTAGTGCAGATCTACAACGTCGCACCTCCAGATATGGAACGACACAACGCAGGAACAACAAGCCACTAGATTTGGAATGACATGCCACAAGATTTACAACAGCGAGCCACCAAGTCTGCAACGAAGCTTGAACGGGAATGAAGGAAACCGTCGAAGGAATAAAGGACCATAATGACAAGCCATTGTGGTAGAAATGGTGTCCCACCAAAGCTTGAGAGGGAACAAAAGAAACCATCGATGATGCTCCCAAACTGTAGCAACAAAATGATGAAACGCAGAGGAAGAATGCTCGACGGTGGGGAGGGACGTGAACAATGAGAAGATGGAGGTATGTGTGGGTGGTAGTGAGTAACACGAATGACTCTTTTGATTGGAAAAAGATTGAACGAAAATGGAGGTATGTGAGTGCACAATGGACAAAAATGAAGGAAGAAAAGTTCTCAAAACAAAGAATAAAAATGAAGGAAGAGAGGTTCTCAAAACAAAGAACGAAGGAAGAGAGGTTCTCAAAACAAAGAATGAAAACGAAGGAGAAAGTAGGAGACCAAGTGCCCTGGTTTGAATGGAAAGAAGGGATACTACACCAGTTCTCCGTTATAACTGAGGTAATATGTATTTTGTTTTAAAAAAACATAAATATAATCGGTTGAACTAACAACCAATGTTATATCTTTTTCAATATTTACAAAAATGCCACTGCTCAAAAAATTACATCGTTTCTTCAAGAATAGATGTTATATTCTTTTGTTATAGCTCTATTTTGCATTAGTGTCCTTATCTTTTGATTTCCAAAATCAAAGTGGAATAGCCCTGAAGTGGGGGGAGCTACTCCTTTGATGGGTGTTGCAATGTGTAACATCCCGACCAGATATTACGAACTTAAAATAATAAAAATAGAGAATTGATAATTAACTTCATTTATTGAATAAAATTTCCTAAAACGCAGGAAAATTTAAAACTTTACCTCATTCATAATAAAACCATGTTAATAATCAAAGATTACAAATATGTAAAGTCCATAAATACATAAAACAACTTTTTGGAAAACTCCCAAGATAGCCCATGCTCCATCTCTAAGTCTCACCGGATCCATCTACAACATCATATGCTCCCGTGTACCGGGTAGACGATCATCGTCAAATACAAGCAGATAGGGTGAGCTAATAGAATAAAACATATATACAACACACACACACACACACACACACACACACACACACACACACACACATATATATATATATATATATATATAAACAGAATCACACCAAAGGAATTCCATCCTTTGATTTCATACCACATGTCAACAACCATGCTAACCGTGTTCTACGTCTTCTAGCGAGTACCTCAAGATGTCTTGTTGCCACACCTATCGGCCACAACCGATAAAGCACGTGCGGGAAACCATGCTACAAATCACACACCGTAATGCCAGGTGGAGTTCCTAGTAAGAATAATATTTGTAACATCCCAAGAATACCAAACTCGTTGGTCTTATACCAAGGAGGGTAATCTATCTGGACCCGTCGTACGAGCCACAACCTGCACACTCACACCGGCAACACTCGTCAACCCGAGCCACAACTGAAGAGTTCCTCATGTTCATCCGCCAATTCGAGTCACAACTCAAGAGATGTTATTCCAAGCTACAACTCAAGGAATACCACGTGCTTAACCCATATCCCGAGCCATAACTCAAGGGATACATTCCGAGCCAGAAATCAAGGAACACTAGCAAGCCAACCTTTGAGGTATCATATAAGTATTGTAGACCACGCACATCACGTAAACACAAAGTAAATCTGCTGCAGCAACATTGTAACATCCCGCCAGGATATTACTGATTTATAAATAAATAAAAGAAATAAATAAAACCACGTGCTTTTAATAATACTTCATTTTCCCAAAACGGCGGGAAAATTTAGAAACTTTATTAAACCATCAAATAAAGTCTATGAATACCAAAACAACATGTCATAAAATTACCCATCAGGGTTTACAACTGTTTTCAAAGGCAATAAAGAAACATAAGCATTTTCCCCACATCTAACCCCTCTCCGCGGCTAAGCGTCACCTGAGCCACCTGCATCAACAGAATCTGCTCCCGTGTACCGCGTACACGATCATCGCCACACACACGCAGATAGGGTGAGCTTAACAATTAAATCACATAT
>Ga0214544_1006115_pt1 | contig 22583 bp, 11 predicted proteins | sample CNSS3metaG_FD_160074 | JGI IMG/M metagenome (GOLD analysis project Ga0214544, IMG submission 160074) | Root nodule microbial communities from cowpea collected in UCLA plant growth center, Los Angeles, California, USA - CNSS3 | ecosystem: Host-associated > Plants > Roots > Nodule | place: USA...
CGGACAAAACTTGGCTGGCTAAGGCCGCCAGGTACACTATGATAGGCGATGACCTCTACAAACGCGGATACGGCCAACCCCTACTTAAATGTGTCACGGCAGAGCAAGCCCAATATATCATCAAAGACCTACACGAAGGAATTTGTGGTTATCATTCCGGTGCACGCACCATGGCTACAAGAGTTCTCAGAGCTGGATACTTCTGGCGCACTATAGAAGCAGACTGCCAGGATCATGTCAGGAAGTGCAAGCCATGTCAGAAGCACGGGAACCTTATTCATCAGAAATAGGAACAACTACACCACATACTATCCCCATGGCCATTCGCTAAATGGGGAATGGACATCCTCGTCCCCTTCTCACCCGGCAAGGGGCAAGTAAAATTTTTAATCGTAGCCGTTGATTATTTTACCAAATGGACCGAAGCCAAGCCGCTAACTACCATCACGGCCTAGCAAGTCCAGCAGTTCGTGTGGAAGGACATTATATGCAGATATGGTGTACCACATACCATTATAACAAACAATGGCCGACAATTCATCGACAAGGAGTTAGCCAAATTCTACACCGGCCTAGGCATCAAACACATCAGAAGCTCTGTAGAACACCCACAAACCAACGGGCAGGCAGAGGCAGCAAATAAAGTCATCCTCATAGAGTTGCGCAAAAGGTTGGATACCGCCAAAGGCTGATGGCCTGAAGAATTAATAGAAGTACTACGGGCTTACAGATGCACCCCCAATCATCAACAAACGAATCTCCATTCAGCTTAGTCTACGGCGCAGACGCCATGATACCGGTAGAAATTGGCGAACCATCCCTGCGCCGGGAACTATACGACCCAGCCCGCAACCACCAAAACATGGCCTTACATCTCGACCTCCTACCCGAACTCAGAGAAAAAGCCCAAATACGCAACCTAGCTGCCAAACAACGAGCTGCCAGGAAGTACAATGCGAATCTACATCCACGATCATTTGTCGTCAGGGACCTAGTGTGGAGAATGGCCAGCAATGCTAGAAAGAAGGATGGCAAGTTCTCCGCCAATTGGGACGGTCCATACCGCATACGAGAAGATGTTGGAGGGGGAGCTTATCGTCTAGAACAATTGTCTGGGGAAGAGATTCCCAACACATGGAATATATCCCACCTCAAGTTCTACTTCAGCTAAATGTGTATTGTAATCAAACCAATACTTGTAACCCCGGGTGTACTCTTTTTCCTCACTTGGTCTTTTTTCCCTAAGGAGGGTTTTGGGCAAGGAGGTTTTAACGAGGTACCCCCTTTTGATAAATAAAAAGAAGGGTTCCCTACTTTACGACTCTCTATGTGTCTTAACTTATTCTTAATTCGTTTAAGTTCCCCACCCTTACCACAAGTAAGCGGCCTGGGTCGAACACCCTTAACTCGTTCTTAATTCGTTTAAGTTCCCCACCCTTACCACAAGTAAGCGACCTGGGTCGAACACCCTTAACTCGTTCTTAATTCGTTTAAGTTCCCCACCCTTACCACAAGTAAGCGGTCTGGGTCGAACACCCTTTACTCGTGCTTAATTCGTTTAAGTTCCTCACCCTTACCACAAGTAAGCGGCCTGGGTCGAACACCCTTAACTCGTTCTTAATTCGTTTAAGTTCCCCACCCTTACCACAAGTAAGCGGCCTGGGTCAAACACCCTTAATTCGTTCTTAATTCGTTTAAGTTCCCCACCCTTACCACAAGTAAGCGGCCTGGGTCGAACACCCTTAACATACAATTGCTTACGCCATACATAACATACATCACAAGTCATCCAAATTCGATATACACAATAACATACATAAATTAATCACATTAAGCGTAAACGCAAAGAAATGTACCAACGAACATATTGTACCAGTTATTACAGACATAGGCTCAATAATACTTTTACATCATTAAAAAAAAAATCGATGTCCTATTCTGCTGAATCATGGGCCACCTCTGCAGCATCATCCACCTTCCTCTCCTCCTCTGCCGCCTTCTCTTCCACCTCCTCATCATCCCCCTCGTCCTCCTTCACCAACTTTTTGTCAACTACGTCCTTATTCACATCAAACTTTGAATCCGTGACGTCCACATCTTGATGGAAGAAGGCCGCCTGCCGCAACCCCTTCTCAAAACCATTGATGTGCTCCTGGATAATGCTGTTCTTCAGATCATCAAGTTCCCCAACAGCCCCATCATACTTGTCCCTCAAGTCCTCATAGTCCTCCTCCAACTCCCCTATACGCTTGTTCAGCTTCTCCTCAGAATCCAAGCAGCGCAACCTTCCATGTTGCCAGCCTCTTCCTCTCCGCTTCCCAGCCTTCTTTCTCCTTTTCTAAAGCCGCCTTCTCCTCCCCCATCTTATCCACCTTACCCTGCAAATTCCCCACCTCCTTTACTTCCCTCCTATAAAGAGACCCCACACGCCGGCTCAGAACTAAGGCCTTGCTCCCAAACTCGACCATTGTTCTCACAATATGCTCCGCGTCCATGTTGTCGATAGAATTAACGACAATATCCGGGAGGGTGATCGAAATATCCTTCCTAACGGATATCTCCGGCAATTCGATCAACTCGGCTTTAGGCCCCTTCTCCCCACTAGCCGACCCCGCCCCGCTAGCCGTTCCAAGAAGAGCCGCCCTTATCTTCTTCACATCTTTGCCCTTCCCGGGTCGAGGCGGAAGCTCGGCCTTCCTTTTCGTTCCGCCATGTACGTGCACCTCCACCATCGATTCCTGTAGGTTGGGAACATCAGCTTTCCCAGCCGCCTTGGCCTTAGCGGCCATTTCCTTCCTCAATGATTGAAAGAGCGCCAGATTCTTCTTGCCAGATTGCGCCATATGCCCTGCAATAACACATCACGACTCAGATCAAAACAACTTAGCATTATTAACACAGCTTAAGTAATAAACAGATACCTTCAATATCTATTATCAGGTGCACCGAATTATAAACCCTAACTAGGCCCTTAGTGGGCAACTTATCAACAAACTTTAACAACATCCCCACCACCTCCTTATCACTAGCCGACAACTCCTCCATTCCCATGTCTTTATATCGAGAAGGATTGCTGGTCCAGCTAAAGGGAAACTTGGTACTCCTATCCGCATTCAAAAAGTGAGATTTACCCCTTTCCTTGACGACGACTTTGAAGTACCCATCCTTGAAATGCTTGAAAGACTGAGAGAAGGCATCCAGTCTGCTGATGCTAGGGCAACTTATCAAGGATAGCCAAGTAGCCGGCCGCCGAGGTCTAGTATCGTAAAAATACAAGAAAGCATAAGGAGTGGGCTCCAAGTATAAAGACTGGCACAAGATGCGGAAGGCCTGGAAATAAGCCCAACTGTTCGGATGCAGCTGTGTGGGTGCCACATTCAACGCCCGCAACACGCCCATAGTAAAATCGTCTAGCGGCAATCGTACATGAAGTTGAGAGAAGTGGCACATGTACATGTAGAAAAACTTTTCGGTAGCCCCCTCCTACCCGTGGCATACCCGGTCGATAACGCTGACCCTCTCCAAAGAAACAATGCCCCTACTGACACCCTTGGAGATAACAGGTGTGCAATTCAACCAAGAGTTCAGTAAGCGGGACCACCTGAACAGAGACGAGTGATCACGAACATCACCAGCCACCCACCCGTAGCCGCCTTTCGCCGGCCAGTTGCTCTCCTCCAACTCTTCGGGGGGATCCTCCCGAACCTCCCTCACAACCTCCATTGACATCCCACTGGTACCAACCACAGAACTCGTACCCTCGTCAGCAAGCCGCCTATCTTTACTCCTCTCCGACTCAGTACTCTCGCTACTACTAAACATAGACATGCTATCACTACTAGACATACCTGGTTTTGTTTTTTACGAGAAGATGTCGGTCGAAAGTGAGGACTAGTCGGACAATATTATGTGCACAAGATCTCTGGATTCAGAATTCTCGCAAATGAAACAAGTAACCCCCCATCTGTTTTCAAACCCACATTTATAGTCCACGATCCCAAACGACGAAAATCTTCCCGCCAAAATAATACCCCAGACTAATCGACACCATCATTACGAAGGATATGACACTTCAAAACGACGACGCCAAAACTTTTTCGATTTGACCAACTGACACCCCTTCACCTACCTTCTGACGGTTACAACTTCTTAGCCTTAACACTGTTCACCACACTTAAAGGCTGGGGGACTAGTGTATCACACCTAGCCGGTTCCGCTAGCATATTAACACATATCACCCTTGACCGACAACTCATATCGGACAAGGCTGGGGGACTAGTGTACCACACCTAGCCAAACTCGACCAAATAAGTAAACAATGTGCACATCAAGGCAGCCAAGTATCCAGCCTAGGCCGACTTAACCTAACTTATACCAGTCTTGACCTAAACTAAACATCTAAAGGGATAACCTACACCAGCATAAGCCATCAAGACAAATAGCCGGCCTAGACCGACTACTCCAGCATATCCGCTAAGTTTAGAACCTAGGCCGACCACTCTAATGAACTCAACATAATGGAAGCGTCCGCGTCCAATAAACCTTAAGGGCCTGGGTTAGGGCCCTGGCCCACTCACAAGCCCTACCTAGAGCCTAAGTCAAGGCCCAACCCATGGAATGGTCAAACGTCATTAATGCTCTATAAATACACGTGGACCCCATCATTTAAAGGTACGCATTCATTAATCACTGATTTGACTCTCTGACTTACTTGACTTACTTGAGCTTCGGAGATTCTTCTGCAGGTAACCCCTCCTGGGTTCAAGCTGACATGTGTAGATCAGAGAAAGGCCAACCGAAGAGATAGCGGACTACTTGGTAAGGTGACGTTTGTGCCTAACTTATCTTATTTGTTCTGCAGGAACAAAACATAATATAGTCCATTATTAATATTCTTACCCTATAATTTAAAAAATATAATATGAAACATTTTGTTATTAATATATTTTTAATTAAAAGTATGCACAGGTAAAAAAACTTACAAAAAATTAATATTTTACAAAATGATATAAACATATAAACATCTGTAAACATGAAATGATTTAACACGTACAATAATAAAAAAATCGTTTATTTATTGCATAATTCATTAAAAATTTAAATACATATCAATATGGAGATTGGATATTGAAATAAAATTGATTTGAATAAACATAATTGATGCGTTTTCAATATAGTTTCACTTGTAGTTTTGTATGTAAAATATTTGACATATGATTAACTCATTATCATTACTAATTTGCCGATTGCGTTTTAAAAATTGAAATTTGTATACTTCTATTACGAACTTAAAAAGATTGATATAAGTAAAAAAACAATAATAAAATACATCTACAACTATCTAGTAATGTGGTCCACACAAAAACTAAAATTTTAAATGAAATAAAAAATAGAAGAGCAAAGGAAATTCTTGTAAAAGTTTTATTTAATATGCTTGTAAATGTAAGTGTTTTCTAATACACCTATGTAATAAAAAAAGGAAGATAATTTAAAAATACACCTTGAAATCTATACACTAGTTATCACCTTTGTAAGAATCTCTGCAGAGAAAAGCCAAATATTAAAGAAGTCATTTGTTTTGATCTTTCATTCTACCTTCATTGTTATCATTGATAGATTTCATCTTCTCGTGACACAATTCTCTATATAAAGATAAAGATTAAAATATTCTTTAAACTCAACTGTAAAAATAATATGAACCGACTCTTAAGTAATTCAGACATGAAAAAGTAACTAACTAACTAGAAAATGATATAACGATGATGATGAGAATAAACACAAAATATTATTAAATTTTGAAACAAGATGCCGCAAATCATCCATAGGAACAACAAATTAACAAAATATATTTCCCTAGTAAATAATAGGTATAGTTACTTATTTGATACCCCAACTTTTTGGTTAAATTTAATTTGGTATCCATATTTTTTCTTTGTTCAATTTAGTATCCATATTATCTAAAGAGATTCAATTTGATTCTTTTCGTTAAGTTGGAATTAACACCGTGTCCGTAGACACGTATCAAGCCATGAAATTTTTAATTTTTAAATTTTCTTTTTAAAAAAATTATTTTTTTTCAAAAACTTTAAAAGTTGCCATGTGTCAGTTTATCATCGTGCCACGTGGCAGCTTACAATCATGACACGAGACAGTGATAATAGTTGTTTTCAATTTAGTACCCCAATTTAAATTTTTGGTTCAACTTAGTACCTCAATTTTTTAAAATGATCCAATTTCGTCTTTTCCAATTTGAGACCAAATTAGTAACTAAGTTTAATTATAACTTATATATACATGTTAAAATAATTGTTTTGAATTTATACATAAAATCACTACACCTAAATATTCAAATTATTTTATTTTTTACAAGTGTAAAAAATTTCATGTGTAAAAGATTACAAAGGTTAAAATGTAAAAAATAAAATAATTTAAGTATTTAGGTGAAATGATTTTGTGTATATATTAGAAATATTTATTGTAACATGTATATATAAATTGTAATTAAGCTTATTTACTAATTTGGTCTCAAATTGGAAAGGACGAAATGGAATCATTTTAAAAAATTGGGTACTAAATTGAACCAAAAATTTAAATTGGGATACTAAATTGAAAACAACTATTATCACTGCCACATGTCATGATTGTAAGCTGCCACGTGGCACGATGATAAACTGATACGTGGCAGTTCTTAATTTTTTTGAAAAAAATTAATTTTTATTTTAAAAAAATTAATTTTTTAAAAATAAAATTTTAAAAAATTTAAAAATTCATGGCTTGACACGTGTCCTGTACGAACACGGTGTTAACTCCAACTTAATGGAGAGGACCAAATTGAATCTCTTTAGATAATTGAGGTATTAAATTGAACAAACCAAAAGTATGGGTACTAAATTGAACTTAACTAAAAAGTTGGGGTACCAAATTTTTTTTATATATATTTTTAATTAAATAAATAAACTTTTCATTTTCTCTACTTAAATTATTTTTTCACATTGTATCAAGGATGTACTTTTCAATTTCTAATATTTTTCATTTCTATTCCAATTTAATACTATTCAACTAATTTATTATGTATAACAAAATGTGTAATACAACCGAGATACATTCATAAAATTTTACAAATTTAAACTGAAAAATACAAAATCCCTAAATTTCATAATTTAGAATTATACTAATATGAGGAAAACTATAATTAAGGTTCATGCCAATTTCATAAAAGAATTCATAAAATCTTGATTAGGGTTCATACTAAGTTGGAAAAAACATCGTAATACGAATAAAAGAATCATAAATTCAAGATACATAAATCATAATAAAATATTAATCTTGATTTATGAGATATATTGTGATAATAAATTCCCCAATCTCTCAATTCTTCAATTTCTTTCCCGATTATCTTTCTTTCTACTTTCATACTTTCTTGATAACTTACTGAAAAATAACCTCATGTACAAAGACAAAATCATATTCATTTTTATTAACGAACATCCATCAAATTTATTTTTACTTTATATATATATATATATATATATATATGTATATAGTACAAATCCTTTGGGATAAAAAACGAGTGGAGGAAAAATAGTACAACATTTTTTATTCTTTAATACAATATTGTTCATCAGATATTATATTTCTTCTTCTTATCTAAACTCACATCATTAAGATGGCAAAGTCCAATCTTGTGAAACCAATTGCGCAAAAGTTCTTCTTGGTAAGACTTTGTAAATATATTTATCAAATTTTCACATGAACAAATCTTTTGGATCTTTATATTACCTTTTCAATTGAACAATGTACTATTGTCTTTATATATGGTTGTTGATTCCATTTTTTCCTAAGGATAGACCACAAGTTTGTCACATATGTTGAATTATAAACCTTAACCAAACACATTCACTACTTATCCCATGTAATGCTGAAATTATGCATGACTTAACGATGTTACATACTACTATAGTTTGTTTCACATACCACTATGAAATCACATGTGAACAAATTTTCTATTTGTGATCAACCATTGTGACATTGGGAGGATCTGATGCATCTACATAACCCATTAGATTTGATTTTCAATCATTTGGATAAAATAAACCCATATTCATAATACCTTTAAAGTAACGAAGTATCTTTTTACTCCAATCCAATGTCTTCTCATAGATGAAGAACTATATCTGGCATAACAAATTTATAGCAAATACAAGATCAGGTTGAGTATAATTATCAAGATACATTAATGCTCTGATAACACTTAGATATGGTACTTTTAGACCAAGAAGTTCTTCATCATTTTCTTAAGGATTAAAAGAACCTTTGTCACCATCTAACGATTGGAAAGCATAATAGATGTGACTTGTCCATTTAAAACCTTTTAATAACATTCAATATATAACCCTCTAGATGTACAAAAAAACCTTTATTTAAATACTCAATCTCTATTCTTAAACAAACTTAGCCCTTTATTTTAATACCCACAACCCATTAAAGAAGTGAAATTACAAGTTTATCCCTATAGTTTTCTACAAATAAATATAATGGTGACTTTCACCGTACAATTGCGATTTTGTTGCGACAACAAGCTATCTAAACGATCTAACATGATTTTTGTGGAAGACGAGGCGTTCATTAGACCATCCAATGCCTTTAACAAGTCTTGCGATACTGAGTCTGATAGACCATCAGAATTCTTAGCATTAAATTAACTTATTAATAAACCATAATAACAAATCTCTCTAGATAAAATCAAATGGATGGAATATTATTTACACTAATTATAATATCTATGTTTGTAAGAACATCAAAACAAATGTGTATATTATTACTTCTGATTATCTGTTATATATGCAAATATTGTTAGATTATTTCTAAAAGCATAACTAAGTCATAAACGCTTTGAAGATTAAAATAAGAACTTTCCATGTGTAGCATCTATGACAAGGAAGATGAATTGGTGTCTTTATCAGTATTTTTTTCCTTTAAATTTTTGAGTATTTTTAATCTCAGCATAAGATTAAGAAGGTATTACTAAGAGTTGTTTGTGTACTTTTTTGTTACCAAGAGTGGTTAGTGGATTCAGTTATAATCAATTAATTGTTTAGTGAAACATCTTAAGTTGAATACATAAAGGAGAAGTAGAAGTAGCCAATGAGTTTGGGTGAAGCGGTATAAAATTTGTTATGTTGTTTTCGTTGCTTCTTCGCTAAAAAATCTAACCTAGTCCTCTATGAGAAGATTCTACGCTGTACTCAACCCCCAATACAACAGACAATGGTTTCGAGATTCACCAATTAGTCTAAACAATTCATTAGAAAAGTTTTTTAAACGTTTTCTATCTTTAAAATAAATAATACGTGATTAAACCTGCGACCGTAATTCAAGTATACTAAGTTTTAAAAACTTACTACATTTCACGTAAATTTAGACTAAATGTTAATGTGAATAAACTATTTTATTACATTTATATAATTTTGTATTTTTGGTTTCATCTTTTAAACATTACATTTATTAAAACTTACATTCATATAGTGTATAAATATTGCAACTATGTAAAGGCAAATCCTACACACAACAAACCATACCTGGTTTGTTCGAGCAACTTGTTAATGAAGTTGTTTTTATACCTACAAATAGCTAAAAAAGTTTTTAAATGGTTTTGTAGATTTGTTAGGAAAAATACAACACATGTTAATTTTAGTTTAAATTAAATATGTAAACACCCTTTACATGCAACAATAATAGACAACAAGAATCGTTTGAATTTTTAACTACTCCAGACACACCATTATCGAGTCATCTACCATGTATAAAATGAACAACTAATTTCATATATACACAAAAATTTACCCGCCTTAAAAGTTCATACATCTTCAGCTAAGATCAAATGATCATCATCATGAGTCCATTATATTTTTGTTCTACGGTATGCTACTTTTGTTGTCAATGATCTATTATTTTACATATTCATTCAATCTTACTTTCTTCACGCCTTTTCATAACTCTTGTTTAAATCATCTACAATATTATCAAATGAATGATCCTGGAGGCATAAATGTTAATGGTTTATGTGCAGGTAAATATGGCAACCATAACTAAAGTAGCAATGTTTTTATTATTGATAATGATGTTACTCTTCAATGCAACACACTCAGTTATTCTAGAGCCTGATGAAAATCATATCAAGTCAGCTACCTTTTTCTCTAAAGAAATTGAAGTGGGACCAGGAAAAGTTGCAGTGAAAACATTATTAGATATTGACTTTCCAAAGGGTCACATTGGGATCAAGAGTTTTGATGTTGAAGTGGTTGATGAAGATGGTAATTCTGTCCCTTTGTATGAAGCTTACCTTCATCATTGGTTTGCTGTAAAATATATTGAAAATATTACCATGTCACACTACATTAAAGAAACTCAAGACCTTCACGACGGTATCGAATATGAGAGAAATGATGGTGCATGCCAAGGTTTTTTGCTTCCACACTATTGGGGCTTGGGAGGAGAATCACGAGGAACATCCTCAAATCTTCCAAATCCTTTTGCAGTTAAAGTAGGTAATCCTACAAAAATAAAGAATGGGTTTAAAGAAAAATGGTTGTTTAGCATCATGGTTATTGATACACGTGGCACACATGATAGAAAAGGTTGTACAGAGTGTAGGTGTAAGCTTTTAAATATCCCAAAGGACTTTTACAATGTCACAACGGGCATTAATGGTCAATTGTTGTCTAGAAATTATAAAGGAGGACTCTTTTGTTGTCAAGACAACTTACAATGCAAATTAAGAAATGGTTTTCGTGGCCCAACGAGAAAGCTTTCCCTAAGATACAAAATAAGGTGGGTTGATTGGGATGAACACCAAGTGCCTCTTAAGTTCTACATACTTGATTCAACTGATCGTGTAACATTAAATGGTTCTACACTAACTCATGATTGCCAGGTACATGATTTATTTATTATATACTATACCTTACATATGAAGAGAAAACCCTTGAAACTCAGTTTTTTCCAAACAAAAATATTAGGTTATTAATTACTTTTTTTGTTGGTAAGTGAGTGACATAAATTTCCCAATTTGATCTAGGCCGAGTATACTATCCCAAGAAATCATTACATTGACTCCCCTCATGTTAAGAAAGCAAACATCCCAATGACAAAAGGTGGTTATCTTATATATGGCACTGCTCATATGCACACCGGTGTTGTCAATGTTACTCTATATGGACAGGTAATATTTTATATTTGTTAGTGTTCCTATGTAATCTACATAATGTAGATCAACATATATCAAATTTTAGAGCTTCAAATATTCATTAGTAATAAATCTTGTTGACAGTTTTATATCTTTGCACGAAATTAACTACTTCAATACAAATTCCCTTTATTTATAGGGTTACTTAACTTAGGACGGAAGGGTTTTATGCACTTCAATTCCAAAATACGGAACAGGAAAAGAAGCAGGAAACGAAAATGCTACCTAGTTGGAATGTCAGTTTGCTATCCAAATCCTGGTTCTATCAAGATTAAAGATGGCGAAATTCTAACACTGGAATCCATATATGAAAACAAGTTTCGTACTGGGGCTATGGGACATTTCTACATTTACTTGACAGAGCAAATACGAAACAAAGATTTGAAGTTTTAATGTAAAATTATTTATTTATCGTTTTGTAATAGCTCGTTTAGTTTGTTGTATAATTCCAATACATGAATAACAATCCTATGTCATGACCATTTTTGTTAATGTTATTTTACTTTTGATCCACCGCTAGGTTTATGATGACGTTATTTTTTCTATATTGTGTCTTGTTGATGTGTTTTTGGGAATATGAAATAAATTTTGCAGTGACAACACACTAAAAAAGATGTAATTAAACAATTATACTTTTAATTTTAAAGAAAATGGTGTGAACTTAAAGCTAATTTAAGACAATGAATAATGAAACACTTGTACATAGTGAATTACAAGTCACACTGAAATGAAGATGAAGAAAAAGGAACAAATACAATTTTGGAAATGAATAAACCATCTTCTACGTTATGCGAGCTAAACATATTTTGTTTACATCTATCCAGAGATTCATACAATTCATTCTTGCAAAAAGGAAATCCAAAATATATATGATGGTTATTCATCATCAAACGTTCCAACATTGAACCTTCATTAGACAATTTACTTTCTACATTCTTATAAATAATTAAGCTATCGTAGAAACAATTCCAACCATAAAAATTCATTTTCCTTTGTCTATTTTGTATTATTTTTTTCTACTAATATTAGCAATAATTTTGATATATATATATATATATATATATATATATATATATATATATCCATATTGTTATTGAATTATAAAATATAAATATAGAATTGGGATAAAAACAATCAAGTTTCTTTAATGGTGAAAAATATAAAGAATTGTTCATCCAATCTTTTGAATCTTAAAAATGTTGTGAGTAATTTTTTTCATAAATATTATTTAAAGGATAAAAAGTTGTTCCTTAGTTTTAATTTAAAAATTCTTCAAAGACTAAACCTTTATTTCATTTGTCCCGTTTCAATTAATTTGACATGAGATGTTGGACTAATATTACAAATTCACTTCAAACGTGACTTTGATATTTTTTTTTCTTAAAACAGTAAACACTTCTTCTACATTGTTCTTCGAAAAATTTGTTCCTATGCTTTTAAGAATTCTTCTTAGAAAAATTTGATGTTCTTTCCTTTTATAATACAGAAAATACTAAACAAAATAAACGATTGAAGTAAAGCAAAAGTACATATAACAATAGTAGAAATGCCATACTAGGATTGTTTAAAAGAATATGGTACAAAATAAGTTGCCTTCATTATTTTACTAAAAATAATACACTTTTACTCTGAAAACATTTACCCATAACTAGAACTCAGTCAATATTTATAATTTGGAAGATTTCAAATTAAAGGAAACAAAATTTGTCTGAACTAAAGACATTTAATCTTAGCAAAAGTCAATGTTAAGGTTTAGACCATCTAATATAGTTATAAACATAATGGATTATCTATTGTTTAGTGTTTTGATGATAATATATATTACATATCATTGAATTAAGTATGTAAAAACTTTATATAGATTAGAATCATCTAACATCTTGTTGGTTGGTTAGGTATACAGTGTTAATATCCATGTAAATGTAGAATGTTATTCATATATATATGTATTTAAAGATGATAAGAAGATCTACAAGTTAACTATTGAGATCACACAAGGTCTAATCCTATATGTCCCACTAAATGGTGTAGTAATAGTACACAATCTATGAGTTTTGATGATGGCAAATAATTTAAGTGTTTTATTTATTTGAATACGTAAAAGTTATCTAAACGATCTAACATGATTTTTGTGGAAGATGAGGCGTTCATTAGACCATCCAATGCCTTTAACAAGTCTTGCGATACTCAGTCTGATAGACCATCAGAATTCTTAGCATTAAATTAACTTATAAATAAACCATAATAACAAATCTCTCTAGATAAAATCAAATGGATGGAATATTATTTACACTAATTATAATATCTATGTTTGTAAGAACAAGGAAACAAATGTGTATATTATTACTTCTGATTATCTGTTATATATGCAAATATTGTTAGATTATTTCTAAAAGCATAACTAAGTCATAAACGCTTTGAAGATTTAATGTTGATTTTTTTGCTTGCAATCCACCAAATGAGCACGACTCAGTCCATTAACCAAAAATTTATGAACTGCCCCAGCCCAATTATAGTTCACCAAACTATCAAGATTGTCTAATATCCTAAATGGCATATTACATATTGATTTTGAATTTCTCGGAAAGTACAAGACAACAAAACACAATAATATATACAAGCGGGAAACACTATTAACATCATCCTGCTCAGTGCCTATTGTATAACTAATTAGTTTAACAATATCTTTAATTGTTATACTTTCACCACTAAATAATGAACCAACACAACCACAACCATAACCATCAAACTCAACCTCCTCCCCAAGTACACTCAACCCCAAACTCATACATACATCAACAACACCAAAGGGCACAAAATGCTGCCAGACACGAAAAGATTGTTCACATGAATCCCATCGACAAACCATTTGCTGAATTAAAGGAGTACAAATATCTAAAGATCTCTCCAACTCCAAACACTATTTGAAAGGTGTCTCTCTAATCCGTGAACGGTGTGCATCGGTCAACAAATTATTCATTTGAACAATATATTTTGTGTGCACAAAATTAATTAATCGTACCTTTCAATGAAAATAAAAAAGACACTACATTATTAACTATTCATATCACAATTTGAAATTTTGCATGAAAAACATCATTTGAAAACACTCACTCGTTCCTCTTCTACAACTTTCTCTTTTCTACTCTTTCCAGCCATGATTCATTAACAACCTATAAAAATTTAATAATAATACAATAAGGAATCACAACAAACGAAATTCAACAAAAATACACTTCACAAATCAAGGAATCAAAAATTATTTCACAAATCCAACAATCTGTTATGATGGGAATCAAAAATTACTTCACAAATCCAACAATCTCTTATCTTTTCGGCTATAGATCTTCCTACTATATTGGGCACTGTTGATGAGGCCCAAATTCTTTCTTCTCTTCCGTAGCCTAAGAAAGTAAGCTAAAGATTTTCTACCTTAATATTTTTTGTCTGATTCTGGAGTATGCAGTTCACTTATTTTAAATGCATGCTTTGGTGTTGGATTGTTTTTGGGGTTTCACTGCAGTTATGAATTCTCATGGCAGAAGATGCTAAACTGTTCAACCACAAATCAATAATGTAGAAGCAACGAAGTAAAAGAAAACCACATTAAACCACATACACAATCTTCAACCACATTCGCAAATTAAACAATGACTTCAAGTGAAGAAAAATCATTCTACAATGGAATCAAAGCCATACATTCAACCAATAACCATTTCGGAACTAACCGTCTTCAAACAGGGGTTTTGGATGATAACCTATCGGGAAAATTTCCTTGTGTGAATGGCCTTTAATGAACCAAGAACTACGCCACCAAGAGTGCGCCCAAGCAATGCACCGAACGGTACCCACTAGTTTTCGCCGAACCCGCTGCCTCTAACAACCCGAACCACTCTCGAGAAGTCCGTTATCCGCTTCGACTGCTACCCACAACAACAACCTTTATGGAAGAATAGCCTTTTGGGGAAGAAAAAACTTTTTGGGAACAAATACCTATGTGTTTGTGTAACCTGGTCGAAGAAGAACGTTGCGGGGAAGGAGAAGGACGAGGGAAAACTGAACCAACGCACTATATTTTTTTAAAATGTTTCCCCAATTCACCGCGCGTACACATGACGAAAAAATACCTAAGACGCCGCCTCCAATTACCGTATGATTTAAAAATAATAAAATAACCCATGCCACGTAGGCGGGTAAAAATTTGGTCAAAAATAAGTGAGACATTCTATCATTATCCAAATAAATAAGGTCAATATCAATTTAATAAATGCTAAACTTATTTAACTTTAATATTATATTTATTTAAGTTATTATCACTAAGTTGAAACTAAATATAAATGAAAAACTAAAATAAATAAGGTTAGTGTCGGTTTAGTACACTGGTCTTATTTGTTTTTAATATTTTATTTATTTAGCATATGCATAATGGATGTTAATTATAAAAGTATACAAAGAATTAAGATAATGTGAATTTAGTGAATGATAACCTCATTTATTTTTAGTATTTATATTTATTTAATTTATTTTTAGTATTTATATTTATTTAAGTTAGTGTAATCTTAGTTGACGCTAAGTTATATACTTTAAATTTGTGTGTTCTTCGTATTAAACATGGACCGTAGATTATTTTTAATTTAAAGATGAAAAATCTCGTTACTCATAATTTTTTTCTCTCAGTTTATATAAATCCGACCCACTCATATTCTTCGTTCAAATTAATAAATCCCCTCAGAATCATATTTTCATTCTGATCTCCTTCATCCACATATTCATCTCCTTCGTCCAGACTCCTCTTTTTCATAACACATATCTTTTATTTAATTTTTTTTTTCTTCTCCTTCATCCACATTCTTTTTCTCATCACCTTCATTCATACTCATCTTTTTTATCCACACTCATCTTCTTATTCATTATAATTTTCACTTATTTTTTTTCATTTTGAACATAAAGGTATTGTATAATTTTATTTTTTCAAGTTACTCTCATTAGTGGGGCCAAGCCAACACAAAATTTTTAAAATAAAAACGATTTAGTGTCAGCCAAGCCGACATTTATTTTAATTTAAATTATTAATGACTTAACATTGGCCAAACTGATGCTAGTTAGGTTTGTAACAAATTAGAGTCCATAGTTTTAATATCGTATACCGACACTAGTAGTTATTTAGATACGTTTTTTCTGATAGTGTTAACATCAAAATTAAATTAAGAAACAATATTTGAAGGGAATAAAAAAAAATGTCAAATGCAGAACAGGTTACTAATTAACGAGAGAGAAAAATGTTGTAAAACACAGTTATTCATTAGAGGAAATTAGTTATTGACAGGTGCTGAAAAATTAAAAAGCAAATGTGTAAATTAAAGTAAAGTGGAAAGGCAGAGATCTGTTATAATCTTTTTGAGAAAAAGCAACAGGATTTGTACAATATTGTGATGATGTAAAAACATAGGGCATTTACTGAGAAAGCAGAAAATTGTCCTCCCTTTTTGAGTAATCAAGAACACAGTGATGGTTATTGCATGCATAAATTCAAAAAAGCTCCTCCTTCTTGTTATACCACCATCTCCAACTGCAACAAAAACCAGACACCAAAACCATTAGTTTGCAGTCAAAAGGTAGATCTGGGCATGTTCATGTGGGTGTCACATGTACAAAAAGCTGGAACATTAACATTTCCAACAAACAAACATGTTCATGAATAATTTTTCATTATTATTATATTAGAAGGTTTTTCTAAATAGCTAATATAAACAGAAGAATTAAAAAGTGCAATGGACTCACCAATAGTAATCCCATCTGGGTTTAACTTTGGTCATGCGGTTGTGACCGTGAGGATAATCAGTTTGAGCTCTTCTTGCGTTTCTGAAAGCACAACAGGCAATGGAATAAATCCCTATGAGAAAAACAAGAACGACAACGTTAAGAACAGAGATGTTGTGCCAGTCCCTTCTCATGTTTTCCAGCACACCACCCATGCAAGACTCGCAATCGTAACATAGCAGTGTCGGAGCGTTGTTCCAACGGTAGCAATCTGGATCTTGCGTCACTGTAACGCTTTCCTCGTTGTAACTGCACGACGTTGGTGGCTTGCAACACCCGGACTGCATTGTTAAACAATAATAATAAGTTTAAAAAAATATTTTTTAACAACTAAATTTTTCACAACTTTTTCTGATATATCATCTTTTAAATAATTTAAAATATAAAAAAATTAAAAATAGAAAATCACTCAAAAGATTAATACCTTAAATTATAAAAAAAGTTTATTAAAATTTAGTTGTCCAAAGTTTGTTCATTTTATTTTACACTACTACATCACTTGACAACTTAAGGTATTTTAATTATTGAAAAAATTAACTTTTTTTTTTATATTTGTAAAAAGAAAAAAAATCAAAAGATAAAATAATATATTTGTTGGCTGTCAAAGTACGGGTGTCCTAATAAGTATTAGTTTCTGTTTTTTTTTTGATTTCTACTGAAGTTTCTGTTAATTAGTTTGATTAGTGACCAGCAAACAAGAAAAAAAATTCATTGCAATATTATTCTGCAAGAAATGCTAGAAATACATTTCCGAACATAGTCCTTTTCGCATACACTTTTTGTCAGTTAAGTTTTATTGAGAATCGTAAAATAAAATTGTCAGAGTTACCTTTTATTTAATATATAGTTTTTCTTTTTTTCAAAACAAACTCTTCCAAAAACTGTGTTTGAGTACATGATTTTAATTACTTTTCTTGATTTATATATTCTTAGGGACATCAGTTTGGAATATGAACAAATTTATAACAAGTTCAATTTTTGGTGAAATCATTTCCAAAATAACAATCTTTTAATTGATATTGCTTTTAATATTTCTTTTTAGTGGATTGAAAACTAAAAGAGCTTGTATTATTATATTATTTAAATAATTTTTTAATTAGTACTTTCTTCGTTCTAGAATTATTGATGTTCAAGTCTTTACATAGACTAAAAATATTAAGAAACAAGTAAGTTAGCATAAAAAGAAAGATTAAAGTGTCTTGTTTTCGTAAATAAATTGCTTGTAACTATTGAAGGTTGGAAATTTGATAGACAGAAAAAAAAAATGGAATAAAAAACATTTAATATGCCATTGAGCATGTGAATCAATGTTCAGTGTAAAATATAGTATTTTAAAATAGAGGGGGTATACTTTTTCTATTCTTTTATGATGAGTATATAATGCCCGATTTCTCCGAATTTGATGCAAGCGATAAAGATTCAATGGGGAATCTCTTTTGTGGAAAAGAGATAATGTTGTGAGCAAACACCAAAAAGAAGACATTTAAAAACAAAACAATTCGAACATTCAAGAGGTTTAATTAAAATCTCACATCTTCACGTTCTTTCTTCTTAGTATACATATTCCCTTCACTTAATAAAACGAGAGTAATAAATAATAACTGAATTTTTAGGGTTTTTAATAGAATATAGTGTCATATCAAATTTTTTTTTTCAAGAAAGTATATATCTCCTTATCATTCATTATCATCATAAGAGTAAAAGAAGAGAATAACATGAAATTGGTTGTCACGAGTGAAAACCAACTTAAATTACTTTAAACAACCTACATATATAAACATATGTATCGATTTCTAACAACGTGCGACTATTAAATATAGTAAAAACAATAGATTTTGGTGAATTCATAATATTTATTTGGGTTAGGTATCCAAAATTAGAATTCGTCTATGTCGAAAACTTTGATAAATTTTTATTTTTAAACTTTAAAAATGAATAATGTATAGTCTTTTTAATCCAATTTTGTTAATATTTTTTATGATATCGAACATATTTACTAGATATTGAACCGAGAATGTGTCAAAGGATGTAAACAACCCTCAATATTAACATGAAACTCGTTCGACAGATTAAAAAAATTAAAATCATTGGGTTGAAAGGATTACATTCATTATTTTTAAAGTTTAAAAATTAAAATATATCAAGTTTCGAACATGACGAATTCCGATTTTGAATCAAACTTCTGAGACAAAAAATAATTAACCCTAATTATTTTGCAAACCTGAATGGGGGACATATCCCTCTGCATGTAATCAAGAGGGGTCCAAAGGGCAAGCTTGGAACATGTCTTGGAGCCCAAAATGCAGCTTCTAATGGTGCTCCAATACTGAGGATCCTGGATCCGATTCCTGAACCATGGCGAATAGCGTTGAAGATGGTACTCCTTGTAAGCCCTACCAGGCACTTCCACTCCCCCACCCTGCTCAGTCACAACGAACCCAAATATGGTCAAACCAAAAAGGGCACTAATGAGCAACACCATGATGAGCAAGTACACCCACAATGCCCATGCCACATGGAAGCACGCCCCTACGAAACCGGCGAGGGAAATCACAAGCACCACAAACCCTATCACCAACAGTGGCGTTTGGAAAAAATTCTCACAACTTGTGTTGCTCCTTGCCATCCATAGACCTGCTCCGATTATGGGTATTGATGCCAACAGAGTGAAGAAGTTCAAGAATCCGATCACTGTGTTGCTGAACCGTTGCATCTCCTTCGTTTCTTAAGCTTTCTTTCTCTCACTCTTTCCCTGTGGTGTGATTGTGATTTTTGTTGTTGGTTTTAAAAGGACGTGCCATTGGAAGCGTTTTGTTTTTACTTGTCTGGGTCACTGAATAAAGCTTCCAGAATTTCAACATTATTCTTATCGTCTTTTCTCTGTGTGCTTTCGACTCAGATTCCGCAACTTATAATATTATCTTTTCTCATGTGATAACGATTGCCAAATTCTACTTCCCATTCTTAGCTACTAAGCTATTCCTTGGAGTACCAATCTGAAATATATATATTATATATATTAAGAACTATTTTTGTAAATATTTCTTTGATTTGTGTATAACTTAAACATGTCTGCAATTTCAATTAAAAATATTCATAATAAAATGTTTCGTATTATATTTTTCAAATTATAGTCTAAGAATCATAATAATGATTCTATTAGAGTCTATTACAAAACTTATGTAACTTATGTAAACATGTTAAAATATTTTTTCAATATTTATGTATCAAATTATTCCACCAAAATATTTAAATTATATTTTTTACATTTTTACATAAAACAATTCCTATTTAAATTTATAATTTTTTTAAATATTAAAATTTTAAATGTAAAGTGACACTTGTAATTTTTAAATATTTAATGTGACAATTGTCAATTTATATTTATATTTTTTAATATTTTTAAAATATTATAAGTTTAAATAAGAATTATTTTTATGTAAAAGTAAAAATAAAATAATTTGAATATTTAGATGGAGTGATTTGATATATAATTTTTTTTTTAATATTTTATTACCACTCACATAGACACCTCTCATCTTTATCTCTATTGAAAAAATAAACACAAAAATATTAGAAAAGGATGCAAACAAAAAAAGAAAAGAGAAAAGGTGAGGAGATATCGGAACTTTTTTAAGCTACGTCACTCTCCATTCTTTCATTTCTTTAATTTAGTTTTTTTTCAATTATCATTCTTTTTTTAATCATAAAGAATTTTTTTCCCTTTCTTTATTGTTTGCCCGACCACTCGCGTCGCATGATATCCAATTTAGACTTTTGTTTTTTCTAAAAATATATACAAATGATCTAAAAATAAAAAAAAAATTTCTTTATTTATTATTTTATATCTATTCGGGTTCTCACGTCACAATGACATCCACAAGTACTTTAATATAACTTTAAAAAAATATATTAAAAATTTATAAATGATTAAGAAAAAAAATAAAAGATTAGAAAAAAAGAATTTATTTCAAGTGTTTATCCGACCGCTCGCGTTGCGTGACACCAATTTTACTAAAATATAAATAAAAAAAAATTCAAAATTATAAAACAAATTAAATCATTTTTCAAATAATTTTTCAAATAGTTTTTCAGTAAGAACTACGTAATCCTGATTCTCCATTCACATGGAGATACGTATGAGCGAAGATTAATCCTCGTCGGGCCCTAAAAGATAAAAAATTATTTTTGTTTCTTTTGTACACCCTTTTATATTATTTTTTGGGAAAAATAAATATTTTGAAAAACCACATAACTGTTGCACATTTAATTAAAGGTATCGTCTTAGGACGGACGTTGTGGGGGTGCTAATACCTTCCCCACGCGTAACCGACTCCCGGACCCAAAATCTGGTTTTTCGCAGACCTTGCTCTCTTTTCATGGTTTTCCATAGTTTCCTATAATAACTATGGTGGCGACTCCAAACCCTGTTTTTACAATTTTTTTTTGTTCGTCGTCTCATCGCGATTTCGGTTGCGACAGGTGGCGGCTCCAGTGGTGATGCTAGAGAGTCAGACCATTTATTTGGATGTGCAAAATTGATGTGGTTTTTCTTCATATTTTTTTTTCTCATTTTTTTTTTTGGTATGTGTTTTTTTATTTTTTTTATATTTGGAATAATTGTATGTGTATATCACTTTTTGGACCTTTACTATCATTTATAGCCATACCCCTAACCTTGGCCATGATACAAGCCTAATAAAGTCCACACAAATCAAAGATTGGTTGTTATCTTTCGAAGGTTTTAATTTGGAGGAAAATTTTGATTTTCTAACAGGTTTGTTCTAAAAAAAATATAAAAAAAAGGGATTGAAAAAGTGTGTTCAGATATTTTCTTTTAAACATTGGGGCAATTTATGTTTGGTTTACATGTTTTCAAAGCTCCAAATTCAGCACAAGCAATCAAGAAATCTGGTTAAATTTGGGTTGTCTCCTTTCAATTCATTCTTCATGAAACTTCATCTTTGCTCCTACAGTATCCTCCGCTCTAAGCCTAAACCTTGACCAACCTTAACATAGTCCATCTTTATTAATCCCAAACCCAAATTGGGGCAGTCACTTTGTTTGTGATTCATATATTCTCATCATTCATTTTGAATTGGGGCATTTATTTATATTGAAGATTGTGATCACATTGGGGGCAACTTGTGAAGCCCCTATCATTTTTTAATCTCCTCATTTGGGAAAAATCAAACACGCTTTTGCACCCGAAGACCATCCTTGGCTCTCACACCAGGGGCAATTTTTTTTAAATCCCCATCATTTTCTTCACACCGTCAGTAACTAGGGAAAGCCCAAACACATTTTGTGCCCCGAGACCAATTCAAATTGGGGCAACTCCCTAGTTAATCTTCATCACCTCATCCAAACCTTTTCAAGCCCTTGGCAATTTCATGCATGTCATTCAAATAGTGTTTCAAAGAAATGATTAAAAAAGTGTTTGTTAGTAAATTGATTAGACCAAGGAAATGATTTAGAAAAGTAAAAAAAAAAAATCAAAGTAGAATGACTCCATGAA
>Ga0214544_1006116_pt1 | contig 22581 bp, 12 predicted proteins | sample CNSS3metaG_FD_160074 | JGI IMG/M metagenome (GOLD analysis project Ga0214544, IMG submission 160074) | Root nodule microbial communities from cowpea collected in UCLA plant growth center, Los Angeles, California, USA - CNSS3 | ecosystem: Host-associated > Plants > Roots > Nodule | place: USA...
TATATATATATATATATATATATATATATATATATATATATATATATATATATATATATATATATATAATTTGTTAGATCAAAATTTAACGATATCTAATGTAAAGTACAAAACATGATTTTATAAGTATTAGATCTCGACAAAAGAAAGTGTTTCAATTAGTAAAAGAAAAGTCTACCATTTTGTTGTTATAACTTCGTTTGATAAGTAAGATGTCTAGAGAAACAATGTTGATACGTAACATAAAGTATTCATAGTATACATCAATATGCTTATTTTATGTTTGTAGAAAGTGTTTGTATCTTCGTGTCTTACAAGAAAATCTCACAATGATGTGTTTATATCAAAGATCTCTTCAAGAACACACTTCAATATGTTGCATGTAAACAAGTTTTCTAAAAAGATGGAATTATAACAATGAAAATTATAATAAAACTTTTGTACAATGTGAATTACAAAAATTAAAGGGCAGCAAAACTTCTACAATGAGAATTATAACAAAGCTTTTATATTCTTTAGCAATACTTAAGCTTTCAACTTATGACCAACAACACTTTTGTGTTTGATAGCAGCCTAAAAGAGTGCTTACGATCTTGTGTCCATCTTAGAACGTGTTGGGATCTCGCCACACGCGAACTCCACTGCAAATCCAGCACGAATAACAGTTCTTGCACCACCACAAACTCAGCTACAGATTCACCGTGTCAACACAACACCGACAATGATCCTTCCATCAAATTTCTCGTTGTAACTTCAACAACCAAGGATGATTCTCTAACAACAAGGAATTAATCTTTTTTGATGTGGAAGATCAGACCACACTGCAACCACAAAGCATATTAAGAAAAAAATACTACCAACAACAAGGAATTAATCTTTTCTGATGTGGAAGATCAGACTACACTACAACCATAGAGCATAAAAAATCCTACCGAACCATAGAGAAATAAAATAAACACAAGGAAACACATAGACAACACACGCATGTCCTTTGGCCCCGAGTACACCCACACTCTCCAAAGATATAATTTAACCCAAACCTTACAATGCTCTTATTACAAGAGTATTAACAAATAAGAAGAGTCAAATATAAGTTTGAAGTGTCTTTGACTCGGGGCAAGAAACATCATGGACTTAGAGCCCATTATATAATCACTAACACCCACTTCATTGGTTGTCCTAGGTGATGTAGGACTTTTCAAGACATGTTATTTTCATTAGCTCAACAGAACGTTACCATCTTTTAGTTAGCACCTTGTGATTGCTTAAATCACAACCTTTGTGTAAATAAAGTTTTTAGTTAGGAGTGATTGAGTCAAGAGAATACTTAGGTTTTAGCCACAAGTGATTGAGTGCTAAAATAGTACTCTATGTTTAACTAGGAGTGATTGAATTAAAAAAAAACGTTTGTTTTTATCTAAGAGTGATTTTAATTCAAATAATACTTGTATTTTATCTTGCATTATTAGTTTATTAGTGAAACTAGACTGTATTGATCAAGAGTTGAATGTAGTATGGGTTTTTAGACAAATCAACATAAAAATACTTTGTGTAAATCTCTCCCAACTCTTATCTTTTTAAATTGCATATTATTAATTATTAATCACAACTAATTGAAGAAGGATAGCATTGCGAAAACAATTTTTGAAAACAAATTTTATAATGTCTATCAAACTTGAAGTTGTATCTTACAAGATTCACCAAGTGCACCTCTTATGATAAAATTCTTGACAATGTGTGTATATGTCAAGTTTTAAGCTTTGTTTGTTCACATTTATTAGACATGGTTGGAAATATTAAATACACAATTTAACCCTTCATCCTTATGTATTTGACCTGCTTTCATATGCTTTATTCACACACAAAAAGTATGCAGACATACATACATGCATTTCCTACATGCCTCCTAGGTCACATAGGTCTTACTCAAAGTACAAGTAGTCATAGTTCAAATAAAGCATTTGATGAGCCTTTAACCCCTACCAAAGACGGGGAAAGTGTTTAGGGAAAATAAATATATGTAGGAGGAAAGTTTATTAACCTTTCTTTTATTTGTTTGTTTAGTTTTTGCCTTAAATAAATTATAGACTTATGTTTGTGTCTTGTGTTGTGTAGATTTGCTAGTGGCACCTCCCCTTTTGAAGTCGTCACCCTTACTAGAGTCATGAAGGACTTAGGAGGAGCCTAGCCCAAAGGAGTGTACTCACCACACCCCTAGTTTTGCTAAGGAAGCCCTTTGGAAGTGGAAAAGTAGAACATCTTTGAGAAGGTACCACATGTTAAAGGCATCTTGACCTTGGAGGAAAAGAGAATGTACCTTTTCACAATTTTGTAATAATTTGAGAATATTCTCTCTATCTGTCATCATTAGGATTTTAGAAATATACTTTTTATTTTTTTCTAAGGAATCCCTTATCTTTGTATTATTGCTAGAAGGTCTCTCTCTTGACCTATGTGAAAGGACCTCCTTTTCACTTGAAAACATTTGAACATTGAATAAAAAAGTCATTTATGTTTTAGCCATTAGTGAGAGTTAAGATAGTGCACCTTTGAGTGTTCTTGAGCTCTCATTGTCTTGTCTTTACTTGTAGACACTTGAACGTTGAATAAAAATGTCATTTGTGTTTCAACCATTGGTGAGAATTGAGAGAGTGCACCTTTGAGTGTTCTTGAGCTCCCCTTGTCTCGTCTTAAACTAAGGTCCAAGAGGCAACGACCACCACTTATCTTGGGTTGGTCCATCCCCCAAGTGGCACGCCTTCTTCCCCATCTTTTTCCACCCCATTTCTTTTCCATTTTTGCTTCTTTAATTCAAGTTTTCCTTTATGTTTATGTTCTTGTCATTTTGATTCATTTCCCTTGTGTCATTTAATCTTCCTCTTCATCTTTTTTGTTCTTTATTTCATGTTCTTTAAGTTCTTGTTCTTTATCTTATGTGCCTTTTTATCTTGTTCATGTCTTCTTTCATTTTTTTTTGTTTAATTGAATCATCTCATCTACTTAGAGTTTTCTTAACCAACATAAACACAAGCACTATAATATCCTGATCAGATATTGTCAACATCCAATTTCGTTTGGGTAAATGCATTTGTTTTGTTAAAATAATAATAATAATAATAATAATAAATAATATATAAAATAATAGTAATAATAAAATAAAAAAAAATATGTTTTGATTAATGGTAGGTTTTTTTTTTTAACTTTAATTCTACCATGGAAAAAAAGAAAAAAAAAAGAAAAAACCAAGAGAAGGGAGAATCTAATTTATTTTTAATTATCACACGTTTTTCATGAGTCCAAATGTTTTGTACATATTTTCACCCCCATTGTTTGCTATTTACACTCTTCACATGACATGTCAGAAAAAAGACGTTTCATAATTTCTGTTTTTAGAGAAAGGGTATAATATTAGGAGCAATACTTTTTTTAATAATTTGAATAAATATCTTGCATTTACACTTATGTGATGTGTCTCTTTGCATTGTCTGTCTAGGAAGGTATTATTTTAAATATAAGCAAATATTTCCGATAATAATGCTTTTAGATAATAGTACGATTTTAATAGTTAGAAGAAAATATTCCTGGTAATAATTAGAATCAATTATATGAATAATAGGTTATGATTTGATCACGATCTTTATGTGACGGAAAATATGATTCTAGTAATTACAGACAATATTTCGTTAATAATTATAATCAATACCGTGGATATTATGCAACGATTTAATAATATGTTCCTTCCTCATATATTTTATTATAATTAAATACTAGGATTTCAAGGGTACCCCAAGGTGCCTATATAAGCACATGTTTTCTCCAATGCAAGATGTAAGATCCGTGAAATTTAATTAATTAATTAAATAATTAATTAATAAATGCGGGTGTGAAGATCATTTATGACAATAATTTTTGATTGGTATGATGTGGATAAGTACTAGCTCAAATGGTTGAAAGTACTTTGATTGTGTGAGAGGATTTGGGTTTAAGTCCTATGTATGCCAATTGTGTGTTATTTAATTATTATTGTTTTGATAATATGTTTAACCATGTTTCTTATGAGAAAATGCTTGAATTGTATTAGTTGGTAAGAAACATGAATTGGCATGATGGTTTGACATTGATTTGGCATTTGTGTAGTTGTGGGTTCAACCCTTGGGGAACTCAAATTAAACATTTTTTTTGGCTATTTTTGACTTTGGCTTGAATGTGAAGGGTTAACGTAAACGCTAGAGGAACTAGCAGCCAAGAGTGGCTGTAAAACAGTCCATAATGGGACAATGAATGGCCATTAACACTCAAATTAAGTTGTAGTTCGTTTTTTATCCTCTCCCTAGCTTTAAGTCACCATTTAAAAGGCAAAAATGAGGTTTTGGAAAAGGTTTTACAAGGCTAAAATTGGTTCCAGAAACAGAGTACGAAAATTGTTGAGATTAGTGAGTTTGAGTGTGGTTTGGGGCTGGATTGAGTGGAAGCCAAAAGGAAGGCCATTGGTGATCGTTGGGAGCTCTCAAGCAATCCATTTATAGGCAAAAGGATCCAAGTTAGGGGAGCTTTCATGTAATTTTTATATTGGAATATGAACTATATATATGATGGTATGAAATTTTATGCATGTTTTTGGTTCTGATTGCAATTTATGTAATTCTGGAAAATTTCCAGAAACTACCTGGCGGGTTGCTCATAGCCGCCAAGCGGCACATGCTCGTTTACATAATTTTGGGTTCTTGGAGAGGAACCGCCTGGCAGCACATTCCCGGCCGTCAGGCGACGCATGGAGTTTTTACAAATTTTTGGATTTTTGGATGATATGCCTGGAGGTATTGGCTGAATCGCCAGGCGACGCGAGTCTGTGATTGATTTTTGCTATTTTGTGAGTTCTGGACGAATTTCGATCGGGGAAGAAGAAAGGGTTAGGGGTCTATTAACTATATGATGTTATACTTCATTGAATTTAGTACGAGGGGTGTATAAAATGAATGAAACAGTGTAGGAAGGCATTAGGGTTGATGAATTGCGTATTGTCGCTTATGAAATTAATTAGCAGAAACTTAATTTGGGTACTTGCTGTTATTACATGGAAGGATTAGTATATTTGGTACTATTAAATAATTAGAAGTGTGGGATGAATGAGCATTGGAGAAATTGTGAGAGGGAAGAGCGATGCAGGTGCGGAAGTTCTGGAAGAATTGTTAGAACTGTATACATTGCCTGGCGGCGCGGGGCTGGCCGCCAAGCGCCATCCCAGGAAAAAAATCAGAATTTATGCTTTTGCGAGAGTTGCTGGGAAAGGTTGGTCATAGGGAAAGTGTTGACTGGTATTATTTTGGGAATCCGAAATGGTTTAACGATGATATCTCCAATTATGAAGGTGTTAAGAGTGAATGGAATAAGGTCTTGAAGGATTAGTGATAGGATGAGTACGACGGTGTTGGCATTAACAAGTGACTATGGAAATTCGGGAAGGGAAAATAATAAATTTCCATTTGAGGTGAAACAATTAGAGTTTTAGTGTTAAAGGAAAAATGGATGTGATTCGGGTTGAGGTAGCAATAAGCTATTGTAGTAAGTTAGTGGTACAGTGTTGTATACATGAATGTGGTTGGGCGGGTGAATGTTGAGAAGGTTGTCACTGGAACTTAGTTTGGTCTGACTTGGAATGCAAACAGCGTGGTAGACTTAAAGTGGAGGATCTTAATAATAATAAGAGGTACAACTAGTAGGTTAGATCCAATAATGGTAATGGATGTGAGGCATTATGGCAGTGTGATAAACTGATGTTTTAACTATTAAACTTGGTTGAGTGACTAACGAGGTCTGGACGTGAACCCCTGTGCCTGAATTCAGAGCAGTACCGTAAATAGTGGTGAAACTTATGACGCCTGGCGGTGGGGTTAGGCCGCTAGGCGATAGCGAGGCAACAATGAGGTTCTGGTGCAGGTGGCGCTTGGCGGTGGGGAAGGTCTCGCCAAGCAATAGAGGCAGAAACAATAGCTCTCTAGAGTAGCGTTCGCCTGGCGGTGTGGACGGTTCTGCCGGGCGGTGGTTGTAGACTGTGATTTTTGAGGCGCTTGGCGCCTGGAGATAGGCGTCCCCCGCCGGGCGGTCTGGAAGCTGTAGCGCCTAGTGGTACGTGTCCCCCGCTAGGCAATTTGGCTGTTGTAAGTTCTAAGTTGTTGGACTTTTTAGGCGTGATCTACAAGACTTTTGGTGATGCTTCAAAGGTAAGATTGTTGGGTTCCTTGAGTTGAGCTCGAAACGTATCCCTTAAATTGAGCTCGGGATAGGGGTTAAACACGTAGCATTCCTCGAGTTGAGCTCAAAATGGCATCCCTCGAGTTGAGCTCGGGATGGCGGATGAACACGAGGAACCCTTGAGTTGAGCTCGGGTTGGCGAGTGTTGCCGGTGTGAGTGTGCTGGTTGTGGCCAGTACGGATGGGTCTGAATAGATTGCCCTCCTTAGTAAATAGCTGACGAGTTTGGTAGTCTTGGGACAATACGACTTATGTTGTATTTGGGAACTCCACCTGGCGTTACGGTGTGTGATCCGTAGCAATGGTTTCCCGCACATGCTCTTTCCGTTGTGGCCGATAGGTTTGGTAGCAAATTACCTTTGAGTAGTCTCTAAGAGAGGTAGAACAGGAATGATCTGGTGGTGGCCAGGTGATGAGATTTAAAAGAATGGAAACACTTTGGGATGTTTGTGTGGTTTATATATATATATATATATATATATATATATATATATATATATATATATATATCTGTTGTATATGTGTATGCCATTTTATATATTTTATTTGTTAAGCTCACCCTATCTGCTTGTGTTTGGCGATGATCGTGTGCGCGGTACACGTGAGCAGAGGATGTTGATGCAGGTGGTGCCGGTGATGCTTAGATACGGAGCGGGGGATAGCATGGGAGACTTTATGTTATTTATATTTTGGAAATAAAGTGTAAAATTTTATGAGACCGTTTTGGATTATCCAACTTTTGTAATCATGGATTTTGGTTTTATCTATTGAATTTATAAAAGTTTAAATTTCTCGCGCTTTTGGGAAATGAGGTTTATTCATAAACGCGACGTCTTTATGACTTTATTTATTTTATTTATTCTAAATCCGTAATATCCTGACGGGATGTTACACAAGGCAGAGAAAAAATTGAAAAAACCTCTCTCCTTTTTTTTTTACCAGAGCACGCGCAAAAGGGATCACCTTAAGGTAAATTCTCTTAGCTCCTAATGTTATTCATGATTCTCTTATAATATCAAATGTATGATCATTTGAACTGTTGTATGATTAAATGTGTTTGGGGTTCTCATGTTAGATAATTTTGAGTTTGTCATTGATGTGCTCAACCTTTCTCTTTCCCTTTATTTTTATCTTGATAAATAAAAAAGTTTCTTTCGTATGCTTTAATTCTCTCTAAAAAAAGGAATAATAATAAATAAAATAAATAAATAAATTATTTTTTTTCTTTTATATAAGTTTTGAATGTCATGTCAAGTCTTGGACTTGCTTGATAATCAAAACACTCTTTAATAGGCTTTTAATTTTTTTTTAAATTAGTAATAATAAAACACAAAATTATAAAATCATTTTAAATATAATGTCAAATCTCGGATTTGCTTGATAACTAAATCTTTCATCAGGTAGAATCTCGAGTTCTCTTGATATTAATACAAAAAATATATATTAAAATCTAAAAAATTAAAAAAACAAAATAACAATAAATAACAACAAAATTTTTTATAAAGAACTACGTTATCTCTGATTTTCCAAATGGAAATATGTAGGAGCGAGGTACAATCCTCGGCGGGCCAAAAAAAAAATTGCTTTAATCTGTAATATTTTTGTATGTGTTTTTTTTTTGTTTGATTTTTTGGGGGAATAATAAATATTCTAAACATCAAAATTCTACTTTACACACTTAATTAAAGAGGGAACCGTCTTAAGACAGGTGTTGTGGGGTGCTAATACCTTTCCCACACGTAACCGACTCTCGAATCCAAATTTGGTTTTGAAGACCATTCTTTTAAGGTTTGGTTTTTCTATAGTTTTACATAATATGACCTATTGCTGTCCCTCCGCGATCTTGATTGCGACAGATATTACTAATTTAAATAAAATAAAATATAATAATAATAAACTTGAATTTATTATCAATACTCATTTCCAAAGCGTGGGAAGAGTTCAATTAAAAGTGGTAAAACCAAAATTCATAATTTAACTCAAAATTTACACATTCAAAAACTGATAGTAAATCATGTTTACAAAAAAAAAAATCGTAAATATAAAACCATAAAATAAAACTCTCATGTTGCCTTTCTTCGACTCTATGCCTCACTAGCTCCACCTGCAACATCATTTGCTCCTGTGTAACAATTACACGATCATCGCTAAACACAAGCAGATAGGGTGAACTAACAATATAAACAATTAATAACATAATAAAGTGAACACAGTCTCATCGAAGAACCTTACATCTCCAAATGATTACCTTAAGATATATTTTGTTGCCACAAGCCACAACTCGTGGTTCCACCATCTACAAGCCACCACTCGTAGGTACACGTGAGAGACTATCCTGTTACGAACCATTATCCGTAACGCTAGGTGGAGTTCCCAATACAAACCACAATTCGTACTCTCAACATAAGATTAACAACATCACTGGCCATAACATGTGATTGTCTAATCAAGTGGAGACCAACCGTACGAGCCATAACCCGCACTGATTACCAGTATCATCAGGCCACAACCCGAGATCACCACGTATTTTACCCTTCATTCCAAGCCATAACTCAAGGAATGTCAGTCACAACTCAATGAATGCTTCAGCAAGTCTCCACCCTAAAGCCATCATCCAAAGCATTTAAAGATAACCCAACCCTTTCTGAGGACTACAACCCTCAGACCCAAGCATTCACTTCTTCCATTGTCTACCTCTGGATCCTACAACCTTTGATGATATCCTTAAGATGATTATTGTCGCCACAAGCTCCAACTCATGGCCCTTCCATCTACTGGCCACCACCGATAGATCACATACGGGAATTATCCAATTACGGACTACAATCCGTAACACCGAGTGTAGCTCCCAATACGGACCACAATCCGTATTCATCACAAGACTACCAGCCTCACCGGTTCCGACCATGAAGAGCAATCAATTGAACCATCTGTATTAGCCACAATTAGCATGCTCACACCGGAATTCCAATGCCATCAGGCTCCAACCTAATATGGCCATGTGTTTAACTCCTCATTATAAGCCATAACTTGTAAATGGGTCCCCAACAAGTCATCTCCTCAAGGCTTCCATCCAAAGTTATCTAGAATCCCTCAATGCAAACCCCTTCTACATTCAACATCGCCAGGTGCAATTACAACATTGCTAGGCGAAACAACGCTCCAAAACACCTAGTGGAACACTTGGTGTCGCCAAGCACCAGCCCATTGGATTCAGGTCCAAGCCCAATTCCACGAAAAACCGCTTGGCGAGACCCCCTTACGTTGCTAGGTGTTAACTCTTGGGTTTTGCCCTAGAGTTCTATTAATGACCTATTGCTTGGCAGTCCAACCCATACCGCCAGGCGCCACACCAATAAACTCCAGACTATTGGTTTATGCAATACACAACAGTTTCTCACACACCAATGAACACAGGCACACATTCCAACACAAAGGTTACAAATATATATATTCCAACTAACTCAGTCACTCACCATTGTACATAGATGTTAACTAGCATATACTTATTCATAGGTCTACACATGCATTCCCGCTTTGTATACATATAGGCATATGCACTTATACATAAATAATGCACCCAAATTCAAACTTTATTATACTAGTTTGTACCTATAAAATTATAATATAAAACCTATACGTCCATTCCAATTCATAGATCAATCATATAATCCCAATTCCATTTTAGCGTCATCACCCAAGGCCAAAACCTCCAACTCGCAACCTAAACAACTAGTCCCAACGGACTGTTAGCGGCTAACTTGTACCGCCAAGCGGTGCATCAGTTTCTGGGTTGAACCTAGATTCTTTTGCACCAGCGAAAACCCCCAAATTTTCCCAACTCTCTACCAATCATGTAGTTTCATACAATATGGCGCTAGGCGGTTCATAACCAATCCATAATATTGGGTCATCCTTGATGTGTCGCCTAGTGGGCCTTCAATGTCGTCAAGCGGTTCATCCCCCAAAAACCCAGAACTGCATAACTGGCTCGTGTCGCTTGTTGGACCTTTAATGCCGCCAGACAGTTTCTGGATAAATTAACACACTAATGACATACACAAGACTCTAAACCAAGTCCTCTCAACACCACTCCGAACGCTTAACCACTTTAGCTACCATTGCTCCTTATCATAATTCCCTGTATTAATTACTATAAAGGTTCCTTCACTTGCATTTATATTAAATAAATATTTATTTTTCCCGAGTCTTACAAGTCCCACAAACACACTAAAAGTATAGGATGAACTCTTATCATTTGGTGTTAAAGCTTTAGTTTAAAGTGTTTTTTTATGCTTAATTTGGTTTTGTGTAGCTATCTAAAAATGATCCAAATTATCCTATTTGTGGCTAAGTTGGTGCAATTTCCACAAAACTAAATTGTTGATTATTAACCTCCTAGCTATATAAGAAATTAACAAAATTCCCAATTTCCCCTCTCTAATGTAGTAGAGTGGTAATCGGGGTATCAATCCATGAAAATAAAAAGGTTTTAAGTGATTTAAGAGTGTGAAATTTTAATAATATGTCTAACAATTAGGAAAGACAAAATAATACTTCAAACTACATTAAATTGGGATTTTAATAATATGCAAATGATGAAAGAAAGTATACCTCAAATTGAACTGAAACCTAGAAAAAATGCATGGTCTACTATTATGAATGTAATGGTTTAATTTCCTAAAATGAATTACAATGTATAGAAATCAAATATGAATAAATGGAATGTGTTAAAAACCAATATGGAACCTATTTTAAACTTTAAAACTAACTAAAATAATGTTTAAATGCAAAATCCAAAATTGCTTGATAAAATGCCTATACAAAACACAAGCTTAACAGGCTCAACAAACATAAACACACCATCAATAATAAGGTTTGCAACATTAACAACCAAATTAGTCAAAATTACACTAGAAACACCTTTAAAATCATGAATAATATTAGAATTAGCATGAAATTCATCAACACCACCAACCACTAAATTATTAGATTAAAAAAAGTCATCAACATTAGGGATGTCAAAAAAATTCATGCCCACGAGTAGTTGCAGATAAAACCCGCAAAGGGTAGGAAATAGATATTGTAAATGGATAATCGCGGGTAATGGGTACGAATATTTTTTATACCCGCATTTTCAGACACAAATGTAGTTCAATCATCATAGCTAGGGATCAACACAAAGTCTTTCAATGGATTTTCCCGTTTTAAAGTACAAAATTGTATCCTCCCAAGTGTTCAAAGTATTTGCACTCTTAGCACCTTTGCTACTGTCCAATTAGCTTTGTATTTCATTTTCAACTACCATGTACACACAATTAACAAAGATCACTTAGGGCTTTTGGTTGGGCCATCAAAGGATTTTGTTTTACAAGGCAAGCAAGACTCACTGCTAAAAAGGAAAACAACAACGTGCAAGTTGTAAAACTAATTAAGGATCTTTAAGATTTATAATTCTCACACGATAAATCATAATAGAGCACTAACCTTGATCTGTGAGAGATCATGTGAATATGCGTTCTTCAATTTTTAATCTTGTATGCTCTTCAATCATCGTTTCCCAATCTATCTTTTTGCCTTTCTTTCTCTTCTCACACGTTCTTCATGGGGTACTGTGAAAAGAACCTTATGGCCAAAGACAGAACCCCAATCCCTTTATAAACCAACGTCCATCAAGTTGGTTTTTATTTTATCTTTATCTTTATTTTATTTTATTATCACTTCCCATAATAATAACCAATAAGTCTTTATATTTTATTAAATCACAATTGGGCCCATCATAATATTTCAAATGAGTCACTAATAGAATTAATTCGTCAATTAATTCTAACACAAGTGTCTAAGCCTATTCCAACATTCTTTTTCTTTTGCCTTCTTTTCTCTTGCAACTCAATTTCTTTTTCTTTACCTTCCTTTGAGTACACCTTTTCATTGACTTTGACTTAGTACATTATTTTTCTATTTGAGGCGTCTCATTTCAATTTTCTTTTGGCTACCTTATGCATTTTTGGGTATGCCTTCAACATACCCCAACTTTGTTCCTTTTCATCCACTTCACAACTCACCATTTCCCTTCATGACACACACACATTTTTTGCATCCTAATCATCAATAATAATGGTTGGATTGCCTACATTTTAGGTTCAAGGTGTGTGTATCTCAAGCCAAGGTTCAAAAAGGGTATTTTTATTCAAAATCATGCAAGGTGGTTGTTTGACTATAGTTTATGCAAAGTATTCAGAATAAAATTTGCCATAATCATTTCCATGTCAATCATGCTTAACAGTTATAAAAAATTTAACAATTTGATAAAGCCTTTTAATCGCACAAGACTCTAGTCAAAAATCCAATTTCCTCCTTGAATGTAGAATAGGGTCAACCTTGGTATCAATCCTTGGACACAACAAATTAAAGATGCAAATGCTTGTACATGAACTGTGGTGAGGAAAATTTAACTAACTAAACTAATTAATGGAATAAGCTACTATGCAATGCATGAGCTAGAACATGAACTAATTCTAGAAACAACTAAAACTATTTAATGGCTTTTAACATGTGCAAACAATACCTAAAATATGAAATATAAGGCTTAAAACTAATTGAAACAATGAATGATTTACAAAATGTTTGATGAAATGCTCATCAAATCCTAGTTTCCACTAGGTGTTCGATGAAATGCATAATAAGGTTTAAATGTTTTATTTATAATAGAATTGGTGGAACATATCCTAAATAATTAAGACAATTACTATGTGCTTAAGAGAAGGATTATAAACCTAAGGAATAAAAAATCACAATGAAACCAAAAAGTCACAATTTTTATACAGTTTTTGTAATGCTCATGCAAGTGTGCAAGACAAATGTAGTTTCAACTATAAATGAATCATTGAACGAATTAATGATGCAGAGTGACTCGTATTAACATAAATTAAACATAGGAATTGAATTGAAGTAAAATGATTGAGTAGAAATTAACATTGAATTTAAGAACCAGCTTCTGAGAAAAATTGTCTCATTGCATTTTTATGTTCTCTGCAAAAATTCAGGATACAAACATGTTCAAAACCATTATCTGAACCTATAACAATCAATTACAACTCACAAAAATCAAAATTCATACACGAAATTGAAAATCATAGTTATGCATAAGTAAAAAACTCTTGAATTTGAGTTTTTTCACATAATTGCTTCCAATAACCACGTTTGCAAGTGAAACAGTGATGTGGTTTGGTCTTTTGGACACACTAGGTCATAGGCATGAATCCATAACCCAAATCTAGCAGATTATGGAAAAAATTATGATCAAATCATGAATTTAAGAAGACCTTGAGTGAAAATTGCACATAAAACATGAAAACATAGCATAATTGGTACAAAATTGAAATTGAATGTGTATAAGAGAAATTGAATAGTGAAAATGAAAAAGAAGGGTATATTATTGCATGATACCGAATGAAGTATACAAATCTTGGAGTTCTTAAGCCTTCCTCTCACCAAAGTTCTTTATCTTCAAGTCAAAAGATGAGAACAATAAAGAGAGAAAATGCAAGAGAGTATTAGGTGATGTGGTCGTGGAATTATGGTGTTTTCTTGTGTCTTCCTTCCCTTCCTAATATATTTACAAAGATTCACCCTCCTCCAATCCACTAACCAACCTAATTAGTTCCTCTCCTATTTAAAACTAAGAAACTAGCTAAACTAACTATCACTTAACTAGAATGGTTAACCAATCTTGTGTATGAAGCAATCTCAGTCATTGACTCTACTTCCAACCTTTTTTTGATGTTTCTCCACCTCGGCACATGTCCTATTTGATGTCTATTAGGGTTTCCAATGGTTGGTACAAGCTTTAGGATTGAATAGCAAAAGGTTAACTCATGGTCAACTACATAAATTTTTGGCCAATTTAGTGCATAATTTCTTCATTGTTGTTGGTTTTAGTCTCCTTGGCTCTTGATCAAGCTTCCAAAACATATAAAAAAATGTTATTGAAGGTCTTCAACAATTGGAACATGATTTGGAGTTTTAACTTGAAAAGTAAACCCTTGGGGTAACTTTGCCTCCTTAATCCTTTACATCACTAAGTCATATATGCACCTTTGCTAGTTTTTCTTCTTAATCATCCTCCAATCACCTTTAATTTACTTAATAAGGATGGCTAAACTGCACCAAATGCACACTAATGCAATGAAATAAAACTAGACTAAACTAGGCTAAATAATTAGTAGGCTTTATTCTAACTATGCTACACTATTGCAATGAAATAAAACTACTAGAACTCACTAACTATTATAGACTATAAACTCCAAAACAAAATTGATATTGCCTAATTAAAGTTCTAACACTACCAGACTCTAATTATAAAGCTAACTAAGTTGTTCTATTATAACTAAACTAGTTTACTATGCCAAGACTAACTATGACTAACTATGACTAACTAATTTTAAGGAAACTAATCTGAAAGTTTGAGATGTAGAGGTACATGTGCTCGAACCTAGTTGGGATAAAATTGTTGGTTTTATACCCCAAACATTTAAAACATTTGATGGTACTTGATTTTTGAGAAGTGGAATGGTGAGTGTGACCACTTGGTGACTTATTTTTACTTGATGGTTCCTTGTGAGACTTAGAAGGGGTTTTATCATGTTTCTCTTTATCTTTTCCCTTTCATGAGTGATTATAGTAGTGGTTGGGTGAGTAACTCTTCCTTGCCCTATTTTTTCTTTTCAAATGAGTTTCAATCCTAAAGGCAAGTGTGAAAACATTTTTAAGAGTGGAGTACTCATACAACTCTACTTGGTCTTGTATGTCTCTCCTAAGACCATTCACAAACCTTTTCAATTTTTCTTTGTTAGTTTCTTTTATTCCAACCCTAAACATTTGAGACTCTAATTCTTTAAAGTACTTAGTCACATACATAAGACCTTAGTGAAGCCTTTGGAGCTTTAAAAGAAGTTCCTTCCTATAGGAGGGAGGAACAAATCTAGCACGCATAAGAGTTTTAATGTCCATCCAAGAAGTCGTGGGTGGCCCTTGGTCATAATATTTACAAACTTTATGCCACCAAGTTTTGACATACTCCAAAAATCCTTACACTACTTGATCAACTTGTGTTTAATCCTTTACATGATTTTCATTGAAAATTTACTCCACTTGAACTTCCCAATCACGGAAGATTTTGAGATCACTTCCACCATAGAACTTAGGAAACACATTAAACAAGATGAAAACCAAAACAAAATAAGGGAAAGAAACTTAAAAATGGCCAAGCAAGGAATGGAAATTCACTACCTAAGGAGGAAAGCTTCTCACAAAAAGGTTGATACACAAAGGTGTTTAAATTTTCCAAAATGTTCAACCCTTGTCCAAGTGGTAGAGGTCCCCTTAAATAGAAGTGTATAAGGGCCTCTTAGCATAAACAAATAAGCTAAAAAGGATTACAATGCAAATAACAAATCCTAGAGTCTAGAAAGTTGGTCAACATAGGAGCACATGGACACCTTCTAGAAGCCTTCTTGGCCAAGGCAAAGTGAATGCTCTTTCTAAATGTTTCTAGACTTCTTGGTGGCCAAGGCATGTGGTCATCCTTTCTAGATGTTTCTAGAAAGCTTTGTTCTTTCTTTTTCCTCCACACGTGCTCTCCAAAAGTCATCAAAATGTGCCACTTGTCCTTCATTGTCCCACCTCTTAATGAATCTATGAAACAAGTTAAATTTAAATTAACATGTTGGATTAAGTTAAGCTAATCTTTAAGTCAACTAATCAACCTAAGGTCAAGGTCAACAAGTCAACTTAAAATAGTCAATGAAGCTAACTTCATGGAATTCAAACTAGAGTAAAATAAAAGCAAAGGATGAGATTAAGGAACTTCATTTCTCCTAAGCATGTGCCATGGGCCATCGTGCTTGGTAGGAATCAAGCCTTCATCATAAGATTAATGGCCATCAAGTTCCACTCTTCTACCCTTTTGGCTTCTTAGAAAAGGGCACACGACCATGCGTACCAACAAAAGAAAATAAATAATTAAAACATCATACTAATGGTATACACAAGACTTGAACCAAAGACCTCTCAACATCACCCAAAACACTCAACCACTTGAGCCACCACTGCTTCTTGTTATCTCCAATCCACAATTATTGGTAATTAAATATTTATTCCTTTTTTAATTGTCCCGGGTCTTACAATACATCCTTGATTAGACATGAACTAATGTTATAAAGTCATAAAATTAGAGATTTTTTTTTGTAACATAGTATTAGCATAAATATATCTCATAAACATTGAATGGGGATGTAGCTCAGATGGTAGAGCGCTTGCTTAGCATGCGAGAGGTACGGGGATCGATACCCCGCATCTCTAAGTGTAAATATATTTTTTCCTTTTTTTTGTTTTTTTTAAACAATCCTTAACTTTTATTCCTAGTAGCTGCTCCTCATACTGTTGTTTTGATTCATGGAAAAACATTATGAATCTTAATGTCACTACTCAAACCAACAACTCTCATTCTCCTCGATGTTTCAAAAATCATGTTTCTTCCTAGGGGTTTACTCAGAGGATCTGCTAGATTCTGTTTTGACTTCACAATATCAATGGAGATAGTTCCCCTCTTTAGCAATTGCTTCACCAAATTATGTCTCAATTGTATATGTTTATTCTTTCCATTGTAGTTCTTGTCTTTAGCTATAACTATTGTCGATTGGCAATCACAATGTATTGACACATATGAGATTGGCTTCATTCCTAGTGGAATGTTTGTCAAGAAGTTTTTCAACCACTTAGCTGCAATACTAGCCATTTTGAAACCAATAAACTCAATACACACATTTATTAGCAACGTTAGGTGAAAAACTATCATAGAGTAGCACATTATCAAGTTTTTCATGCCATTGTTTTTGTGTTTGTTTCAAACCGTACGAAGATTATAAAAGCTTGAACATTTTGTTCTCATCACCAGGTACAACACACCCTTCAAGTCGAGTCATATTAATTTCCTTCTTTAATTCACCATTCAGAAAAGTAGTTTTAACATCCATTTGGTGTATCACTAGCTTTGGGATAGTAGTTATTTTAGATACATGGAAAACTTAATTTATTTAATTGAATTAAGTTGCGGTTTAATTAATTTAACTATTTAATGTAATTACGATTTATTAAAATGAGTGTTTATAAATTGATAATGCACTTGAAATCATGAGAAAGTAATGGGCTTGTTGGTTGGAGAATGTGTTTGAGATGTGGAGGTACTTGTGCTTGAACCTAGTTGGGATAAAATTGTTGGTTTTATTTCCTACATTTATGGAATTTTCCTTTTCTCCTTTAATGGTGGGGCTCACATAGTTTTTTTGTTTTTAAGCTTCCAAAATGTATAAAAAATTGTTATTGAAGGTCTTCAACAGTTGGAACATGATTTGGAGTTTTAACTTGAAAAGTAAACCCTTGGGGTAACTTTGCCTCCTTAATCCTTTACATCACTAAGTCATATATGCACCTTTGCTGGTTTTTCTTCTTAATCAGCCTCCAATCACCTTTAATTTACTGAATAAGGATGGCTAAATTGCACCAAATGCACACTAATGCAATGAAATAAAACTAGACTAAACTAGGTAAAATAGTTAGTATGGTTTATTCTACTATGCTACATTATTGCAATGAAATAAAACTACTATAACTCACTAACTATTGTAGACTATAAACTCCAAAACAAAATTGATATTGTCTAATTCAAGTACTAACACTACTAGACTCTAATTATAAAGCTAACTATGTTGTTCTATTATAACTAATCTAGTTTACTATGCCAAGACTAACTATGACTAACTAATTCTAAGGAAACTAAACTGAAAGTTCCAAGCCACTGATTATAGAAACTAGTTATAGAACTAAAACCTAAAACATATATTAAGTCCTATTCCTAATACCATACTAGACTAGATTATCCTATCTAAGGATAAAATCTATAAAAACTAAAAATCTACACTATAAATATCGAAGACTTTCAAAACCTAAAAATGCACAAGTGCTATGGAAAATCTGGAGGTTTTGGGTTACAGGGATTTGAGAAAGGAGGGGAAGTGTGGAAGTGATAATGAGTATTATGATGTGTTCTGGATTGTGTGTGTTGGGTGTTTGTACAGTGCATTCTTTTATGGCTAAATTTGAAGTTATGATGTGGAGGATGGTGAAGATAAATGGGGGTTGAATGTGGTGATTGATCATGATGGCAAGGGGATTGTGCAATGGACCAAAGAAGAGTGGGAGATGAGGGAGTTTTCATATGGTGATTGATAATGAAAATATTTGGTGATAATGATAAGGACGAAGAAGAAACCTTGATCCTTGGTCTATATTACAGTGAGACTGTGAGTTTAAGAGTAATGAAGAGGGGATGATAGATTATGTTTTTTTGGAGACACGTTAGATAATATAGATCACGTAAGAAAAATGAGTCACCCTACTCACAATGTTATTAACTATTTAAACTAAAAATCGATTAAATTAACAAAAAGTAGGACTTAATTAAATAAGAAAATAAAATTATGATTAAATTAAATAAACTCAACAAAAATAGAAACTAGATCAATAGTTAATCCAATTTTTAAATTTAGTATAGTTTTGTGTCGGTCTAACTGATACTAAAGTATAACTTTTAATATAAAATTTTAATTTAGTGTTTGAGTACCAACACGTTGCATTTAATTTTTTTTTAATATATATTAACATGTAGTGTCATCGATGATAACATTTAATTTTTTAATATAAAAATTAACTTTGTGTCTCATTTTACGAGTTTATTTTCATTTTTCAAATTTCGTAAATGTAATTGTCGTTTTAAAGTAGTTTGAGCCTACATTAATTGTTTTATTTATTGTTCTTGTTTGTGTCCGTTTAGATCCATTTTGTAAACCAGCACTAACATGTGAAAACTATTACTCCATAATATATATATATATATATATTATAAACTCAATATTTCTTTTCTTTAAGTTATTAAATAACTAAATTCATTATATTTGAACAATTTTGTACTCGTAATTTTAAGTTTGTATATATAACAATAGAAAAATATAAGTTCTTTAAATTAGTAATTCTTTAACATTGACTGTTTCAATAATTTTATACATATAATTTAAACATATATAATTTCTATTAAAATATTATTAATTAAATAGTTAATATATATATATATATATATATATATATATATATATATATATATATATATATATATTTAGATTATTAATGATTAAATTATTGACAAATATCTGTGAGTAAAAAGGCCTTTGAAACACATCCCAAATAGGTACTACATGTTTCATTATTTAACGACAAGTTTATTGATATAAAATTCAAAAGTAAATCACTAACGGATTTATCAGTCACTAGGCATTTGAAATTGCTTGTGCTAACTACCTTTCCTCTGAAGTTTCAAGGTCATTTATTCGAATGATTATTTTAAGGAATCATGAGATATGATTTTAATAGGCTTAAATACCTTTTTTGTCCTCATTTTCGTAGTGTTTATTGCGAATAGTTCTCATTTTGACAAAATGTTTAAAATGGTCCTCATTTTCACAATTTGTGTTTTATTTGGTCCTTTTCTGTAACACTGTTTAAATCATTAACGGAGCATTATACAGGTGGCACGGTTTGTATTAGGGTGTGTTACGTGTACTGTGCATGTGTGGTAATTAGATATTTGGGGATAAATAAATGAGCTAGGGTTTTGGTAAGGAATGATGAATATCCCTTGCTGCCGTGATATTGCAGCAATGAATTTCATCAATGTCAATGCTGAGGACTTCATACCAATCTGCTTCAGGAGATCCATCTACGAAGAAATAAATCAATCTATCATCTTTCCAGTCAATGGTGAAGTCTTATAGGAAAGAACTCCCTACCATGACGTCCATCCACCACATAAGAGGATCTTACCAGGAAGACCCAAGAAAAAAAGAAGGTTGGAAGAGTGGGAGTTGAGTAAGGATAACACACAAATCAGCAAAGGAGGTCATAGAAAAAAATGTAGCATATGCCGTCAGATTGGACATAACAGGAACAATTGCCCAGATAAGCCTGTGGATGAGCAGACTGCAACACCTACTGAGACTGCACTAGATGCCCAAACTGTTGAGAATGCACCAACTGCTGAAACTGCTGAAAATGCACCAACTGCTGAAACTCAAACAACTCAACCACCAAGAAATGAAGTGGAGAGTCAAGCAGCACCACTACCAACACCTGAAGAACCATCTCATCAGTTTAGAATGAAATTACAGATTAGGAGGAGGCCATGATAGCAGCTACAAACGTCTTAGTTATTTTTTGGAATTTCTGATGTAGAATTTTTTATTGATGTACTGCATTTTGACTTTCCTTAAACTTCGTTCAATTTCAATTTTGCCAAACATTGATGTAGTGCATTATGAATTAACGTTATGAATTTAACTTCTTCCAGACTTAGGTCAATTTAATTTTTCCCAAGCTTATATCAATATCACTTACTTCAATGTTCAGATTAAGATGTCATTTTGAACATGTTGGGACTAATATTAACATAATCAAACTAATTCATTTCTTCATTTAACAATAGTACAAAACAGATTGGACTTTAAAAGATTACACACAATAATAGTACGAATAATACAATAACAACACAAGTGAACCCTAATAATAATTGCAGCCTCTTCTCAGCAATCTTCAATGACTTCTCCAAATCATTAATCTGCCTCATTTGTGTCATGATGATGATGACATCCTTTTCATCAACACTACCATTTGAAAAAATTGTAGCCCACATTATTTGAACCACCACTTTGTAAATCAATAAACCAAAAATTAAAACCAATTTATTATTAACACAAAAATAAAAACAGATTGTACCCCAAATTTTCTACCAATATTCTTTGGAGTTCTTGTCATCCTTAAAGCTGACATCTTTCCGCAGCTACAAATCGGGGTTAACCCATTTCTCGTTGAACCACCAACAATGCACGAAGTGATACAATACGATTGCCTCCAATGATTACAACCAGAGGTAAAGGAAGAAGATTGAGACCGTAACATACCTAGATAATGGGATTGCAGGAAGAAGAAGATTGCAGCAACACCAATTGGGAATGGAGGAACAAGATTGCCAAAACTCACCAACTGTCCAAACATTCCTTACCAAAACCTTAGCTCACTTATTTATTCCCAAATATCTAATTACCACACCTGTACAGTACACGTAACACACCCTAATACAAATCGTGCCACCTGTACAATGTTCCGTTAATGATTTAAACGACGTTACAGAAAATGACCAAATAAAACATGAATTGCAAAAATGAGGACCATTTTAAACATTCGATAAAAATGAGGACCATTTTAAACATTCTGTCAAAATGAAGACCATCCGCAACAAACACTACGAAAATGAGGACCAAAAAGGTATTTAAGCCATTTCAATATTATAGAAAAAAAGAAAAAGGTTTAATAATTTACAAAAATAATATAATGCTAGGAGTTGGGAGAACACCTTGTCCCAAACTTCATGAGATAAGCGAAATGGTGATTTGCCAATTGTGACTAGCCTACAAGATAAAAATCAAGAATGTTAAACATTAGAAAGAACCTTGATGAGACAAGCATGTATGGATAATTAGCTAAAGTGTAGTTAATGTATATAGTTAAGTCTAGTTTTGATTCTTTTAGGTAAATAAGATACTAAGTTGTGTTTGGTGACTTGTGTGCAGGTAAAAATACATTCAAATCAATGGTTAGAAGCTGAATAAAATATGAGAAAAGAAATTTTGTAGCTGAAATGAATTTTGGAAGAACACTTGAATGTTGAATTTTAACCTCATGGTTCACTTTTACATTTAAGGTTTCAATTGGTGATATAAAAGTTGGAGACATTGGAGGACATTAAAATGGACTTGTGCAAATATGATTTAATATGGAGGAAGTACCAATTCTAGCAAATTCAGAATATGAACCAGTGGAACGAAGTGTAAATGCTAAAAAGTTGACCAAAGTTTAACTTTCTAGTTTGAAGCTTAAATGCATGTGCAAATGGATGGAGATTGTGAAAGGCACTTAAAGACATTTACTCAATGTAGAAGTGACCATTGGAATGCTTCTAAACAATGCCAGCTAAATCAGAGTTACTCCATTACAAGTGTAATAACTAATGTAGTTAGTTGATGAGTATTTTTCTGGTTTTAGCTTTTTGAAGTTGTATCTGGAGGAGTTAGTTGTCTTATATATACATATATATATATATATATATATATATATATATATATATATATATATATATATTAATATATATTTTTTTTTTAATTT
>Ga0214544_1006117_pt1 | contig 22580 bp, 9 predicted proteins | sample CNSS3metaG_FD_160074 | JGI IMG/M metagenome (GOLD analysis project Ga0214544, IMG submission 160074) | Root nodule microbial communities from cowpea collected in UCLA plant growth center, Los Angeles, California, USA - CNSS3 | ecosystem: Host-associated > Plants > Roots > Nodule | place: USA...
GTTAGGTTTTTGTAGAGACATCCTTAGGTATCTTTTATTTGCTTAGAGGCCCCTAAACTCTTCTATATAAGGGGTGCTCCTAGACATGTAAAAGGGTTGAACATTTTGAAGTAAAAACACTCTTGTGTCTCAACCATTTGTGAGAGTTTCCTCCCTTGGGAGTGAATACTTTTAAGCCTTATCTTGCATAACAAGTGGTGGCACACATCTACTCATTTTCAAGGTTGCCATGGCTTCTAGCCTAGCCTTGTAGTGGCGTTCTTCTCACATTTTTACCATTTCTTTCCTTTCCATTTTATGTTTTCTTCTTCCTTTAATTGTTCTTGGTTTTCTATGGTTTATGTGCTTTCCATTTCCTTTTTTTTTGAATCAATCCATCATCTTCTTCTCTTGAGCTTTGTGAAAGGAACCTTCACATCTAGATAGCTTGCTATCTTAATGTCCAGTGGGGATTTCACTTAGCTTTCTTAATCAATTCACACCATATTCAATATTCTTAAAAAGGAACAAGATAATCCTTCATCACTTATGTTTAAAGGTTGCCCCAAAATAGTTGAGCCTAGGACTGGCCCAAAGGGTGTACAAGGCCCCTAAGGCAGCCAAACCCCCTCATATGCCATTCTTGCAAAATAGTACTTTGATTCCTCTCATTTTTCCCACTTCCAAGCTCTGCTAGGGTTTAGAGCTCAATCAGATCCAAGATTAGCTCAACCTCGTTTCTGCTCACGTAAGTGTTCATCAACTTATATTATTCCTCTCTAGTCTAGTTTTCGTGGTCATTGTTAGGATTTCGTAATAACCTCGCTTATGCTCACTGTTTCCAGCTCGCGAATCAATTTCTAGAGCTATTGTGCTCCGCGGTTCAATGTTGAGGTCATTACTAGCTCCTTTCCAAGTAAGGGAAGCTAGGGTTTACGTTTTCTTAAGCATTGATTTATTCTTTAATGATGTTGGTGCTTGAATGATGTTGTTGGTCATATGAAAATATTTAGTGTGTGGGTATGTTTGGTTGAACAAGGAGTTGCAGGTGATAACAGACGAGAACATGCTGATCTCGCCCAAGCGGGTGACTCTCGCTTAGCAGGAACTCACCCTTGGTTCCATCACAAGTTGTCGCCTAGGCAACTGGGTGAATTTTGAGCGAGCAAGGGTCTCGCTTAGGCGAGACGCTTTCGCCTGAGCGAGAATTCACTGGAACCCTACAGTACCACTGTCGAGCTCTCGCCTAGGCGAAAAGGGACTGGGAAATCCCTTTTTGCTTGGGCGAAAACCCTCTAGCTTGGGCGAGACTGTGACGGAAAGTATTGTGTTAGCTACTCCTTATCCCATGGTTGTTTTCTTTTCTGTTCTTTGCTCAATATATGTGATCATGTGATTATGTATGCCTGGATAGGACTGGATTGGATATGTTGTTATGTAATGAGCCATGACTTGATTGGGTCGTTATGCTAAAGCATGAGATGAGTGAATATGTATGAAGGAAGTGGTTTATGGGTTGTGAATGATAAGTTAATATGATCTTGGCATGTGACCTGTATGGGATGGTTGGTTATTCGAGTGACATGGAATTGGTATGAGTAGTGATATTATATGGATTGATGAACATGTTGTGGGTATGTTTAGGGCGTAATTCCATGAGCCTCTAGGTGAGACCTCATGGTGGTGCCTTAGTTGTCCGGGACGTAATTCAATGACCCCTGTTAGTGGGAGTTCATGGTGGTGCCCCATCTATATAATTTAGTAAGGATTCAAGGTAAGGTTGCATCCTGACACTCTAAAAGAGTCAGTTAGTCTCACATAGAGCGTACTGACTCTAGTGGTGAGAGTAGCAGGAGGCCTGAAACTCATTAAGGGCTAACCTTGTGTATGGGGGATGAAACATTGTAACATTTAGCTCGGTAGAGCAGGGAAGTCCACCACAAGTGCAAGCATCCGCTGAATCCAACTAATTATATGTATCCAGATGAGTCGTGCCTGAGTCTTAGTGTATTGATTGGAAGGTCATAACATGATTGGATGATGTATGTATATTTGACTGTGAAACTGTATACAATTATATGATAAATCCTTTTTCGCTCTAGCTTACCCTTTTGTTTGGTGTGTGTTCTATGGTGTGGTTTTTCTCTCTTTGCGATGATCATCAATTTATTGATGTGAGCAGATGCGAGAAATACTCGTGGTCAACAGGGAGATGGTGGTTCCGCTGCTCAGCCTCTGGAATGGCTTCCGCTTTTGGGCTCTTCTTTTAGGACTATGGCCCCATGTATTGCCTGGCCTTTGGGCTTTATTTTTGGAATATTGTCGCTACGTTTTTATATTTTGTTTTTGGCATCGTGGTGTGCCTAGTTTCTCTTCTGTTTTCTTTTGAACAACTATGTGGAGTGAGGTTTATACTCCAGGACCGTGCTATTATATTATTTTGTGTGACGCCTCCTTTAATTAGGGTTATTAATTAAATGGGGTGTTACACTTCTCTTTTACTCAAAGTCGTCTCTTCTTCAATTACAATTTTTTATTGAAGATGAAAGAATTGTACAATAAATTTCTTTTTGAAAATAGTATAATTATTGTCGATCACATTGATATAAATTAAATTTTCATTAAAAATATATTTCATTTTGCATGGGCTAAGACGATAAATTAAATCAATTTTAAAATAAAAATGCATTATTATGAACTTAATCAATACTAAATTACTTTAATTAAAAATTAATTTAATAAAAAAAGCAATGAGAAAGTTTTATGTTAGGTTAATTAGCTAATATTATTTAGAGTCAACTTTCAAAAATATACATTAATAACTTAACATTCATAATTTTAAATATTTGTAAATTGATTAACATAGAAGGTCATTTAACATGAATTTGTACTTATTAAAACCATCTTTTCATTTATATTAAATATGTATTTTGTTATAGTGCTTAGGTCACCATAGTATAAAGACATCGTAGTAATATTTAACTTAAAATATTAGAAGGTGGAAGCAGGTAAATTGTTTGGTAATACCATAACACAATATATGTTATTTGACAATAGCAAAGCATAGTCTTAATTATTTTGTGCATTATAATAATATGTTTCATGTCTGTGGAGGCCATTCACTTTTGCACACCCAACAATGGAAGTGAGACTCCGTTGTTGTATACATTTTCTTTTTTCTATATGAGTAAGATTATTTATTGTCATTTCCTTAATATTTTATTGTTATTATAGGTAAATTGTTAACTTGACCTAGTCTACAAGGTTTTGTCTTGCCACGTGGACATGAGTAAAAAAATCTACAATGCAAAGTCTTCTATTAAAAAAATTCACAAAAGCTATGTGAGTCTAGACCGGTCATATGTTTTATTTTTATACAAGAAAAATATATTATGTGTTTAAAATTAAGATGTCAAAATGGGTTTAGCCTGTTGGGTTGACCCATTGGCTCGCTAAAGAAAAAATGGGTCGAGTTACATCTCTTAACCTACAAACCCGTTGAATTTGTCACGCTTGGCCCGTCAACCCATTGAGCTGCAAGGCAGGTCAATCCGCCGGAAACCGCCAACTCATTTCCTTCATTTGTTTGGTGTTTTTCATTCTTCACTTAATAGACACTTTCTCTTCCTCTCTTCATTTATGCTCTTCTTCTTCTTCAACCAAAACACAAATTCCCACTTTTGTTCATCTTCTTCTTCGGCCATAACAACCCAAACAAACAACTCATGCAACTTATGTTGCTCTTCTTCTTCTTTTTCTACTACTAGAACAACATAAAACCCACACCCACACCATGCATAAAGAGAACGAAATGCAAGACAAATTCTTCCCTCCATCAGTAACAACTCCACTAACTCTCCTCATTGTTGCAGGTGGCATCAATTGTCCCGTGACAAAGGCCAAGTGGGCCTGATCACAATCGAACCGTGGCACTTGGGTTGTTACACTCTTAAGTAAAAAGAGTTGCACTTTGACGAATGGCTATAACTTTTGGTCTAATGGTACACGCTCGATCCTAAAACTCATCGGTAACGACACCCGCGATGAAGATCACACCCATAGGTTCACTTTGCTCATCGGAGATCACAATCGGAAAATTTGTTGTATTTCGCTTTCGTCATTCTGCTATAGTCTCTTCTTCCATTTTGTTTCCTCGTTCTGCCATAAGCTTTTCTTCCATTTGTTTTCTAATATCAATTTGGCATATTAAGAATTAGGGATTTTGCAATTTGGGGCTTTGTGAATTGGAGATTTTGTAAATTAGGTATTTGGATTCTGTTGGAGATTTTACAGATTGGGAATTTCTATTTCATTATAGATTATAGATTGCATATCGACACCATTGAAATGTGCAATGTTTCACTAATTTCTTCTTCTTCTTCTTCTTCTATTTGGATTTGTTGGCAGCCACATGTCGTTGCGGGTTGCAGACGTCGTTGCGGGAGATTTGATGTGTGACCATAAACAACGCAAAGGTGTTGCAATTAGTGAACAGGCAGGTCAGCCTGCCAACACATTAACTCGTCTAGTGACGAGACAAGTTCAAGTTCCTAACCCGTTTTCAGATGTCATGTTGATTTGACCCTACCTGATTTTGACGTGTTAAAAACGGGTCGGGCCAAAATGGGTCAGGTTGGCCCGTATTGACATCCCTATTTAAAATATATTATTAAACTTTCAGCTTAGGTTGGCCTATCTCAACTTTCTGCCAAATCATCCAAGGTTGACCTGTAGTCTTAGTTGATACATCTCGACCTTCGAGCTAGGTCAACCTATCTCGAACATCAGCCCGAATCACCCCAAGACGAGCTTCAACCTGAGTCGGGCTAACTCCGATAAATTTGGCCAAATTTTGGCCAGGGCCGACTCCGATGAATGCAATGGTGTTTGTGTTGAAAATATGGAGACATTACTTGTAGGGAGCAAGGTTTGAAGTTTTCAGTGACCATAAAAGTTTGAAATACCTTTTTGATCAAAAAGTGCTAAACATGAGAACGTAGATGGATGGAATTTCTTAAGGATTGCGACTTTGAGCTGCAATATCACCATGGGAAAGCAATTGTTGTTGCCGATGCTTTGAGTCGAAAGTCTGTACATGCATCCGTGATGACGATGAAGGAATCGGATCTAATAGAATCATTCAGAGACTTGAACTTAGTCGTAAAACTTAGACCCAATAGCATATGCTTAGGAATGTTAAAAATATCAAGTGAATTTTTAGAAGAAATAAAGAGAGCTCAACAAAGAGATAAATTTTTGCAAGAAAAGTTGATAGCAAAAGTTGAAGGAAAGGAATCTAAATCCCACAAGAATTCAAAGGGAATCATCAAGTTTAGAGATAGAAGTTGCATACCTGCAAAAGATGAGTTGAGAAAGCTAATAATGGAGGAAGCTCATAAGAGTAGCTTAAGTATTCATCCGGGTGCTACAAAGATGTATCAAGACTTAAAGAAATTTTTTTGGTGGTTTGGGATGAAGAAAGCAGTTGTGGAGTTCGTTGCACGTTGTCTAGTGTGTCAGAAAACACAAGTTGAACATAGAAAGCCTTATGGGGAACTACAATCCTTAGATGTTCTAGAATGGAAATGAGAAAGCATATCCATAGATTTTGTGACAGGTTTACCAAAGACTATGTCTGGTCATGATGCAATTTGGGTCATTGTAGATAGATTAACAAAATCTGCTCACTTTCTACCTATTAATAGTGGATTTTCTTTAGAAAAGTTGGCTCATTTGTACAAAAAAAAAATTATCAAGCTACATGGAGTACCTTTTAGTATAATTTCTGATAAAGACCCTTGTTTCACCTTTAGATTTTGGGATAGCTTAAAAAAAGCCTTGGGAAAAAAAATTAAGCTCAGTTCAGCTTATCACCCTCAAACTGACGAACAATTAGAAAGGACTATTCAATCATTATAAGACTTGTTGAGAGCTTGTGTTTTAGAACAAACTGAAAGTTGGGATCAATTTCTACCACTTATAGAGTTCACTTATAACAATAGTTTCCACTCAAGCATAGGAAGGGCTCCAAATGAGGCTCTATATGGGAGAAGATGTAAAATCCCTTTATGTTGGTATGAGAATGGAAATTCCTTAGTTTTGGGTCCTAAAATAATTCAATAAGCAACTGAGAAAATTAAAATGATCAGGGAAAAGATGAAAACTTCTCAAGATAGGCAGAAAAGTTACTATGACAAACGAAGGAAACCCCTTGAGTTTGAAGAAGAAGATCTTGTTTTCTTGAAAGTTACACCTGCAACTAGGGTTGGTAGAGCTCTCAAATCTAGAAAACTTACACCCAAATTCATTGGTCCTTATCAAATCCTTAAAAGAATTAGTTCTGTCGCATACCAAATTGCTTTACCTCTAAACCTTTCGAAACTTCATAAGGTTTTTCATGTGTGTCAACTTCGAAATATATTCATAACCCTCTTCATGTGATAGAACCTGATGTATTACAAATACGGGAAAACCTCACTTATGATGTATTTCCTATAAGGATTGGAGATCGGCAGATTAAACAACTTCAAGGATAGAACATACCTTTGGTAAAGGTATTGTGTGGTGAGGAAGATGACGGTGATGCAACTTGGGAATTAGAAAGTAATATGAGAGAGATGTATCCCCATCTTTTTACAACCACGTGAATTTCGAGGATAAAATTCTTAAAAGGAGGGGAGAAATGTAACATCCTTACTTTTAATAAACTGTATTATTTTTTTTAAATAAAACACTTAGAAAATCTTCTATTTTTACTAATGATTCGTATTTTATTATGATATAGTTTAAACATTAAAAATATATTTTATCATGGTGTAGTTTTTACTTATTGAAAATAACAATAAGAAGAAAACAAAACTAATAAAATATGTATATATATATATATATTAAAAAAATTAGGTAAAAATATATTAATTAAAATATTATTAAATAGGGGTGTGTATTAAAAAAAATCTAAAGAGATAAGAAGATAAGAAGAAGAAAAAAAAGAAAAGAAAAAGGAAAAAAAAGGAAGAGAAGCTAAAGAGATAAACATTATCTCTTCACTAATGAAAGTAATGACGATTTGAAAAAACTGGATAACCTCAAATTAAATAACACATCACATACATAAATATTCAGAGAGTACGAAGTTTAGGGTATAAGAGTATTCCATACGCCAGACATACCCAGATTACAAGGAAAGGGCTCCACACGGCCCAAACAGAATACACTAAAAGAAAACAAGTAATTAAACTAGGTCTTGTTCAGAAGCGAAAAGCATGACTAATGAAATCCTTCATCGTTGGGCCCCACAATGGCCCAACACCCACCCAATCCATCAAGCTGCAGCATTCCTACCATCATTACCACTGTCAGGGGTTCTCACCTCTACTCACATCAACAAGGTTGATGATCATCGCAATAGAGAAGATCACACACAACACACAAGCAAGCAACAGGGTAAGCTAGAGTAAAGAAATCTCATATTATAACAGTTCACAGGTAACTTCAAAGCCAAGCATAAATAACAAGCATCACACCAGAGCTATCAAAAATATATAAGACTCCAAGACTTGACTATCCGGATACGTGACTGAGGCACCACCACGTGGCAGTGGAATTACGTCCTAGCAATGAGGCGTCATCGCGAGGCCTTCACGGAATTATACCCTTACAGGAGGCACCACCACGTGGCCTTCGTGGAATTACGCCATGGCCCTGAGGCACCACCACGACCCCCTGTGGAATTACGTCCTTTCGTCGAGGCACCACCAGGAGCTCCCATTAAGAGAGTCCATGGAATTACGTCCGACAGATGAGGCGCCACCAAGATCTCTCACTACAAGAGTCATGGGATTACGCCCTACCACACTTAGTTCATGTTTCGCCAACCAATTAGAAAGTTCTCACAAATACTAACATCATGCATAAATAACCAATCATACAACTCATGCTTTCCAATTCATACCCAATAAAATAACATGCCATTTCCATCTCAAACTCATATATTAATCATGTCATCATCATGCGACCCTTCTAGTAAAGCATTTGGGTCAGACAAACAAGTCACACATCAGTGAGCCACCCAACAATAACATCCTGACCTACCCGCTGCCTCGCTCAAGCAAGCAGGGCTCGCTCCGGTGAGTGGGATCCTCTCGCTCAGGCGAGTCCCATCTCGCCTAGGCGAGGGCACGACTAGGGAACAGTGACCTCTGCGGGGTCTCGCACCTTCGCGCCTAAGTGAGATTGTACCTCGCTCAAAAATGAAGCCAGGTCGCCTGGGCGACCGTTCGTGCAGGAAAACTTGGGCGAGCCTCTGCCAGTCTCGCCTAGGCGAGGCATGCTCGCTTGGGCGAGAAAACCAGCGCCCGCCACTACTCATTCGAGTGACAGTCACCCACACTCACCCACACAGTCCAACAAGCATTTTCAACCGATTATATTCACACACAGGTCGTTCAATCATCAAACACTCATTAAACAAGCAGATTCTACCGAAAATATGGTAAGGTCTAGCTTCCCTTACCTGGAATAGGCTAAAGCAAGACCTCTATGGTAGACACAGACTGAACAGAACGAGGAGTACTCTTAGGAGCTGGAAAAACACGGAAATAACACAAGGTAAGATCATCACAGAGGCTTAGTTGGGTAAAACACGAAAAGATACCAAAAATGGGCGGCACGAGATGTAGGATGACTTACGTGGAGTAGGAACAGCTTGAGCGGACTTGGAAGCGGCGAGAAGGCAAACCCTAACAGAGAGTGCGGCTGCTCAAAGAGTCACAAGGGTTCTGTTTTACGAAAAGAGCTCAGGATTAGGGTTGGGACATATTAGGTATGATCCTCCCCTTTGGACCTGCCCTTAGACCCACAAGATAGGGCAACCCTTTTAAAGAAAAAGGCACAAAAAAAAGTGGATCTTACATATATATATATATATATGTATATATATATATATATATATATATATATATATATATATATATATATATATATATATATATATATATATATATATATATATATATGTATATATATATATATATATATAAAAATATATATATATATATATATATATATATATATATATATATATATATATATATATATATGGAATGAGAGAAGTAACTTGAGAAAGTGAGAAAGAAAAGAGACAGAGAAAGAAAGGGGGAGGAGAAAGAGAAATAAGAGAGAGAAAGTTTAGAGCAAAAGATTCGGAAAGGTCCTAGTCCTTTTCAAATATTATTAGTGTGTCTTTCAATTAAGAAGCTAAGGGGTAATCTTGATAAACTTATGAGTGTTATATTAATCTCTTATTTATTTTGATTCATATATTATTTTATTTACTTCCATTTAACTTATTTTTATTTACTATCCTCTTATATATATTTAATTTATCTCAAGTTATGTACTGATTTGTTCCTTTATTTTATTTAATTTATCTTTAGTTATGCACTAATCTTGTCTATTTAATTTATCTCAAATTATGTACTAGTTCTGGTCCTGTTTATTTAATTTATTTTATTTAATCTTCAGTTATATGTCGGTCCTGGTCTTGTTTATTTATTTTATTTAATCTCCAGTTATGCACAGGTCCTATTTATTTATTTAATTTATCTCCAGTTATGTATCGGTTCTATTTATTTTATTTAATCTCCGATTATGTATTGGTTCTATTTATTTATTTTATTTAATCTCCAGTTATGCACTGGTCCTATTTATTTATTTTATTTAATCTTCAGTCAAGTACTGGTCCTGTTTATTTATTTTATTTAATCTATCTCCAATTATGTACGAGTCATATTTATTTATTTTATTTTATTTATCTTCAATTATGCACTAGTTTTGTTTATTTATTTTATTTAATCTCCAATTATGTGTTGGTCTTGTTTATTTATTTAATTTAATTTATCTTCAATTATGCACTGGTCCTATTTATTTATTTTATTTTATTCATCTCTAGTTATGTATTGGTCCTGTTTATTTAATTTATTTTATTTGATCGCCAGTTATGTACTGGTCCTGTTTATTTATTTTATTTTATTTATCTCCAGTTATGCATTGATCCTGTTTATTTATTTTATTTTATTTACCTTTAGTTATGAACTAGTTCTTTTTATTTATTTCACTAATATATCTCCAGTTACGCACTAGTCCTGTTTAATTTATATTTATATTATTCTATTTATTTATAAAATTTTAATCCTTATCTAATTATTTATTTAAAGTTCTTGTTTTTATTCTTATTTTATCATTAATTTATAATTAAAAAGAGAATAAATAAATGTAAAGTAAAAGTAAATATTATTTATTCAGTGAGCTAGGATAAAAAAAAATTACATGTACATTTTATTTTATTTTATATTTTTTGTGTATAGTTTATACAATGACATGATTTGATAGTCATGACATTTTATGACCTTTGAAAATATTCAAGAGTGTGTATACGGGAAGTCATAGTTTGGTACATTGCAGGATGAAAGGCATGGACCATGGTGGGGTCTAAGGAAGTTTTACCAAGTAGGTGAATATCTGGATAGTTCAGAATAGTGCACTGGACTAGGATATTCATAGGCCAAAATTGGGATTATCCGATACATGCTCGACATCACCAAGGTTAGGTAGTGAGTATATACATCTTTTATGGGCCTATAAATGGCTAATATTCTCGAAAAAGAAATAATTATGATTGTACCAATGTTTTATGAGAAATACTCAGGTACCTAATCACTTCCCAAAATAACTTTTGATGTTCATAATGGATCATCAGTCGTGGAATATGGATCCATATGTCTGGTAAAACAAGATCAAGTTTTATGGTTGTAGGTCCAATTCTAGGCCCCCAGTGTTTGTATTATTTTTTGAGTTTATTAAGATTGATATTTAAGGCTTATAAAGACCTCACTCCTTTCATATTTTTCTTTCATATGTACTTGTTGCATGAGTAGAAGGGGAACATGCTCAGTGAGAGTTGTTCGGAATATTATTGGTAAATCTTCTGAAGATTTATTCGTGCATAAATTATATTAATATCTTGATGAGATATTAAAAATATAGACAATCTTCTATTCTGATGTAGAACTCTTAATATTATACAAATACATATTTTTGTAATATTTCATGAAATATTACAGAGATGTAAACTATTGATATATAGCTATGTTATTGTTGGTATCCTCTCAAGGGAAATCTTATTGTACAAAAAAAAAAAGTAATTCCATCTCTTTATCAAATAATAATTATTCAATATAGTTGTTGGGGCGTCACATTATGCATAGAAGCAATGAGTCAAAGAAGTGTGTATGGATGCTAACTAAGAGTGAACCACAAAAGGTGCCACCTATGGGTTAAATTTAAGAGTTAACTTATACGAGACATGGTTGAAAAGATGATCATGAATTTGATAAATATTAGAATGAATATAGTGTGTTGTTTATGAATTTGGTGCAATTTTAGACACTACAATGAAGTTAGAAACATTGGGATCCTACTATGAAAGGGTTGATCCTCTTTGTTGGGAAGTAAAGTTGAAGAAGATAAAGGAAAAATTGTATATGTTTTTCTCACAATATTGTTCAAATAGTTCAACTTCAAATGTTCTGAAGCGTAAGCATATGATCTTTCATCCTTAGCTACTTCCGTCAAGCCAAACTTTTTTATGTAAGTTTTTTACTTTGTTCTAATTTAGTTATTATTTTTCACATAAATGAACTTTTTTTTTGGCTTATCATGTTAGGAAATAAATAAAAAACTTCAATTTGCAGCTAAATCGAGAAGGAATCAACATTATATATTTATTTTACAGAACATATGTATGTTTTTCAGTGGTGGAAGAGTAACAATCAATGTTGTTAGATCTTTCATTGATTACTAGAGTTGAGTATCCTGATTACTGTAGTTACATATGAGGATTCTTAACAAATATAAAATTTGTCTTTTGCAATAAAATAGTTAAGTAATTATTTGTACTTCTATTTTGAAACATGTTTTTTGTGATGGTAAATTGTCTAATTTAAATTTCATTAATTTTTTTTCATAAACAATATTTTATATTCTAATTTTTTCTTTAATTTCATATCATTGAAGATGATGAAGACACTTATAAAGAGGAGGAATAGAGGGTGCCTCTAATGATTCTAAAAGTGAACATGACAGATAACTTTATTGTTTAGTTGTGTTATTTATGACTATATATTGAGTTGTAAGAGTGTTTCAACAATGTTGAGTTGTTCATAACCAAATTTTATTTAGGGATGGTAATGAGAGGCGGGCCGCATAGGGCAACTTGCAAGCCCACACAAAAAACGTGCGACAGGTTGAGATTTTAGGCCCGCTAGCCTACATAGGCCTGCAGCCTGTGCAGGCCAATAACGGAGTGGAGCCGAGCTAGCCCGCAATCCGCATAAAATAAAAGAAAAAAAACTTGCACTTGTGTATGTTGATTACTTTCTTGCTGGACTTCTGCATAGACATTCCAAATTCTTGTATGAGTGAAAAAAAATGAGTGTTATGTATTTATGAATGTGAAAAAATTTCAAGAATTCATTATGTATGTCAAAGTATGAATATGGATATGATGAAAATGTTGGATTATCAATTTATCATTCAACATCTCAAAATTTCTGCTTAATTTTATGAATTTGTTAAAATTTCCCAATTTGTAAGACATTGAAAATTTTATCACAATTGTCAACACCCAATTTCGTCCGGGTGAATAAATTTATTTTCAAAAAAATAAAATAAAAAAAATGTGAAACAAAATTTTCTTCAAAGATTTTTCAAACTTTAATTTTAGGAAAAAAAAAGAAAAAACAAAAGAGATGGAAAAAAAGAGAAAAGAGGAAAAAAAAAAAAAGAAGAGCCTATTTTGTTATCACACTCATCTTCATGAGCCCAACAACTCAACATATCTTCTACCACCGTTGTTCTGATAGAGAAATTAGTGATATAATTCTAATAATTAAAAGCAATATCTCTTCATAATTAGAATCAATATTATTGACCTTGATTGATTTTGTGCTCTAATTTGCTATGATTTGATCCCATAATGTGTTGTTATCATGACCAATTCTTTCCTTATATTGTTCATTACAATTAAGGCTGAGATTGCATTGATATTGCAATATGTGAATATAAATACGTAGTTTGTCATATGAAAAAAAACCAAAAGATATTCTCTACACTTCTCTAATTCTTTCTCATCATCAATCCCACATACACACCTCCTCTACCATCTCTCTTTCAAAAAAACATATCGAAGGAGGTAAAAAAAAAAGAAGATTCTCTATACTCTCTCTTTCTCTCTCATTAGCACCTACACAGACGCATCTTATTTTATCTCTCTTGAAAAACAAACACACAAAAATATTATAAATAGAGGCAAGAAAAAAAAAAGGCAGAAGGTACGTCATTTTTAGTTTCTTTTTCTTTTGATTTATTTTTTTTTAATTTTCATTATTTTGTTTAAATAATAAAAAAATTCCTATTTCTTTGGTGTTTGCTTGACCGCTCGCATTGCATGACACCCATTTTAGACTTTTGTTCTTTTTTTCTAAAAAATATATACCAATCTAAGAATAAAAAAAAGTTTTTTTTTCTACTTTTTAATATCTATATGGTTGCTCACATTGCAATGACATACACATCCATTTTTAAATAACTTTAAAAAAATATGAAAAATTATAAAAGATTAAAAAGATAAAAAAAAATCAAAGATTAAAAAAAAGAATTTATTTTCATTGTCGGTCTGGCCGCTCGCGTCGCATTACACCAATAATAAAATAATACTAAAAATTTGAATGAACGAGTTTTCAAAATTATTAAAAAATATTAATTAAATTAGTTTTCAAATAGTTTTTCAAATAGCTTTTTCAAAAATAACTACGTAACCCTGATTCTCCATTCACATGGAGATACGTAGGAGCGAGGATTAATCCTCGTCGGGCCCAAAAAATCAAAAAAATAGTTTTGTTGTTTTTTGTACATTCTTTTATTAATATTTTTGGGGAAAATTAAATATTTTGAAAAAACCACATAACTTTTGCACATTTAATTAAAGGTACCGTCTTAGGACGGACGTTATGGGGTGCTAATACCTTCCCCACACATAACCAACTCCCAGACCCAAAATCTGGTTTTTCGCAGACCTTGCTCTTTTTATGGTTTTCCATAGTTTCCTATAATAACTATAGTGGCGAATCCAAACTCTGTTTTTTTTTTCAAATTTTACTTTTTTTGGTTCGCCGTCCCATTGCGATTTCGGTTGCGACAAATGGCGACTCCACTGGGGATGCTAGAGAGTCAAACCATTTATTTGGATCTACAAAATTGATGTGGTTTTTCTTCATATTTTTTCTTTCTCATTTTTTTTTGGGTATGTGTTTTTTATCTTTTTTTATATTTAGAATAATTGTATGTATATATTCTTCTTTATTTTTGTATTTGGAATAATTGCCAGGTGTGGGTTTGGGTATACATTGTGTTCTCCCTTCACACACACACACACACTTTATTCATTACATGAGTGGGGCCCTATTCCCGGGCTGAGTTGCTTAGAATTAGAGGGGATTGTGTAGCAGTGTCACAGTGGATGTACTTCCCAAGTGGTCATTGTGAGAACCCCAGCTAGAGTTTGTTTGCTTCATTGGTACTCCCACTTCTTGTTGTTTACCAACTGTCATGGGAAATGCCATTAAGTGGGTCATAGCTCTAGTGACCTTGATATTTAGGTATTAGGGAACTATCCTTGTGAGCACATATACTTTCCCTTAAAACTTTAAGCATCAAACCCATGTTAAATAAAGACACTAAAGGGAGACTATTTGTGTCCTTTACCCTCACCTTTCCTTGTATATAATAATAAATTCATCACAATCACACCATTATAAAAAGAAAAAAGAAAAAATGCCTCCTAAGGTATAAGCATGCATTTCATTAGCATATCAGTGAATAAGTGTCATGCGAGGCACAAACATACATTGCATTCCATTTTATGGTCATCCATGGTACCATGATCATAGTTTCAACATATAACATGCATATGCATAATTTAAACAAAACCAAAAAAATGCACTAAAATAAATTCAAATTGTTTCCCATTTTAGTTGTCACCAATTTCTTGGAATATTTCTAAATAATAAAACATTCGTTGGTCAAATCAGTGGATTGAATAAAGAAATAAAATTTGTTTGTTATCATGTCTTTTGAAACATCATATAGTCTTGCATACATGAAATTGCTCAAATTCATCTTCCTCTCCATCTCTCTTCCACCATAAACTTTGTTTTCTTTTTCATGGAGAATTATCATAAAGGGGACACATACCTTAAAAAGGATTATCATAAATTCTCTGAACACAAAAAAAAATGAAGAAAAATCAGTTAGACTAAAAACTCTGAAGGACAGTCTAGGCAAAAAAAAAAGGTGAGAAAAAAAAAGAACAAAACAAGGGGCATCCTGTCATATGAAATCAAGTATTTTCCTGTGAATTAATTTTTTTTAGAAAAACAATCATGTTTTGAGATGATGCGTGGCCATGTTTCTTCAACCAAAAAAACAAAAGTAATTATCCTTTGCTACCCAATTTGATCCTTTCAACAAATTTCTTTCAAATTATCCTAAACAAGGGTCACCCTCACACTAAGGGTTGACATAATGTTTGCATTTCTGATTGGTAGTTCACCAATACAAAAATATCAAAAAAAACAAAGAAAAAGAAATAAATGATATGGTTATAGAGAAAAAAAAAAGCAAAAGTTTGAAGAATGAGAATAAAAGGTCAAAATATAGAAAGAAAAAAAAGGTGAACAAGAAGTCAAACAAATTCTGAATGAAATATTATTCAAAGATCCTTGTTGAAACAATCCTCACATCACTTGTTTGGGCCTTTACTATCATTTACTTCCATACCCCTAGCCTTGGCCACAATACAAGCCTAATAAAGTCCACACAGATCAAAGATTGGTTGTTATCTTTCGAAGGTTTTAATTTAGAGGAAAATTTTGATTTGCTAACAGGTTTATTCTAAAAAAATATTAAAAAAAAGGATTGAAAAAGTGTGTTCAAAGATTTTCTTTTAAACATTGGGGCAATTTATGTTTCATTGACATGTTTTCGAAGCTCCAAAATCAGCACGGGCAATCAAGCAATTTGGTTAAATTTGGATTGTCCCCTTTCAATTCATTCTTCATGAAATTCCATTTTTGCTCATACAGTATCCTCCGCTCTAAGCCTAAACCTTGACCAACCTTAACATAGTCCATCTTTATCAATCACAAACCCAAACTAGGGCAGTCACTTTGTTTGTGATTCATATATTCCCATCATTCATTTTGAATTGGGGCATTTATTTACGTTGAAGATTGTAATTACATTAGGGGCAACTTGTGAAAACCCTGTCGTTTTTTAATCTCCTCATTTGGGAAAATTCAAGCACACTTTTGCACCCTAAGACCATCGTAGGCTCTTACACTAAGGGAAAATTTTTTAAGTCCCCATCATTTCCTTCATACCATCAATAACTGGGGAAAATCCAAACACATTTTATGCCCCGAGACCAATTCAAATTGGGGCAACTCCCTAGTTAATCTTCATCACCTCATCCAAGCCTTTTCAAGCCCTTGGCAATTTCATGGATGTCATTCAAATAGTGTTTCAAAAGAAATGATTAAAAAAAGGTGTTCATTAGTAAACTGATTAGACCAGAGAAATGATTTGGATAAGTAAAAAAAATCAAATTATAATGATTCCATGAATTAGAAATAACAATGAGATGGAGATCAATTCGAATTTGTTTTCAAAAAAATGCAAAAGGAAAGTTCATATATTTCCTGCATCATACCAAGTCATTCATACATGCATTGAGTACATCAACTTTAGAAATAAGCAACTACATGGTCAACTCAAATTTATTGAGAGTCCACACCTAAGCCTAGTTCCATACTAGCCCCCAAGCCTAGTTTCGCATTATCCCTTAAACCCAATTTTGTCTGGCCTCAAGCCTAGTTTCGTATAGCCTCAAGCCTAGTTTATTTTCTAGCCTCTAAGCATTGTTTTCCTTGCTCTCAAATTAAAATAAAGGAAAAATGAAAAATGAAAAAGAGCAAATTCCACTCATGCATCCACGCATCCATGTATGCATCATCATATATGTTCAAAAAGAAATCATAACATGTCATGCATCATCAAATAATCCATCATACTTCACAAAATCATTGAAAATCATTTCCAAAAAAAATAATAAAGAAATTTGAAAAAAAAGTCAGCAATGACAATTTTTTTGTGTAAGTCTTACAAATGTTAAGTATTCACGCAGTGTTTGTCGACACTTTAAGAGCAAAATTCAGGTTCTCCTTTTATACATCAAGACCCTTTGTGAGGCAATGGTCATTAATTCCCTTATGTTTACATCAAGACCCTCTGCGAAGCAATGGTCATTGATTTCCTCATGTTCACATCAAGATTCTCTATGAAGCAATGGTCATTGATTTCCTTGTGTTTACATCAAGGCCCTCTACGAGGCAATGGTCATTGATTTCTTATGTCACATTGAGGTCCTCTACGAGGCAATGGTCATCAATCTCTTTACATCAAGACCCTCTGCAAAGCAATGGTCATTGATTTCTTATGTCACATCGAGACCCTCTGTGAGGCAATGGTCATCGATCTCTTTACATCAAGACCCTCTACAAAGCAGTGGTCATTGATTTCTTATGTCACATTGAGGCCCTTTGCGAGGCAATGATCATCGATCTCTTTACATCAAGACCCTCTGCGAGGTAATGGTCATTGATCTTTTTCCTTTCGATATAGACCCTCTCCTCGGGAATGGTCTAATATGTTTTTTCAAAAAGTCAGAAAAGAAAATAATAAAACAAAATGATTTGTCAAATCATGACCCTCTACTTGGTAATGGTCACTGAATCTTTTGAATATAGACCCTCTCCTTGGGATTGGTCTAATCTTTTCTCAAAAAATTTAAAAAAAAAGAAAAATTTTGGATCGGGGCCCTCTACATGGTAATGGTCGCCAAATCCTTTGGATCTAAACCCTCTCCTCAGGATTGGTTTAATCTTTTCTCAAAAAATAAAAAAAAAATTGGATTGGGGCCCTCTACATGGTAATGGTCGTCGAATCCTTTCGATCTAGACTCTCTCCTCAGGATTTGTCTAATTTGGTTTTTTCAATAAAAAAAAGAATTAGTGTGTCAAATCAAGACCCTCTACTTGGTATGGTCAAGTTTGTCTTCAAATTTATCTTCTTTTGAAACCCGAACGAAATTAGGGTTTTTATCTCTACTTATATTTTATTACGATAATATGAAAAAGTTTAATTTTCATATTATCTAATAAAATCTAAGTAAAGAAGGGCAGCTATCAACACCCAATTTTGTCCAGGTGAATAAATTTATTTTCAAAAAAATAAAATAAACAAATGTGAAACAAAATTTTCTTCAAAGATTTTTCAAACTTTAATTTTACAAAAAAAAAGAAAAAAACAAAAGAAAGAAAAAAAAGAAAAAAGGAAAAAAAAAAAAGGAAGAGCCTATTTTGTTATCACACTCCTCTTCATGAGCCTAACAACTCAACATATCTTCTACCACCGTTGTTCTGATACAAAAATTAGTGATATGATTCTAATAATTAAAAGCAATATTTCTTTATAATTAGAATCAATATTACTGATCTTGATTGATTTTGTGCTCTTATTTGCTATGATTTGATCCCATAATGTGTTGCTATCATGACCAATTCTTTCCTTATATTGTTCATTACAATTAAAGCTGAGATTGCATTGATATTGTAATATGTGAATATAAATACGTAGTTTGTCATATGAAAAAAAAATGAAAGATATTCTTTACACTTCTCTAATTCTTTCCCATCATCACTCCAACATACACACCTCATCTAACATCTCTCTTTCACAAAAACATACTGAAGGAGGTAAAAAAAAAAGATTCTTTATACTCTCTCTTTCTCTCTCATTACCACCCACACAGACGATCTTATTTTATCTCTCTTGAAAAACAAACACACAAAAATATTATAAAGGGAGGCAAGAAAAAAAAAAAGCAGAAGGTACGTCATTTTTAGTTTCTTTTTCTTTTGATTTATCTTTTTTAATTTTCATTATTTTGTTTAAATCATAAAAAAAAATTCCTATTTCTTTGGTGTTTGCTCGACCACTCGCATTGCATGACACCCATTTTAGACTTTCGTTCTTTTTTTCTAAAAAATATATACCAATCTAAGAATAAAAAAATAGTTTTCTTTGTTTACTTTTTAATATCTATTTGGTTGCTCACATCGCAGTGACATCCACATCCATTTTTAAATAACTTTAAAAAAAATATGAAAAATTGTAAAAGATTAAAAAGATAAAAAAAAATCAAAGATTAAAAAAAAAGAATTTATTTTCATTGTCGGTCCAGCCACTCGCGTTGCATGACACCAATAATAAAATAATACTAAAAATTTGAATGAAAGAGTTTTCAAAATTATTAAAAAATATTAATTAAATCATTTTTCAAATAGTTTTTTAAATAGCTTTTTCAAAAAGAACTACTTGACTCTGATTCTCCATTCACATGGAGATACGTAGGAGCGAGGATTAATCCTCGCCGGGCCCAAAAAAAAAATAGTTTTGTTGTTTTTTGTACATTCTTTTATTAATATTTTTGGGGAAAATTAAATATTTTGAAAAAAACCACATAAGTTTTGCACATTTAATTAAAGGTACCATCTTAGGACGGATGTTGTGGATGCTTATACCTTCCCCACACGTAACCGACTCCGGGACCCAAAATCTGGTTTTTCGCATACCTTGCTCTTTTTTATGATATTTCATAGTTTCCTATAATAACTATGGTGGCGACTCCGAACTCTGTTTTTTTCCAAATTTAATTGTTGGTTTGTCGTCCCGTCGCAATTTCGGTTGCGACAACAATAAATAAATAAATAAAAATGGATTAGCATGTGGATCCACGGGCCAAAACCTATACGGAGTGGATCATACTTTTGAACCTGTATGTTCAAAGCGGCCAAACCAACTCGACTCGCTTTTGCGGTCCAAGTGTGAGGTGGACCTAAATGGGTCAGGATAGCCCACATTGTTATCCCAATTTTATTTTATTGTGATTTATGTTTATTGGATAATTTATCGTGCAAACAGTGAACATTATGTAGGAATATATTTGTGATGCAAACAATGAGCTTTTCCATAGGAAGTTGAGAAATCAGCTTTCCATTATGTAAGAATATATCTGCACAGTAGATAGCTTATGATGCAAACCATGAAATTCTGTATAATTTGTACTGGGGACACATATCCGCTTTAATCTCCCTAAGACGATTTAGGCTAAGGCGTTTCATTTGTTTAAATTTTGGCATGAAGATAGGTTCATCTTTAGTGATATTTTCTTTATCATTTGATTCATCCACCGTAGGAATATCGGAAGAAAGTGTGCTTCCATTTTTATGGGAATAAAATGAACTTTTCTTCTAATTTTAAATTTTGTGTTTTTAATAAATTTTATTCAATAAATATTTAAAAAATTAATATCTAAGTTTAATTATTTATACTCTGCTTTTCTTGAGCATTTAGGAAAAACAATGTACAAAAATCTGAAAAAATTAAACAAAACAAATTAACAAGCCCATTTAGTCATAAAAAAAAAAACTATACAAAAAGTTGCACAAAAGACTGTAAAAAATATTGTCAGACCTATTTATATATAAGAAAACTACAAAAAAAATTAAAAACCTGATGGGGCAACACGCCAAATTTATCATATCAGTTTAGTCTGTTTTCCACCCCTATATCTAACTCTCAAAGTAAATGATTTTTTTTTTCTAATTCCATATTTGTTTCCCAAACTTAACAGATAAGTCTGTTAGCTCTCAAACTTTATTGGAAAAATCACTTTTTAAAATATATATATATATATATATATATATATATATATATATATATATATATATATATATATATATAATCTTTCTTTTCTATTGTTAAACAAAAATAGACTAAAACTAAGGCATAAACATTAAAATTGTTTAAAAACAAAAACTATCACAACATTTAAATTGTTTGTCTCAATAGTTAATACTAACAAATAACATAATAGTCACAACTTAATTTTCCAGTATGATATAACCCATTTTTTTCTCAAATTCTACAATGTAACCTTTTCTCACATCTTTGTGTGATAAAATAAAGTCGGGGTTTCATTTTCTCTCCTACCACTCACAAGTTATTTCTTAAAATATTTACAGTTATCGCTTAATTTCCCATCAAGATGTTGCACAGGTTTTTAAGATATAAAATTTCACATATTATAAAGATTCCTAACCCTTTTATTTGATATTTGAGATTCATAATTAGTTTTATCTACATTAAGCTCATTAGATTAAATATTTTTATCCATATCCGCAACAATAATTTTTTCGACAAGCGGAGTCAACAAAACCTAAAAGAAGTTCATAGTTCATGAATAAAAACTGAAATAATTAAACCAGTAATTAAAATGTCAAGATTTATCAATTTCTAATAAATATAAGATATTTTCATATGTAAAAATAATGAAAATTGTATCTGTTTTTACTTTATCGCATATCCCGTAATATATTATTAGATAAATAAACAGGAGATTAGCATGTTAGAATTTCAAAATAGTCAATAAATGTTATAAATTTAATTCATAAATGAGATATTATCGTGCTATTAACATCTCAAAACCACGATTTTACTTTACACTCATTACTCATAAGGTCAAATTTACATCAAACAATTTAAAAAATAGTACTAAAAATTAAAATTAAAAAAATATATGTTAAACAGATAATAGGTTAGTCCGTGAATAGAATATTTAACATTCACATACATATGGATGGGACTAAATATTCTTGTGCATTTATATTAATATTTTAGAAACAAATACATAATTCGCATGTCCACCTATAAATAGAAGATATAAGTAAAAGAAAAAATAGAGTGGATGTTTAGGTTAATAGATGATTAGAAAAAGAGAAAAACAAGTTTTCTTTTGCAGTTGGGTAAAAAAAATAAAAGAACACAAACTGATATATACTAATGAAAAGTATTACCTAATTTATTTTATTGTTAAAATAGTAACATTCCATAAAACATAGTGAGCTTGAAATCAAGACAAGAAATGCCCCGGGACATGGGTCAGTATTATAAGTAAAGATATCTACTTAAAAAGTGAGTTTATTCAGCAAAACCTGGGCGATGGGTGCATCAAATGAAGGTCTCTGCAACTTGTCCATTAATTCATTCATACAGGAATCCCTAACTCGTTGATCTTCACTATCCGTTTGTTCAGCACAGATCTCTGACGCTTCAAATTTGAAGCCATAGAAGCAACCTGTCACATTTTTTGAGGCAGAGAGAAAACAATAAGAAATGAACATTACTGAAATTTGGGGAAACACACAGATATAGTTGGCTTGCCTCAGCTCGAAGTGCCAGAGCTTCACGACTTGGTATATACCGCAGCTTGTCTAGCAAATCTAAAGCATGATAAATGAAGGTAAATTCCAAGGCCACAATATATATATATATATATATATATATATATATATATATATATATAT
>Ga0214544_1006118_pt1 | contig 22580 bp, 6 predicted proteins | sample CNSS3metaG_FD_160074 | JGI IMG/M metagenome (GOLD analysis project Ga0214544, IMG submission 160074) | Root nodule microbial communities from cowpea collected in UCLA plant growth center, Los Angeles, California, USA - CNSS3 | ecosystem: Host-associated > Plants > Roots > Nodule | place: USA...
TTTTTATATATAATATATATAAATATAAATAATATATATATATATATATATATATATATATATATATATATATATATATATATATATATATATATATATATATATAACAAATCTGGTAACTATTTAATAGATTTTAAAATCCAGTAATTATATTAATCAGATTTCATAATTCGATAATTTTGTGAATTGGATTCGAGATCTCATGTACTTACATAAACCATATCTCGTACTTCCCTAAACATCTTTACTTCCCTGCACCGTGAGGAAAATACGAGTGGTGAGTAGTGGTGGGTGGATAAATATAAGGAGAGAGAAAATTATATTTTATCTTAGTCAAAAAATCTATGATCATTTAAGAGATTTTGAAAAACTTTGAGGGTGTAGAAGAAAGATGGGAGGTGCAGGAAGAACCCCCGATTGTTTATTATCGATTGAGTTCTAACATGTCCAAAACTATATTGGGAGCCAATTGTCCTATTTTTGGGTCTCTTTATGCAGTGTCCCTTTCAGGCGATGGTACTCTTTATGTGCATTGGCAAGAATGGACTTTTGACTTTGCCTGTTTTCTTTTTAGAGTATATGCAGCGATTTGAAGGGTGGAGCGTTTATTACATCCATCCAAAAGTGAGCTAATTTGAGTGTATTTTGGGTAACATTACAAAATTAACTCTTATTTTAAATACGTGAACCAGTGAACCAGCTGTTCCTTTCCTAGGTTCCTTTCTGCTTCAAGTTGCCAAGATTCCTTTCGTTTTCGCACTACCAACCTGCTAGATTCCTCAACCTACACCTGAAGATTCCTACTAACAAGATTCCTGAATTTGCTTGTTTGCTTGTGTTTAAAACTTTGCCTTGCCATTTAAAATGGGTTGCTGTGCGAGTGTGTGGTTGTGAATGTTCGTGGATGCTTTGGAGCTAGACATTCCCACATTGGTTTGTCATTCCCACCCTAGTTTGTCATTTGTTCGAAGGTGAGTGGTGGCCTTATTTCATCGTAAGAACAGAAGTGGTGTGTGTGTGAATTGAAGCACTGGTGTAGTGGTGTTCTGTGATTGCATTTTGCATGAGTGAATGCACCGATGTTGGTGTGCGGTGTGGGTTTGTGAGTGCAGGAAGACACATGGGCTGTGGTGGGGGAGGAAGATGGTAGACGTGGTGGGCTGTGGTGGGGGAGGAAGATGGTAGATGTGGTGGAGGAAAATGGTGGTGGAGGAAGGCGGATGGAAGGGGGATGTGCACCGATTACATAACTGGTGCAGTGCAGTGTGTGTGTGTGGCACCGGTTACATAACTGGTGCGGTGCAGTGTGTGTGGCACCGGTTACGTAACTGGTGTCTGGGCAAAAGGAAGAGTGACACTGGTTACATAACCGGTGTCGTGTGTGTTTTAATTTTTTTCAACCATGTTTGTGTTTTTGCAGGTTATAATTTTAATTCATATTAATTATTTTAATACTTTTTTTAATTCATATTAATTATTTTTATAACATCAAATTACAAAATCATTATCTTTTTACACAAGGGTATTTTGGTAACTTTATAATTCTCTTTTTTTACAATTTATTTTATTTATCTCATCAACCAAATCTCTCACTAACTTTGATAAAACTTATCTCCAAATCCATTCACTTAACACTCTAAATCTACTCACAAAAACACACAAATTCATCCACACAAATCCATCTTCACTATCTCTGTAAGACCTGTGGAATTTAATTAATTAATAAATGCGGGTAGTAGAAACTTTGATGACATTAAATGCTAAATGGTATAACGTGGAAAGTACTAGTTTAAGTGGTTAAGGGTACTTAATTGTGTGAGAGGGCTTGGGTTCAAGTCTTATGTATGCTAATTGTGTGTGTTTGATTTATTATTATTTTTATTTTTTCTATAATATACTTGAGCCTGTTGAGTGATAGTGTAATCATAGGATTATGATAATTATCATGAAATATGAGTTGGTTGAGTGGTGGTGTATTGAATTGGCATTGGTATGGTCATGGGTTCAAACCTTGATAGCCATGAATTAAATCTTTTTTTTTTTGTTAGAATAGGGGCTGAAAAACCACTAAATAATGGTCCTTGAATAGAAATTAAAACCTTATTTGACTTTTGAGAGGAGAACGAAATTAGGGAGTGAGGGGGGTTAGGGGAAATTGTCTTATGTGTGTGTATAAATTATGCGTTGTGATTCTGTGTTTTCTCTTCTCAAATTGATTCTTGTATGCTATGGAATTCGTGATATACTTGATGTGATTGAGAAGTTGGGGTTATTTGATATTGTGCTAAGTTTTTGTTTTTGGGATGAATAGGATGAGGGCTTGGTACCTAATGATTATTCATGGTTAAGTTCTAAGTTTTCGTGGTTCAAATGTGTTTAAAACATGTTCATATGGGTTGATGGTGGTTATAGGTTGCTTGGTATTGATCATGTTGTGTTTTGGTATGATTTTGGTGGTTTTCGAGTATGAACAGGGGAGAAATTCTGCAATTTTTGCCCAAGCGAGTCACTCTCGCCTAAGTGAAAATTGCAGAAACTCGTTCCTGGTTTTTGGGTCGAGCGTCTCGCTCAGGCGACCAAAGTTCATGTTGAGTGACACGTTAACTCGCTCAGGCGAGAATGGCTCGCCTAAGCGAGGTCGCGATGAAACATGCCACGTTTTCCGTCGAATCCTCGTCCAGGCGAGGGATTGTGTGTTTGGGCGAATGAGGGTCTCGCTCAGGCGAGAAGGTCTCGCCTAAGCGAGAGATCGGGGTGAGCCACTGTTTAACACTCGCTCAGGCGAGGAAGTCCAGCTTAAGCGAGACAGATGCACTCGCTTGGGCAAAAATCCCTAGCCTAAGCGAGAACAGTGAAGAATTATGTGTCCATGTATTGTTTGAGTTTGTTTACTTTTATAATTCCGAAATTATATACATGTGTTTGTGATGTTGGGCTTGAAGGACTAAGTCCATAGGATCTGGGATGTGCTTGGCATGAGTCGCGAGCGAGGAGCTCGTGATGGGTGGACCGCATGCGGAATGTGAACGGTTTAGTTCACCGGAGGTACTCTTGTTTAGGATGAGTAAGCGAAGGAGTTCATAGTAGGAAAGGTGGGTATGCGGGTCCGAGTCTGAGCGAGGAGTTCGGATGACGAGCGAGGGAGTCCGTGAAGTGGGACTACGAGCGGGATAGGCTTGTAGGTTGGACCACGAGCGAGGTGGGTCGTGGAAGCACAGAAAGTCCCAAGATTTAGATTGCATGCATGAACTCATAATGGTTATGAGTGTGGGAAAGTGGGTGTTTTTTGTAAATAAATAAATATTTATGAATTGGCGGGTGGGTTTATGTCATATTTATTTATGTCTATGTGCATAGCTCACCCTATCTGTTTGTGTGTGACGATGATCGAGTAACTTGTTATCCGGGAACAGATGATGTTACAAGTGAGCCAAGAGCTGCTTAGTGGCGAAGAGTGGGAGCAGAGTACATGGGAATTTTATAAAGACTTTTTATTTAATTTTCATGTAATTTAATTACTGCTTTGGACTTCTAAATTGTAAAAGTGAATTATGAGTATATTTGACTATTTATAGCGGTTATTAAACTTTAAAGTTTTAAAATTTCTCGTGTTCTCGGGAAATATTTCGATAATAAATGAGGTATTTATTTTCACTTTGTTTATTTTTATTGAATTTAAGTAATATTCTACCGGGGTGTTACACTTTACCCCAAATCTATACCCCCAAAGGAACACACCCTTAGGTTCTGTTCTTTTGAGTGGATCTACTGTTCAAGAGGATTTAAGAGGAAAACATAGAGGGTGATCATCTTGTTCTTTCTCGGGTGATGCAAGGGAATGATAGGGATGGAATAGAGGGTTTGCTAAAAAATTCATCCCACTATTGTTGAAGAGATTAGAAGGTAATGAATATGCAATTACCACTTTATCCTCGTTATATTTATTGTTAATAAATTTTCCAATAAAATTTTGTTTTCAATTATTTGTTAATCATTTAATGAAATAGTAAAAAAATGATTTTAATTTATTCTAGTCTTTTAATTTTGATATGTTTTTTTTCTATGTGTTATGTGAAAATATTATTTACTTTAAAATTTTTAGATAACTTAATTTATTAATATTTACCAATTTTAATTTTTAACAAATAAATATATATAATTTAGTTTTGATTTATTAATAAAAAAAATAAAAAATTTATTATTAATAAATATCTAAAAATATAAAAGTTAAAAATATATAAACAATATATAATTTTATAAAATTTGAAGAAAAGAAAACAAATTTATTAAAAATTGTTACCTATATTATTAACAAATATAATCAAATTAAAAAATATTTTCATATCAAATAAACAAAAAATTTTACACATCAAAATCTTAAAAAAAAAATATATATATATATATATATATATATATATAACGTAAATAAATTATTTTTTATGTAAACATTAAATGGATAAATGTCAAATTTAATTTCATACCATATAAATTTTATTATTATTTTTTTATAAATATATTTTTTATTATTTCACACAATAAATAGAAATTAAATAAATTATTCTAAATGATTTGTATAGCATTTTATATTACTTTTAACATTACATATATTTTGGTAATCTCATTTTTTTATCTATTAAAGTTTGGTTTAATATGTCACTCAATTCAATCACAAACTTTTACAAATTTCACTCTCTAATCTACTCTAAAATTACCTCCTAATCCCTTAAAAAGAATAACATCAACTTTAGCCTCTAATCTTTTCCATATCTTCCTCTCCCTCTCCCTCTTCTTCTAATCCTTCATCTCAAAAGAACACGACCTTAAGGAGGATCTTTCTTCCTACATCCTTGTTGATGGTATGAAATGTTAAAATTGTTGAGTTCTTAATTTTGACCCCACTTTTTTTATTCATTAAAAGTTTTTTTTTATCAAAAAATATGTAATTTTTAAACAAAATTATCCATATAAACATATTTTTGAAATATTACTTAAATAGATAAAGTTGTGAACACGATTTCAAAACATTAAAAGTAATGAAATCGTCTTAATTTTATTTTATTCTAAAGATATAATTTTATGTATTTTCTATTTTATATAAACATAATTTTTTTATTTTAAAATGTTTTTTAATAATATAGTTTATAGTTTTTCAAAATTTTATTTTAATTTTTATAGAATCATATATCATTTATATATTCTTTATTTTGAGATATTTATTAATAATTTAATTAATGAACAAAAAATAATGTTTTTGATTTCTTATATGAAAATACTTTTCATTTTAAAATGTTTAGATAAGTTTATTGTTAAAAATTGTAAAACCCTTTAAAATAATAATAATAATAATAATAATACTTTTATTTTAAAAATAACAAAAGCAACCCATTTTAGTTTCATACGCATGAATATTCTCTATGTGAAACATAATCCTCCTCCCCATCTCAATCTTCATTTTCCAATTTCTCACTCTCACTTCATCTTCCTTGTGATCAAAGGTAGGGATTTTGATCATTGTAGAGTCGTCTTTGAGTCTACTCGATTAATTTCTTCATTCGGGTAAGTAAAAAATTTCAACCTCCTTTGATGTCTACTGTGTTATTGTTTTGCATTGCGAACTTTCTTGGATTTTATTCATTTTAGGGTTTTGATTTTAATTCTTTACTAATTAGTGGTTCCTTCCTCTGGTTAAATCGCTCGTACATTGTCTCTAGGCTGAAGAAGAGTTTTCATGAGTCGAAGGGTTTGGAAGGTTTCGTAAAGTTGTTTGGGGTTGTCTTTCAAGGTAAGGGAAGCTAATGATTGTGTCTTGGTATGTTTTTTAGATTGAATTATGGTATTGTAGGTTTGTTCTTGTTTCAAGTTTGTGAATTCATTTTTAGCAAATTTGGAGATTTTTGTTAATTGGTAGTTTAATTCCATGTACTAATAAGAATAGCCAAGTTTTCAAAATGTTAATTGTTACGGAAGGGATGCTTTTGTTCAAAGAATTTATGCTTGTCTATTTTATGAGAAATATATATACATGTATTGAATTTAGTGGGTTATAGTGACATGTTGAAAGTATATGCATGTGAGGTTAAGTTGTGGGTCTTGGAGAAATATGGTTCTTGAGTTGAATGGAGATGGAATTGTTTTATTTTGACAAGTGATGTAGAATGTGGTACAAGGTTGGACTTTGGGGCTGCAACCATGTAGAATGTGTCAATTACGTACCCAAATACGTTTATATGCATCAATTGAGTCCATCCTATTAAATTGTGACAAACGTCGTTAAGAATGTCATGATGTGGCAATTGTGAATGAATACGTGTCAATTTAAAAAGCAGTTGTGGCTAAAAAAATAATTGTAGAGTGACGTGGTTTAGTATATTTAAAAATCAGTATGTTGTGCCCTAATTGAGGAATTGGGTTTTCGCTAATTTCTTCCTCTTCTTCATCTCTTTTGCCTTTTTCCTTCCATTTTGCAGTTCGTTGTTGATTCGAAGAGGTCGTTGTTGGTGAATCTACAATGTCTCGCAATGAAGGGTGTTCATGTTCTTCGTGGGGTTCGTAGAAGCAAAGTGTCTCCTCCATTGGTGGTTCGTATAGGGTGTTGGGTGAATCCCCTTTTTGCTTTTGTGGGGAGATTGCTGTGTTGAGAGTGGCTAAAACAATTAGGAATGCTGGAAAACAATTTTGGGGGTGTCCTAATTATAAGGTTGGAGTAGATGTATGATTTTAATTTAATTTTGATTGAATCTTTAATTAGCATTGACTGTTTTGTATTAATGTTGGATTCTTGGTTCTTGCAAACAGTGGAGTGGTGGAAATGAGGTATTTAAAGGGTGCAATTACTTCAAATGGTTGAATGAAGATAATGGAGATGAAAAAGATGCTACCATTGGGAGACAAAGGAGAAAGTTTTATAGCCTGAAAAAAGCACTTGTGATTTATGATAAATGGGTTAAAATTTTAAGTGTGATAATAATGTTTTTGCTTTTCGTTAATGTAATATTAATTTGTAAGTTAGTACAAAAGAGTTGTTGAAATGTTGTTAGAGTGACTGTTTTAGTAAGTAGCACTGTAATGTTGTAATGAATTGTTATTGAATGAATGAGAAGTTTGAGTGATATTGTTCATCAACTCAGTTTTTGATTTATTCACACTTAACAATATTTGATAATGAAGATAAGGTGCCCATATGAGAAAACAGATAACATTAAAGTGGTTCAGAAGGCCATTTGATTACGTAATATTGTTCTTCAAAAACCTCTATTGAGTTTGTAAATAACAACACTAAGTAAATGTGGTTCCAAAATAACACTACTACATTCTAAAATAACAACACTGAGTTTGTAAATAACAGCAAATACATATTGATATTCCAAAATAAAACAAGGTTAAAATACTTCGTTGATCCTCATTTTTGTACCAAAATCTCAATTTGGTCTTCGTATTTTTATTAGTCTCAATTAAATCCTCAATTTTATAAATTAGTATCAATTAGATCATTTCCGTTAGTGTAGAATTAACACCGTTAAGTAGGTGCCACGTGTCAGCTCCTCGTTTTTTTGAATTTTTTTAATATTTTTTTAATATTTTTAATTTAAAAAAATATTTAGGCCACATGTCACGTTTGTAGTGTGCCACATGTCAATCTAGTATGGTGACACGTGTAAAAATATAGTATGAATTTTAATTTGGTCCTTATATTTGTTAATTTGATTTGATTTCAGTCCCAAATTTTTTTAAAAATTTTCAATTTTAGGTGCTCCAAATTTAGACCAAATTTTACTTGTATATAATGTTATGATTATTTTTATTAAAATTGATATTTTAATAATATTAATTGTATTTAATATTAAAATTTTAAATATATTTATTTTAATTTGTTATAAAATTGTTTTAAAATTTTACATTTGAATTTATAAAATTGTTATTTCTAAGCCAACTCTAAAATATTGTTGATATAGAATGTTATACAAATATTTCGAATATAAATTTATTAATCTATATATTTATAATTTTAAAATAAATTTAAATAAAGTTTAATGTAAAATATAAATTTAAATAAATTAAATATTGTTAAAAATATGTAATAGAAATATCACTTGTAATAAAAGTATCATCATTACATTTATATAAAAATTAAATTTGGTTTAAATTTGGAGCACATGAAATTAAAAATTTTAAAAAAAATTTGAGACTGAAATCAAATCAAATTAACAAATATGAGGACCAAATTGCGATTCATACAATAATTTGATACGTGTCACCATATTAGATTGACACGTGGCACACTACATACGTGGCACGTGGCATAAATATTTTTTAAAAAAATTTTAAAAATTTTAAAAAAAATTCAAAAATTCAAAAAATAAAATAAAATAAAATCAAAAAAACGAGAAACTGACACGTGGCACCTACTTAACAATGTTAGTTCTACACTAACGAAAATGACCTAATTAATACTAATTTACAAAATTGAGGACCTAATTGACTAATAAAAATATGAGGACCAAATTGAGATTTTGGTACAAAAACAAAGACCAACGGAGTATTTTAACCATAAAACAGCTGTGCCTTAATTTCTTCATGGCTTCGTGATTGGTCCCCTTCTAAATGAAAAATTTTCTCTGAAAGTGGTTGTTGTTGTTGGTTGAATTTGATTGGTTGAAGTAATCTGACTTGGTTGAGGTACTTGAGTCTGTTAGCATGAAGAATTTTGGGTTGGATGGGTAGGGTGACTTAGCTGCTAATTTGTTGCTGCTAATTTGTTGCTGCTGGCACAACTGGTTCAGATGGAGTAATCTGACTTTGCTGACCACCACTCATATCAGTTGGCTAAGTAGGTTGAGTAGGTTAACTTGGTTGAAGTGAATCAGTTGGCTGATTTGCTTGAGTTTGTTCAGTAGGTGTTGTTCCTTCTTGTGTAGCTATTGGAGTTGGTTGCTACTCTGTTGGAGGTGCCTGGGGACAAGTATTTCTTTTGTGTCCAAGTGCTCTGCAAATCGCACATCTTTTATGTGTTCCACCTTGCCTCACTTGCATGTCATCCTTCCTCAGCTCCCATGACTCCAACCTTCGTTTCTTTTTTGGTCTTCCAGGCATCACTCATTTAGCAGGAGGTAACACATCATCATAAGACGTCATTTCCCACAGATGAACTCCATTCACAGGATATATCATTGACAAATAGGTCTCTTCGTATGTTGACTTTAAAAACTAGTGTGGGAGATAATCCTCTGCATTCAAATTCAAAAATCGGATAGCACTCAGTGCGTGACAGTAAGGAATTGTTGTTATGGTCCATTTCCTACAACTACATTCTTGTTTGTCTAAATCCACCACAAATTTCTCCCCAATCATAGAAGCATGGTTGACCTCAAATAGTTGTTGTCCAGACCAACTACAATGAATACAAAATATAATTAAATAAAAGCCACAACAGATTCAAATTTAATCAAACAACATTGCAATTACTTCCATCAAATATGATTACCTTGGTAACCAATATTTGGTCTTGTCTGCTTCCTTCTCTAGTCTGTCTTTAATTTTTGGGCAAATAGAACCATGAAATGCATTTACCTTCTTTCTATTGGAAGCCCATCTCTGCATCAGATACATTCGAATTTCTTCCATCATGGTTATGATGGGTTTACTCCTGGAATCCACTATTGTGCTATTGAAACCCTCAAACATGTTGTTGACAACAGTGTTAGATGTTGGCCTTGATGTAAATCTGGACCTGGACCAGAATCTACTTGCAGACAAAAAAACTGTTTAAATTAAAAGTAGTTTACACCAGGCATTTGTATCAGATGGTTACATAAAAAGCCTTGGGGGAATTTGTATCAAATGCTTAAAAGCATCAACATTCAACTCTTTAATGTCCCTCATCACAGTCTCCCATGCTTGAGGGTGTGTGGCATATACTGCTTTCCACAATAGACACTTTAGATTTTTGCCTGAGAATTTTTTCCTAAAATTGGAGTATATATGACGTACACAGAATCTTTGATCCACACCAGGCAACAATTCTTGCAATGCTGGAAGCAGTCCCTGTAATTTTGAGTGCATAACAAGTGATTTGTCAAATAATTAGGACTCACAATTAATCACAATCTAAAAAATTTTAACTTTCTGCCATTGTGCACACCATAAGTTCTAATAGCCTTAGTGAATTCTTCATTCTCAGCAAAGTACGTCCCAACTTCCCAATTATAGTCTTCCATACTTTTGGTCATGGAGAATATTCCAAAGTTACCATATCTATCTCTATGGTCATCACTTGTATCACTATATTCACAACTATCTAATGTCTCAGACTCCCATTCACTATCAGACAACCCCCTATCAAACACATTTTTACCCTTTGGGTTTGTTCTAGACGAACCACTTGCTCCTTCAATTGTAACATCATAGAGATCATCCTCCAATTCCTCGGTTTCAATTCTAACATCATACAACTCATCCTCACCCATTACTTCCTCTTCAAAATCAGTCCCACTCCTCACCTCATAGTCATCATCACCCTCATAGTCTGTTTCCTCACCCTCCCTAACATCTTCGTCATCAACCTCAACCTTCACGTCTATATCAGGTTGTTCAGCTGCTTTAACCTCCACTTCACCCTTATCCTCACTTGCACCACCCATCACAACAGATTCTTCATCAGGCTCACCCTTCATTTCACCCTCACCCTCACCTGCACCATCCACTTCAACTTCCACCTCAACCCCACCCATGACTACAAATTCTTCATCAGCCTGAACCTTTACCTCCACATCACCCTCACCCTTATCTACACCACCTACAACAACTTCCACCTCAACCCCACCCATGACTTCCTCTTCTTCATCAACTGTAGCCTCCATATGACCTTCACCCTCACCCTGACCTACAACATCCACACCAACTTCCACCTCAACCCCACCGACCACAGTAGGTTCTTCATCAGCCTCACTCTCCACATCAACCTCACCTTCAACTGCACCATCCACACCAAGTTCTGCCTCACTCCCACCCTCTATCATATGTACTACTATAGGTTCATAGACGAAGTGCACCACATAAAGGTGCACTTGACCAATTAGTGTGGCGATGTTGACCATGTGACATGCACCTCTATCATCGGTCAGCAATTCCAGCCTTCCATCCAATACAACATCTCCACCTACTGAATACCACAATTCTTTGGCATTCACGTAACCCATTTCCATCAAAATTGACATTATCTCAAAGTAACTCCATCTGTTTGGGTCACATGATAAAATACTACTCTCTCCAATGTATTTCAGTGACCCATCATTTACAAACCTTCCCCTATGGTGAAAAACCACTTCGAAATTTTCGTCCATCTCAACTACTATATTCCTATCTACATATCCCTGTCACATATGAAAATGCCTAAACTATCAAACACAAATTACAAACCATACCACCAACACACCAAGACAACGACAAAATGAACAAAGAGGGACCACACAGTAAACTCAACACTGTGACCGTCACATATAGTGGGGGACCAAATGAATAAAGTAATCTGACTGCACCACATTACAAATAAGAAAAGCAAAACAATGAAAGTACAAAAAACATCAAACACATTGAACAAAACCCAAAAAATTATCACAATCTCAAATAAACCAAAAAAACCCTAAAATGAGCAACAAAACCAATCACAGTTAGGAACACATACCTTTCTCCCACCACTCAACCCACGTCGCTCTCAATGATGCCTTCGATAATCCACTAAATGGCAGTGAAAGCCTGCAAGTCGATTCGCGTACGCGTCGTCTTCTCCTCTCTATCTCTGTTCTCCGAACTCGAAAAAAACTTTACCAAATTTCGTATTTCATTTTTCACTTCTATAATTAACGTAAAAAAGCTATCAATATCCACATCAGTAATTGTATGATGACCATATGTTCTAAAATTGCTTCTAAGACCAACTTAAATCAGTCAATGTTAACCATTATAACGACGTCTAAATAATTGGACTCAATTGATGCACATAAATGTATTTGGATACGCAATTGATACTTTTTTAAAACCGGGTACCAATTTGACACACTAGCACCAAACTGGGTACCTTACAAGTAATTAAACCTTTAGAATGCAATTGAAATGAGAAATATTAATTGTTACAATTTAGTATCATCTATAAACCACTTTGAAATGAATTTGAGAAGATAAAAGTGCAACAAACCAAATTGTACAGTGAAACAAGTCAAGATCTCACAACCAAGAAGCATATGATGTTGGGCTACCCATTTTCCTAAACTGCACACTTTTTGTAACATGAAAGTTCCAACTTCGTTAACTGTTGATCGAGCTGAATCGATAACACATAAGCGGGGAAATGAATAATATGGCCACTTATTTGAAGCAGTAAGGCACGAATGATGCCTTCGACTTGTAAAGAAAGGTGATTATGTACCAAGTCGCACAAGTAGTAACCAGTAAGATCGAGATATCGTTTCTCAAGATACTCGTGTATACTAAATAATCGTGCAATTAATAACTAATTTAAAATAAAAAATGATTCCATAATTTTGAGTTTCATGTATGAAAGTAATTTTGTACATAATTGACTAAAGATGAATTTTGGAAGTTAAAGGCACTTAGTGAATGGAAATGATTAGAAATTATATGAATTGATATTGTTGGGGTTAAAATTTACCTACTTCGCTCTCATGCAGATACAAATTCACATCCACTACATTAATATGCTAATTTCAACCCACAAATCGACTCAAACCCGAATTCCTTAATGGAATGAGCCTAAATTTCCTTATTAAGAGTCAATCCCTTTAACTCTTAATAAGCAAATCCGCTTTATGCACTAGGGTTTAAGACAATCAATGGGTCAAGTCCCATCCTAGATACAAGCTTCATTAAGTTCTCTTGTTCCAATTCAAGGTTTCAAAAGATAATTCCACACCCAATGAACCAAATATCATGCAATGGATGACCAAATCAATGCAAGCATTAAGTGAAGAAACAAGAAGACTAACATTTAATGAAAGAGGCATATATATATATATATATATATATACAATAAAAACATTTTTATTTACACAAGAGTTTAGCAGCTATATCTAACCCAAAAAAAAATGGGTTTAGCTCTTCATTGTCATGGAGTGCTCAAGCTTACAAATGGAAGAATGGAAGAGAAAGGAGCTACAAAGAAGAAGAAGGATTTGTTCCCACAAGCCCTAGCAGACCTCAAAGCTCTCCAAAATGTGTTCTTTTGCACCTCTCACGTCCAAAGATGCCTCCTCCTCGAGAATAAAGAAGAAATAGGTTAAATTTTGCCACATCACCATAGATGTCGCTTAGCATTGTCTCTACACCGCTCAACGTCCAAAATTTGCGAGCCAATCAGCGCTTCGGCTGGCTTCTAGCGCTCAACGCCCAAAAATGCAAACCAAATGGCGCTGAGCGTCCAAAAATACGAATCACCTGGCGCTCAACGCTGATTCTAGCACTCAACATTGGAATTTGCTAGACGATTGGTGTTAAGCCTTGACTTTCTGGCGCTCAACGCTTAATGTAGGGTTCTGATCTTTAATTCTGGTTTTTTTTTCTTCTTTCTTCTTTGGTTGATAACTTCTTTGACTTGAGACAAAAGCTTCCTATCATTAAATTGGAAAAAAAATGGAGATTAGTGGTATAATTATATCTATGTAACCTATATTGTATTTATTCACAAAAGCAAAGTAAAAGTGAGGATTAAGTGGGTTAAAAACTTAAAAGGAGTTGATTCTATTAGCAAAAGATAGACAAGATAATGGTAAAAATCTACATTATCAATGATTGAGCGATGATGATGGGTCATCCTTGGGGTTTGGAAGGTTAGGGGTCACCACATCGGAAATATGTGTGTTATCACTGTCATCAACATCAGATAATAGTAACATGAAATTCATATTAGGACATTTGTGAGTCCAAGAGTACTTCTCATCACAAGTGAAGCAAGGCCTTTCTTTGCAATGAATTTACATCTCAATCGACAACATACGTTTGATTGGAGGTAACAATTTGATGTGAGGCATAGGAAGTAAGCCTAACGATGGAGAACCTACAGGGTTATGGGTTTTGAGCACAAGAAACGATAGTGTAGAAGAAGAGAATGACCTTATTGGGGGTAGCGACAACTTTAGATGAACTAGAAGGAAGTCCCAAACTAACCTTTTCATCAAATAGGTGGGCCAATGTTGCAACACGTAACAATGACGTTGAAGTTTAGGTGATGACCTCACGAAGGATTGGGTCACACAATCCACTAACAAAGCAATCTAACAAGGTTGCATCACTAAGTCCATCTACTCGGTTGGCAAGAGTCACAAAGAGAGTGTAATAATCAGCAACAAATCCATCCTAAGATAGCTTGAACAATTAGGCTTGAGGGCTATCAAATTGAGAAGGCCCAAATTTTTCCTCCACAGCACAAGCAAGCTCGATCCGTGTAGGGATTTGGTTTACTTTGTGTAACATCTGGAACCATGGCACAACAAAACCTTCAAAATGAACAGATGCAATGAGGAGTTGTTGTGAATCAGGGGTGTCATAATAGGCAAAGAATTGCTCGGCACAAAACAACCAATTAACAGGATCAGAGTCATCAAATCTTGGAAAGTCCAATTTCACGTGACGTAATAGAGGTAATGAATGTGGATCTCCGATTGACGGAGGAAGGGAGAGGTGATTAATAGCTCGAGTTAGAGTATCATGAGTGCGTTGGATAGAAGACATCATCATCTCCACTTGATCCAAATGTTGTTGGGTTTCCTTGTTCGGGTCATCAAGGATAGTGATACTATCAGAGGCCCAGTTGATTTCCGCAACCAACTCCTTCAGTCTTGTGTTTTCCGCCATCAGAGAGCAATGAAAGCACCAAGGAATGTTTCCTACACAAACCATAATACAGTAATAGAAAAAAAATAGGAGCAATTGAAATTTTTGATGTATTTCCAAAAGAGATAGACTAAGCACACTGTGAGTACAATAGAAATTAGAGAAAGAAGAAAACATTAGAGAGAGAAATTCATGACTACTTCCTTATTCTTTTTCTCCTTCCTTTTACATACATATACCCCTTAGTCCCTAAAATGTGTTGGTTTGTTTGCAATTCTATTGCTTTTCCTAACAACTTTCTCTCCACTCTTCATATTTCTCCTATCCATGGTCATGCGTCCCGCTGAATTTTCCCCTACGTCATTACTCACCACAATTAACAAAGTGACATCTCAAGCAAGCTGTGATGCATCTCCTCAATGTTGACGGTGGCTCGTGGTTTGAAGTTGTGAGTTGCATTTTTTGTGGCAGAAAACAAGCTTATCAATGAACCAAAGCAGATGGCAATGTGATGGTGGTTTCCTATTGGCATGTGCACGATGATTTCATTCATTTGAGAGGTAAGCTATATTCTTCGATAACGGTGGTTTCCGAAAAGCAAGACGGCAGAAAGGATTCCAAGATAGATTTTTTCGTGTAGGAGAAAATGAATTCTGGGAAAGCTATTAAAAAAAGAACTTTCTAGAATATTTTTTAGAAACATCATTCTTGTAAAAAATCTAAAAGTTTTATTTGCTAGCCTTTCTCAAAACTCATTTTTTGGATGCTTTTTCTCATACATGAATGAAATTTATTACAAATTTAAACAGTTGGTAGAGACGCTCCAGGTTGACCGGGAGACAACCGCAATCGAAACCAAACAATGTAGGGTTGACCATGTGCGTTTGAGCTGATTAAGAGATGTTTTTGTAATAGTGGGCAATGGAATGTTACAGCTTGAGCTTATGTATTGTATTTGGTTGGGTGCACTATCTTTGCTGATAAAAGTGTGACCTTAGTAAGTGTTTCTTATATGTGTTTCTTTGCTGACTTGCGAGTGATTAGACATTATACATGGGCAACACCGCTTTGACTCACATGTATGGCCAATTGGGAGACCCAAGCTATGCAAAGGCGGAGTAGCTAGGTATTCAACTTTATTTTCGGTTAGTTTTAATGAATGTATTCAATAATTTTAAACTATTATAAATGTTCAAAACATATGCTTTCATAGAGCATTCATTTGGGTGTACATTTGTATGTTGTAGGCATGGATTTATCACCATTTCCCAACTATTGGGTTTGATATATGTTATAACTAATTATATAGAGGATGAGCCTCGATGGAAGAGGTATGAAGTTAAAAGACTGTCAGCCATAGGAATTGTACAAATGCATTTGGATAACCTTTTGCTTTAGTGTGAAATTCACCCCATACGATGAACATAGAGAAGGTCGACCTTTTGAATAGTTATTAGTTTTCTCCATGTATATGAGGTTGGGCTGCTACATTTTTCTAAACGCGTGCTTCACCACTATTGGTAGATGCAGACCATTCCTCGGCATCCATCAGTAGTCATTGATAGGAATACCAATACAACCAAAGTGGATCAATGTTGGGTTCATTTTGATGAGTATGTTGTCCATGATATGGTGTTGGGGGATCATCAATACAATATTAAAGGAATTCAACAGTTTCATTGAACTAGGGTGTGTCTAAAATAAATTTGTAACAACATTGGTGACCTCGTCAAATGTAGCCCAATGAACATACATATCTCGCTCAAGTAACATCATCAATTGTTGCGTTTCAGTCCTATGACCTCAACTTGTTGTTCAATAGGAATATCTAGCATTATAAACTTGCATTATGGTCGTTACATTTTTCTCATTATGCTCCTTCATTATAAGCAAAATAATTTTGGGCTTCATTGAACTCTTTGTCATATTAACAAGTATGGACTTCTCCTTACCGGTTAACCTACCTGCATATGGATGACCTACCAACATACATGCCAAATTGTGATTATAAGAATCACAAATTGATTTCAACATCCATCATTTCACCACAATTTATTGGTTTCCCTACCAACCTAAAAGGACATTCACACTTCCTACTAACTGTATTATTAAGTTTTATGTCCTTCTTGTATCATCTATAAGTACCCCTCCTCTCACAACCTAATAATACGTACGTTCTCCTTCCTCGTTATCCATTTGTTGTATCAGTTCTTAAAATAACAATAACAAAGCCTAAATTATAAGTTACATTTCTTGTCCCCTGCAATAGGTCATCCCTCGAACCAAACACCTACAATATCATAACATAAACTTGTTACTTAATTCAACAATTACAAATTTACAATTACTAAGTAACTTATAATAACCTACTCTGTAAAAAAAAGCATTTACGTAACTTTTTGAGCTAAGTTTATTAATCAATTCATTATCCTCTATATAAAGATCAATTTCACTCGCACGGTCTCCACACCATCAAATATTCCCGTCAACAACACCACAACACCTCAACAACTTCAATCAAAAGCTAACAATTGAGCTCACTCACTCAACCATCAATGGAGCTCCTCCACCACACTTCACGTTTGCTTCCCAAGCAAGTTTCAAATTAATCAACTCCCTCGCACGCAAGCTTCAAATCAAATTAAAGGGCAAGAAAATAATTAAAACATATGATAGGGTGCAAAAAGAAAATACTAGGGTACAGGAAGCAATACCCAAAAACTTACCTATAGGTAGAATTTCTTTTTCTTCCCGCGCCTCTGTAATTTCTAAAATCATCATGACTTCTGAATCTAAATATTTTTAGAGAACAAGTTTTCTAGAATTTTTAAGACATGATTTTAGAGATTTTCAAGACAATTTTAGAATAAAGTTTTTGAAACAAGCTTTTGAGAACAAAATTTATAAAACAAGCTTTTTGTAACATTTATGATAACTTCTAAAACGAGTTTTTTCAAATGAATTTTTTGGAACAAACACATGTGAAATAAATTTCGAAACAAGCTTTCCAAAAATGAATTTTTCTATAATATAAATAATAAAAATCCTAAATATATCTATAAATATTTAAGTAAATATTTAATAAACTTTTAATTCTTTAAAGGAAAATGTAGGCTGACTTATTCGAGGATTACGAGAAAAAAAATAATTACTTAAAAATTTAACATTTAACACTAAATTTATTTTACAAAAAAAATAACATTAAAATTTTATTATACAATTTTATTTTAAATATATTTTGAAATTAATTTTTTAATTGAATTAATTTTTTAAAGAATTCAATTTTAAAATAAAAAAAAATCGTGGATGTCTATAAATACCCTATAACAAAATTTGCAATCATAGTTGATTTTAAAATATCCAACAAATATTAGAACAAATAATGGGACAATGCTTTTCTAGAGGAAACCCACTGTCCCATGCTACCTATTACCATACGAACTCAATAGTAACTTGTATCAACAAACTAGTCAAAACAACATAAAATGAAGTAACAGGGTCAAACACCTCACTCCACTCAATTTTTTTAAGTCTTTTACTCTCTTCACCCCCTCAATTTTTTCCACTTAAACTTTTTAATCTTTTACTTTCTTCACCCCAAAAATTTGTTTAATCCACCTTTCAAATGACTATAATAAAATATCTCATTAACAATTAATTTTATTGACCAATTTAAATATCAATTTATAAAATAAAAATTATTAATTATTAAAATAGTTTTAATTATAAATAAAAATTATTATTCGTTTTTAAAATTTAGTTATCAAAATTTTAACTACCAATAAACATTAGCTATTAAGATTTTTATTATTAAATAAATTAATTTTTAAATTAGTTTCTATTTAATTAATAATCAATTTAGTGACTAATTATAATTTTTTATTCCAAATAGTGATTATTTTAATAATTAATAATTTTTTATTTTGTAAATTGATCATTACAGTAACTAACAAATTTTGGCCACCAAAATTAATAAATTTTGGTAATCAAAATTAATTATTAATGGAATATTTTAATATAGTGAATTTTGAGAAATACCTTTCATAAAAGTGACTTTCGAATTTTATTATTCAAAACTTTTTCAAAACAAACTTTCTAGAATTTCAGGAATAAGATTTCGGAAAAAGAGTTTCTAGAAAAAAAAATTCCAATAAAAGATTTTTGGAATGCATATAACTCCTTCCGGAATGAGTTTTCAATAACATCCTCACTCACATGAAATGTTTCGAAAAGAATTTTCTGAAACGTGCTTTTTCTTTTCTATTTCTTATGCAGCAGTGGTGAATGATGGAAGTGACAGTGGACGAAGCCCATAACCTTCTTCACCCCTGGCCCAAACAAGAGACTAGTAAGCTTTACTTGCACAACTCACTAGTCACTTCTATTATATGGATTTTTTTTTTAATTTAAATAAATATAAAAAGAAATGAAGAAAAAAAAATTAAAATTATGAAGATATGTATATAACTAACTAAGTAAACATAAATGTATAGAATTTAGAAATGTATATAACCTATGAAATTAAGATGCATATTTGAATAAATGTATTAAAAGAATAAAAACTAAATAAAATAATAAATGGAAGTGAAGATGTCCCCCCAAGTAATTGAAAGAGTAACCCTAACATAACTAGTTCAAATATATGGCTGAATGATACATAGAAGGACACAAGTGGGAACTCACACAACAAAAGTTCAAACCAACATAACCCCCAAGCTTAGATCTCATGACCCAAACAAATCCAAAATAAAGAGATCTGAAAAAGACACTATAATTTGTAGGGTCATTGCAAAGAGTGGCATGCCATACCCTTTCAACTTCACAATAACTTCCATGTTTTCTTTTTTCTTCTTACTTTCATCTTCTCCCTGTGTTCCCTTATATTTTAAACTTCTCTATTTTTTTTTTTTTATTGAAATGCAATTTCTTTTGTAATGGGTCATGACTTACCCATCACCCTTCAAACAAAATTTAGCCACCCCTTTAAGTAGTTTTGTTCTTTTCTTTTTATCTTTTTGGGGAATGATGTTTAGTCAGGAATAAGATATTGTAAACAAAACATGTTCAAGAGTTGTTCGATAAAATACTTTTCTTTTCATCGTATTTTAGAATTAAGAACTTTTAGTGTTTAAAGTTTAGAAATTATAATTCTCAAAAATGGTGTAATTTTTCGTAAATTCTTTTAAAGTGTTTTTTTTTTCCTTCTATGAACTAAAGACACTCGTATGTTTTGAAAATAAAGTTTTCAATCATATAATTTTTTTTTTCATACATACTACTTTAAAAATTAATACCATTCAGTACGCTTCTTTAGTACTTGATCATTTGATATATTTTTTTAATTATCATACAAGAATCTTTCTTATTTAAAAAATAATTATTTCTATATAAATAAAAATTATAAAGCTACATTTTTTTAAGTTGGCAAGAGCCTTTAATTCAAATTATTTGTTTAGTACAATCGAAAAACTAATCTTACATAGTTTTCCTTTTTTATTTTTGGAGAAATCAAAACAAAAGTTTCTATAAAAACTTTGTAGATTGATTATTTTAATTTAAATACTTTTTTCAGAAAATTGAAGGGAAATAATGGATTTTGTTAGTAAAAGGTAGAAAATACTAAGTTTTGATGAACTGAGTATTTGTTTAACAATAACCAAACAAGAGTGAATTTAAAATATTATCATCAACAACCCAATTTTCTAGCTTAAAAAAAAAAGCTAAGATACAACCTCGGATAGAAAAATATTTAGAAGACATTTAATGAGAGAAAGATTTTTAAAATTCTCGAAACTTTGATGGTTGAGAGTGACACTTTGTTGTGTTTAGTACACAATTTTAAGTGAGAATTTTTAATGTATAGTGAAAGGTGAATCATATAAATAAAAGAGCTTTTGTGTTTAGCTCAATTTCGGTCTGGAGTTTAAAATGTAAAAAAGTTTAAGAAAACATGTTCCATTAACATTATTCTTGTCCAATACTTAATTAAAAGCTTCCTAAGATGTTTGAGATGGTATTTAATTTAAAAGCTTAGTTTGAAACTTTTGGAATAGATTTGTTTGGTTTAGCGTTGAATCAATTCTCTAACAGAAAAACAACAATTTGACGTGAATTTTTACTCTTTAAACAATTTTAAAAGCCAAACATATATTGATTTAACGTTAGAAAATCAATTTTAATCAAATTTACATTATTTTTTTATGCGAAACTAAACATACACTAAATGTAAAATGATCTATAAACATGATGAAATATAAGTTCATATCCTTTTCCTTTTCATACTTAAAACATCTCAATTGGTCCTAATCTAAAATTTTCAAAGAAATTACCACTATATGAAGACACAAAAGTTTATCTTTTTGAAGGAAGGGTGTACTTGATTAATTTGTTAATCGCTTTACTTCCATTGTTAAAGAAAAAAGTGAGAAGACAATTATAGAACTTCTTATGGGTAGTCGAGGAGGGAGTATAAAAATTGCATGGATGAAGTAGAAAATTGTTTTACAAAAGAGATATACTACATTTTATGTACATTTCAAGGATCTTCAAAACGTATTTTGAGGATGTTGACAATTTTGTATAAATACACATGTTTTTTAATACTCGTTATTACAATAAATGAAGAAGCAATGTCTTTAAACACTATTTCTTTTATATATTTAAACATTATTAAAAAAGGTGGAACACGAAAAATGAAACTTCAGCATCAACTTCTTTTTTCTTTTTTTTTTTTATAGACCGAACTACATTAACTGAATTGATGAACGTAGAAACATGACATCTATTTTATACATTCAGACAAACGATGGTTAATTAGAAAACGACAACGAAACACACTCATCTTCATGCAACCATCAACCGAATATGTTTTCTTACTTCAATTATTAAATTTACAGAATCAAGTTCATATGTTCTTTTAGTTTTTATAAATATTAATCAATTTCGCTTAAGTTTTTTTTTTAAATAAAAAACAATAATCCTTCATAATTTTCATTTTATTTCAATAGTCTCTATTAAGTAGATTACGTGATTGTGTCACAACAACCACCGCTCAAGCGGTAGTAATATATGTAGATGTACTAGTATTTTTACCCGTGTAACGCACGGGATATCGAATAAAATTAAAAATTACAGTATATTTATTAAATTAATTTGAAATTATAAAAATATAATTAAATTTAATATCAATTTTATTTTATAAAATTCAGTAATAATATTTTAATTGATTTTATAATAAAAATGTATTTAAGTTATTTATATATATTTTTGATAAAATGTATTATATATAATTATTTTAAATAATATATTAAGATTTAGATAATTAAAATTAAGAAATCAAATTTAATTTTGAATGAAATATTGAGTAAAAAATGTAGAAAAATATAATAGTTGTTTCTCTAATAATAAAAATGATGAACGATATAGAAATTGTTGAGTAGACTTAATAAAGATACAAACATTAGACAATACAAAAAATGTGAAGAGTAAATGATATAAAGCTACAAATGATAGATCGTGCATATAAATGTAATGTTTAGTTAGTCAGATAGTACTCACTCTCTTCAGATGTGTCAGTTTGGTACTCACTTTTAAAAATGTGTCAATCGAATCATAACTTTTGAAAAAATGTCTCAATTAGGTTCCTTTCACTCTTGTAAGTCATTTTAAATATCGATACCATTAATGGCGTTAATATTTTTTTCTCAAAGGGACCTGATTGAGACATATTTTCCAAAGTT
>Ga0214544_1006119_pt1 | contig 22577 bp, 5 predicted proteins | sample CNSS3metaG_FD_160074 | JGI IMG/M metagenome (GOLD analysis project Ga0214544, IMG submission 160074) | Root nodule microbial communities from cowpea collected in UCLA plant growth center, Los Angeles, California, USA - CNSS3 | ecosystem: Host-associated > Plants > Roots > Nodule | place: USA...
GTGTAGAAAACATTTCAAAAATATATATATATATATATATATATATATATATATATATATATATATAAATATATATATATATATATATATATATATATATTTCCTTAACTAAACTACGTTAATTTTTTTCTTAACATGTCAAACACATTTCAGAATGATGTTTGAGTTGTTTACACTCGTTTTGACATGTTGTATCTCAAATGCTAGCCTGAAATATTGTTTAACAAGTCCAATAAAATTAATATTGTTTGGCTAAAATGACTATATCCATTCATTTTTTAATTTTTATTACCAAAATGTATCAAGTTTGAGATAGTGACAAATTCCAATTTTACATCCAAGTTTAGGGACTTAAAACATATTTAACCATTTTTTTTAATGAATAGCTCTATCTTGTATTTGGATGAGGCAATTGAACATAGTAGTTCCTTTATTTGGAGAATTTGAAATTCTTCGATGTAGAATGACTTGTTTGGATGAAGAAGTTAAAAGAATTTGAAATTGAAAATTTTTAAGAAGGTATTTCGAATAACTAAAATAATAGAATTTGAAATTCACTTAAAAAATAAGGAAATTGAAATTCCACAACTTGTGGGATTCCTCATTGGTCATAATGAAAAATGTTCATAGATCCAAAAAGTTAACTTATCAACCTTTAGCTCGGGTTAAGTCGTCTCAACATCCATCTCAGGCCAACTTGGCTCGAGATGGTTCGGGCTAACTTACCTCAACCTTCGTCTAAGGCCAACTGGTCTTTTTCTAAAGCTGAGAACAACTCGTCTTAATCTTCTATTCGACTGACTCGACCTTCTACTTGAGTCAACCCTACCCGACCCTTTGATTCGGGCCAGCTAAACCTTCGTCCCAAGTGACTTAATTTTACTTTTGATCCAAACATATTCAGCTTGATCTTTGACCTATGCCTACTCGACTTGACTTTCAACTAGTGTCAAACTGTCTCTATCTATGGCAAAGAGTGACTCTTCTCGACCTTCAACTAGGGCCAACTAGTATCAACCTATGGTTAGGATCGACTAGTCTCAACCTTTGGTCGAGGTCAACTAGTCTTGACCTTTGGCCATGTTTGACTTGACTAGACCTTCCGCTCGAATCGACTAAACCCGTCCTTCTGTCTGGGTCGACTCAACTTGACTTTTCGCTCTAATTGACTTGGTTCGACCTTTCGATTTGGACCGACTTAGCTCAACCTTAGGTGCTAAAGGTCGAGCTGATTTAGTCCATTAGAAAGGAGCAAAGTCGACCATGGTTGAAGGTCTAGACTAGTTGGTTTGGATAAGGTTGAGACAAGTCGACTTAGGTCGAAGGTCAAGCCAAATTACCTCGATTTTTAAATTGGAGTAAAATATTTTTAAAATAGAATTTTATCCTAAAGAGAAGTGAATTTGTTTTATCCAAACAAGAAAATTGAAATTCAAAATTTTTAATTATTCCATTCAAACAAATTATTAAAAAATAAAAATAATTCAATTATAAGTAATTTAAATATAACATATTTCAATTTTTAAAAATTATTATAATTTCTTGTCCAAACATAATGATAGGGTTGGACTTTTTTTTTTATTCTTTAAAGATATTAAACTTTTTATGCATATCTAATGTATATGTAACGACACAAACTGGTTTTTTCTAGAGAAAAATTGAATATGGTGCTTGCAGAATATACAATGCTTGAAGTGTGATTAAGTTTTAGATCAAGAAGCAGTCTCTTAGCTAACGTAAAAGATCTAAACGTGTAGACACATCTTAGAATTTTATCAAGAAGTCAAATACTATAATTACAGTAACTGCAAAAGAAAACTCGTACATTGTTGATGTAAAAGTTTTTACTGTTAATTACTAATAAGAAATTATCTTTGATATTTGACTTTTGATATAATTATAAAAATCAACAAATTTATCATGTAAGACAATTTCTGATTGGATATAATATATAAAGCTTTTACATTATTTTATACGTTTGAAAATCAAATTATTTCTCACCTTTCATTTTCTCTTAATTTAATGATTTTAAAAAATAATATATCTTTTATGTATTATAAAATACTTATGACATTTGAATTTAATTAAAATCACTACGAATGTCGAAAAATTCATTCAATTTCAGAATATTATGTATAAGTTTATTGATTTTAATAATAATTTTATTGATTAATAGTGCAAACTATTTTACGCTAGCATATGACAAATAGTAAATGTTTTTACTTTTAATAATTTATACACGGAAAAAAAAAAGATATTAGAAATATAAAAGTATTCGATAAGCATGTAAGAGAGTTAATAAAAGGTGTATACTTGAAATGAAAAGCAGTACAAAAATCTAATTTTCATGATCGAATCAACTTTTTCTCTGATCCAATCCATTTAATATCCATTTTATTAAAAATCTAATCTATTTAAAATCCATTTTATTGGATCTGGATATCAATATGATTTATATTTTATATATTTTATGGACTGGATATTTATTCTCTAAATCTAGATTTTCAAAATGGATAATCCAAAATATCCAATCCAAATTTTCAATTTATATTTGTGGTTACGTTAGGCTAAAGGTTGAGACAGACTAGCCTAAATTTATTCGTATTTGATTGAGTTGGCGTGACCTTATACGAAATTTGGCTGAATTCGGCCGAATTTAGTCAAGTCGATCCCGATCAAAATTTGGCCTAGATGGTCCTGGACAAAATTTGGAAGTATTCAGTTGAGTTCACCCCGACCCAAATTTGATTGCATTGGGCTGAGTCGACCTAGACAAAATTTGACCGTATTCGGCCAAGACAATTGCAACCAAAATTTGGTTGTATTCAGCCTAGTTGGCTCCAGTCAAAATTCAGTCGAATTCAATCGAGTTGGCCCCGATTGAGATTTGGCTGAGTCGACCCTAGCCCAAATTTGGCCGTATTCGACTAAGACGACCTAGGATGAAATTTGGCCGTATTCAAATGAGTTGGTCACAATCAAAATTTGGCCATATTCAACCGAGTTGGCCACGACCGAAATTCGGCCGAATTCAGTCGAGTCGGGTCCGGTCAAAATTCGGTCGTGTTGGCCTCAATCAAAATTTGACCGAGTTGGTCCTAGCCTGCATTTGGTCATATTTGGCAAAGTCGATCGCAACCGAAATTTGGTCATATTTAGGCGAGTCGGTCCTGACCTAAATTTGGCCGAATTCAGTCGAGTTGGTCATGACCAAAATTTTGGTCGAGTCGACCCTAGCCCAAATTTAGCCGTATTCGGTCGAGTAAGTCCCAAACGAAATTTGAATGTATTCAACTGAGTCGGTCGTGATCGAAAATTGACCATATTCAGCCGAGTCGATCCCGACCGACGAATTTAGTGGAGTCAACTCTGACCGAAATTTGACTGATCAAGCCCTGACCCAAATGTGAACATATTTGGCCAAGTCGGCTCTGGCCAAAATTTGGTCGTAGTAGGAAAAATCGGCCTTGGCCAAAATTTGGTCGAATCCAGTTAAGTCGATCTCAACTGAAATTTGGTTGAGTCGACCCTGACCCAAATTTGGTCATGTCGTCCGTGATCTAAATTCGTTCGAATTTGGCCGAGTTGACCCTAGCAAAAATTCGGCCGAGTCGACCACAACCAAAAGTTTGCCGAGTTTGACTAAGTCGAGCTTGACCAAAATTCGGTCCGACCGGAAGTCAGCCAACTCTATCCCATGCTGAAAATTGGCCTTGTTGGCCCCAACAAAAAATCTGTCAAATTCTATGGTGTCGACCCTATGGACACAAGTTTTAGAAAATTTAATTTAAATTTATTTTACGAAAAATGGATTTTGGATTTTGAACTTGATCCAAATATTTGGATCTGAATTTAAACTTGATCCAAATATTTGAATTTGGATTTAAAAAAATATTCAATATACTTTTTCTGAAAAAATGGATTTGACTCAAAAATCTAATCCAATTATTTAAATCTAAAATGAATTCGGATCATTAAAATTCAATTCATAATTACCTCCTAAACAGTAAAATATTTTGTAACCATTTCGTTTTAGGTACACTTTTCTAACCCTCCACGTGGCTGAACAACGTCTTCTACACGTGGGAATATCGATATCAAATGTTAGGTAAAATTGTTTGGTGAGAAACCAACGGTTAGAGAAACTACATTACATCATTGATTAGTGTTACAAAATTACTATAAGATGTAAAACCCAGTTATTTATATGCTTTGACTATTTAAGTACTTTGAAAACTTCAAAGGTTTGTAGTGAGTTAGTTGCGAATTCAGATTTCTTTGTATCTTTTTAAAAGACATAGATTTGATATTTTAAAATATCGTTAAAAAGATTAATATACAAAAAATAATTACATTTTAAAAGAATAAAACAAAAATAACACAAAAAATTTAATAGAAAATCTAAATGTAGTAAACGATAAAAATTTAGCAAAGAATTTTAATTAGTTATTTGATACCCAATGTTTTTTTTTTTTTAAATTACTAATATTTACTTGTTTTAAAAATCGAACCATATTTAAGTATTACTATGAATTTATATATATATATATATATATAAAATATATATATATATATATATATATATATATATATATATATACTCTAAAATTCATCAATCATTTGTCATAAGGTAAAAATTTATTAAAAAAAATAATACAAAGCATGGAAGACCACACAAAACCATTTTGAAATTTATACTACATGACACATAGACAAACTATATCTATTATTAAAAATATATATAAATAAATACATGGAGGTAAAACCGGAAACTACTTACCTATATTGTTCTGTATGAATAAAAGTTAAATTAGTTAACTTATCAACATAACAATTTGCTTCACAAAAAATATGAAAAACTTTGAACTGTAATAGGATCGACGTCATCTTTCTTTCAGACTCAAGAAATCACTCATTAATCTAAGATACCATGTCATACTAAAGAAGAATTACATAAAAATTAATTATTTTAAATCAATTATATATATATAATAAATACGAATACAATATTAATTAACTATTTAATATTTTGGGATATGTCAAATAATCATCCACATGCTAGTTTGTGGACCACAATCGCATATACAACGTTTCAAACTTTTGTGTACCTGGATAAGTGGGTTCAAAAGAATATTTCTCTTCCCCTTCAATAGTTCGTTATTTTCAAATTAAAGAAGTGATAAGAGTTTGTTCAATTTTTGACAATTTCGTATGTTTCCTGTGTTGTTGGAGAAAAATTAATTAGTGGGTGTATTTTCTTTTAATAAATTAGCACTCGTTTATAGATAATTTAAAAAAATGGATTGAATTATCGTATTTGTTATTATAATAAAACTAGATATTACTCGTATATATTTAAGAATCATCAGCAAAAATATTTATAGAAGAAAGGTTTAAATGATTAAAATAAATCAAATGATTAAAATAAATCATTAAGCATTTTGTTATCCGTTACAAATAGATTTAGGTCAGATTTAAAATTATAAAGTAAAAGTGATGTATTAATTTTGTGTGGCATTTGGGAGTCTTTTTTATCGTGTTTCTGAGTGTGTATGCTGCGTCATTATCCTATAAATTATTTGTAACTTGTTGAGATCACCTCTTGGAAGAATTCTATAAATAAGCAAAACACTTAACTTTTATTATAATCACCAGTGGAAAAATATAGTACATGTATGTCTATATTATTTGTTACATAACTAAAAACACAGCACATCACCTATCACAATACAGAATACAGAATAGTTATTAAAATATTATTAAGTTATTACTATAAAGCAACATCGTACAAAAATATAAGGTTAAATATGTTTTTGGTCTCTCAAGTTTCAGCGAAATTTGGAATTAGTCTCTCATCAAAACTTTTGACCAATTTAGTCATTCATCTTTAAAAATGCGAGAATTTAGTCCTTTTAACCAAATTTTATTAAATTTATCTGACGTTTCAAGCACATTTCATGATAGTATTTGAATTATTTATACCGTTTGACACATTTTTGCTTCAATGTTAACTCAAATATTATCATAAGATGTGTTTAAAATGTCAAATAAACTTCATAAAATTTGGTAAGAAGGACTAAATCCATACATTTCTAAAGATGAAAGACTAAATTAGTATAAAGTTTCGAAGAAAGACTAATTCCAAAATTCACTGAAACTTAAAGGACCAAAAACATATTTAACCCAAAATTTTATATATATATATATATATAAAGATAATTTTTTATATTAATATTTTTTTATTTCAGTTTTATTTTTAATTATTATTTTAAAAATTAATTATTTTATAAATAGTTTGTTTTTTATATGTTATTGTAAAAAAAAATTATCTTTAACTATTATTTTAAAAATTTCTTTTGTTTTCATGTTTTATTTTTCTAATTTTATTTATAATTATATATATATATATATATATATATATATATATATATATATATATATATTTATATATAACCATAGATCATTATCTATGGAAATATTATCGTCTATATCTATAATCTTAAGTCGTTATATACATTTAGATTTATATTTTTTAAATTCACTTCTTATTTAATTCGAAATCTTGTAAATCCAATATTTGGAGACACTATTTTTGTCTCTCCAAACTTATCTACCTTAAGTTCATTTGCTTTCCTCCCAAAAATTTTTGCAACTTAATTTTTTTTATGTATATTATTCTATTTTTAATATTAAGACGATTAAAATAATATTTTATGTTTTAGAATTTAAGTTAAAAGTTATTTATTATCTCTTAAAATTATTTTTTATAATTTAGGGAAACTATTATATCCTATATTTAAGTGGTATTTTGCTTCTTTAAAAAAAGAATATTGTACTACATTTTCTACGATAGATATCCAACACATATGATATAAGTCATCGAGATAGTCATAATTAGGGGTTGCAAAACGGGTTAGTCCGATCTATTTTTGCCTGATCGTCATTGGCTTGTCAAAAACGAGTCAGGTCGAGTTGACTTATCACAAAAAATCGGGTTAGATAATGAAGTCCGTCCTGTAGCAGGACGGTTTGACGGTTTGGCCCGTCATGTTTTTTCTTCACTTCTAACACATATAAGCTAAACGATAATGTAGAGTAACCACAATCAAAGGCAAAAATTAGGGCAACAAGTCAAGGGCAAAAGTCAAGGCAACAAATTAGGGAAAAATCAGGACAACAAATCAAAGGTAAAAAAACCATTAGAACAAAATCATAATTCATAATGCATATAGAGAAACGTGTTGGCGTGGTGTTTCGCACGATTTGATGCAGGTGTTGGCGTGGTGTTTGTCCTTGTTCATCTGGTGTGCATCACGGTGGCTTCGTGGTGGTTACCGTGTGGTGAGATGGGATTTGCTTCAGGTGAGATGTTGTGAGGAGGTCAATTTACTTCGTGGTGAGCATGCGATGCAGGTGTGCTTATGTGTGGGTTGTTGGCAAGGAGAAAGGAGAAAGCTATGGTGGTTTACGGTGTGGTTAGTGTACGTTCAATGGTGGTCTAGCACTGCTCTGCGAGGCCTAGTGGTAGTTCAGCTTGGAGGAGATGAACTACGATGGTCCGATTGCGCCTTGCCATGTGGTGTGCGTTATTTTGTTGTTGCTTATTTTGAAGAAAAGTAGTGCAATATAGGGTTTTCCTTTATTTACTCACGTATTGGCAGGCGAACCTGTTCCACCTGTCCTGCAATTCAACATGTTAGTGGGCTAGGCAAGCGAGCCATGTCAGGATGGCAGGTTAGCTCGTCGGCTCTAGCCCACTTTGCCACCTATAGTCACAAGATCATAAAATATATACCCAACACATATGATATAAGTCATCAAGATGATAGTCACAAGATCATAAAATCAAAGTGTCACCATTGCACAACAACATTGTGTTGCCCTCGATCAACTAAAATTTTCTAAGAGAAACTCATTTAGTAACCTAGATTGGATGAAATAAATAATCAATTTCAAATGTGATGTATTTTCTTTGGATAGTTTTATAGTTAAGTCCATGTAGTAGTACTTTCCTTATAACATTCAATATGACATGTGTAAAATTACTTTTTACATCAGGGTCAACTACAACAGTTTTGGACCCAAAGTAGATACTACCAATATAATAAGTATAACACTTTTTACCTTGATTAAAGAACAACCAATGTAATATATGACATTAATTAAAGTGAAAAAAAAATCTTCAATTCATCTCCCTCGGACACACACCATCACACATAGAGAGGAGGGGGCACACAACATCTTTTATCATTCGTCATCCTCCATTCTCCCTCTCCCATTCATTCAGAAAGCACAACAAAAAAGAACCAAAGATTACAAAAAAATAATGGTTTTCATAACAAAAAAATAATCTTGCACAAAAAGGCACAATATCAAAAGCAATAATCGAAATCTAAATCCTAAAGTTACAATTTATTTGGTTACTAGAAGAAGAAACCAAAGATCCACCTTCTTGTCACCTGTGACTACCTGAATAAGACAATCACATTCCTAATATATATATATATATATATATATGAAAGGGTAATTTCTTAAAATTTTCAAATCGAAGTAAGAAACTAAAATAACCCACACTTTGATGAGGTGGTGCATTTAGCATGAACTAAGATGGACAGATAATAAGGCATACGAGACCATTAAATTTCAATGCAAGCCTTTATACTAACTTGTTATTAGGTCATATACATTCTCACGTGTCCTTAAAATTCACAGTTTTCCTGTGGGGTCATGTATTCTGATGCATCCTTAAAATTCACAGTTTCCTACGCACTTCATTCTTACAATACAGCTGTGTATGATGTCGTCTAAAATGTTTGTTTGACCAAGCGCCTGTAACTGATAAATCATAACTGATTAATTTCATTTCAGATTAAAAAATAATATCATAGTTAAAAAGGAAATATAAATTTAGGCAATTTCAGTGCTGTATTTATTAATTATATTGAATGCTCAAAAAAAAATTATAAATAATTAAAACTGAGATTATGAATAAGATGTTAAAGTTTATAAATTCGTAAAACCGTAGATTTTACTTACTACCACGACAAAGACAAATTATTAAAATAAAATCTTTTAATTTTATCTGTCAATTCTTCATCAAACTTAAACTCAAACTTAAACTTACAAAATTAGTCATTTCTGAACTCTTCATGATCCTTACTCAGATCCTATATCTATATAAGATCTTAAGGATGTAACATAAAAGAGTGTTTTATTTTAATTGATTGAAATTCACCAAAGATGATGGTGTAATGAAAACACCCTTTATTTTTAGTTAAATTTAATTTATTTTTTAATTAAAATTTCATTTATTAACTTTAATTATATTTTATTTTAATTAACTTATTTAAGTAGATAAGTATTGGATGATGTTGTAAATGAAAGTACCAATAAATACATTTTTAATTATATTAATTATTAATTTGATTAAAAACAAAAGAAAATTTTATTTATACTTATTTTTAATTGGACGGTGGTACGACTCATAATAATACACATAACAATTAATTTTTAATTATATTAAATTTTAATTAAATTTAAGTTTTATTTGAACTAAATACGTTCATCTAAGAATATAAACAAATGATAATAAGAAAATAAATAACGATTTATATTATTTTACAATTTATTTGATGATTATGTTAATTTGATTATATTACAATCATACATGAGATCTAACTCATGAATATTATATAAAATTATAAGATTTTACTATTTAAATACCAAATTTAACAATAATTTTCACATCATTAATTATATCACATAATTTTCACAAATGTTATCATGATATAGATTATGGCGACAAATTTCTTTTTATCCAACAGCCTTTCAATAAAAATAACCAAAGTCTTAACAAAACACTTTATTTAATATATGGAGAGAAGGAAATATAATGAAAGGTATGCCAAAAAAATTAAACAATAGGTAGGTAACCAATTAAAAAGATATAAAATTTTTATGTATTTAATTATTAAAAATATTTAATAAAAACTTCACTACAAATATTGAAAGAAAGAAGAGATATAAAAGTTAATTAAAGGAAAGAATAGCCGTGTGATGTGTAGTGGCGTAGGGAGAAAGTATGCCACAATAACCCACGAGACCATTAATAAACACTGAAGAATGCACGTTAGGAGCTGCACCACACCACAAGTCTTCTCATGGAATTCAGCGTTTTATTCAAACTTCCCTCATACCCGCGCACTAACCCCAAGTATCCGTTTATTTAAAACTATTAAACAAATACATAAAAAGTATTAATTAATCTTAGGTTTTGCATTCACTCGCCACTCCAATTTTCTATTCTCTTTCTTTCTTGTAAGAAAAGAGAACCACCCAACTAAGAGGGTGTGTGACCGTTTTCAAAAAAGTAAGAGAGAGAAACAACTGAAAAACAAAAACAACCAAGTAACTCAGACACTCACAGATCAACATTAGTACTTTGGTCCAAAAAGACTCATTTCACTCTCCACACTGCTCCTCATACCACTCTCTCTACTATCTCTGCTTCCTGCTATCAGTTTTCCTCTTTATCCAATAATACGTATCACAAATCCAAACGTAGTTGTATTTGAGGTATTTGTCAATTTGACCCTTTCTTTTACTCATTTGGGTATGTTCCAAGTTCATCAATTTGTTTAGATCCCCCACCATTTCTGGGTTATTTGTTGCATGCCAGTACTCCATGAAATAAATAGGTAGTTGGTACTTTGTTGGGTTTGGATAAAAATAAGATTTTGATCCAATCCCATATACCCCTTTTAAGTATTTTTCATTACCCATTATCTATCTCTCTTTTTCGTCTAGCTCTGGCTCTCTAATTTTAACATTGGATTGTGTTTTCCTGTTTTGTTCTGCCTTGATCAATGATGATAATAGCAATTTTATTTTCCCTTTTTCAATTGAATACCTTTTCGTGAGGGCTTTTGGGAATGTGATTTTTTCTTATTAAGGTGTAAAGGTGGATATGAAAGAGAAGGGAGAAGTGATGGTTTCGCTTTTTCTTTCTCTTTTCTTTTTCAATTTTTTTGCAAAACATAAAAGCTTCTAATTATAAAGCTTTGTCTTCAGCATGCAAGTTGGCCGGTTCAGGCAAAAGAAGGAGCGTCAAGAAGAGAGGGACGCCGATAGAATAATCAGCACTCTCTGAGATAAATGATGCCGCAAGATTTGAAGCAGCATCATAATGAAGAGTCCACGAAGAAGGAGCACAGTGAAGAATCTAAAAAGAAGGAGCACAATGAAGAATCTAAAAAGAAGGAGCGTCACATTGTGACTTGGACTCAAGAGGTGTTTCTTTCTCTCTTTAGCTGTCTACATTTATTTTAATTGTTCTGTTTACTTGCCAATATATATCATTTAGTTAGTTCTAATAATGGATAAGAGAGTTTTTCAGGAGGATGATATACTAAGGGAGCAGATTGGTATTCATGGAACTGAAAAGTACTCATTCTTCTTTACTAATTCTTCTTTTTGTGATACACTACTTTTTCCTTCGTTGACGAGTGACATTAAAGGGCTTTGTATTGCAATTAATTATATGCAGTTGGGCAATTATTGCATCTAAGTTTAAAGATAAAACGACAAGACAGTGCAGAAGAAGGTGACTCTTTTCAATTGTCTACAGTTTCTTAATTTTGATGTTCACTGATTCAAGAGATCTGTTGGGTTCTTTGTTACTACTATTCTGATCCTTCTATTACTAATCACATTTCAGATGGTACACATACTTGAATTCTGATTTCAAGAAAGGTGGATGGTCAGCTGAGGAAGACATGCTCTTATGTGAGGTAATGATGGTCTCTGTGTACAGTGGGAATTAACAAGCTTATTTTATGATGAAGCATATGGACATTTAAAAAATTGGAGTTCATGTTTTCCCTCTTGTTGGAGATGTTGAATAGTAGTATGATTAAATTAAAAGATACAAGTGAGAGACAATTCTTAACTTGCAAGTTAAATTTGTAAAGTTGAATTAGGCCTAAAACCCAAATTTAAAATGATGCCAGAGTTTATCCTATCATGTTGTTGAGTTTATCAGGCCACTTGCTATTGAGCTATTGTTGGACTATCCTCAAAGTCTTGCAAACTTCACAGTCAAGATATCTAGTCTTCAATGTTAGGGAGTGTGGTGGAGATTCACATTGACCAATAACATGACCAAGTTTTGTTTATAACTGGGTAGATTTCCATTTACAAGTTGGTTTTATAGGAGTGAGTTATGTCCAAAGCCACATTGTAAGACTTTTTTGTCGTCATTGGCCAGAAGACAATCTATTGATGAACTTAAGCACCGAGAATCAACCTAGCCTACTGTCAGAAGTTGGTTACAACCAAATCAACCAAGATCTCATATGTATATATGCATACTTTCGCAGATAACATCAACTAAACTTCACTACACATGAATAAATGAGGCATTTGTGATCATATTTCTTGCCATTTTCTCTGTAGGCTCAAAAAATATTTGGTAACAGATGGACAGAAATAGCAAAGGTGGTTTCAGGCAGGTAACCAAAAGTTGATTCTTTTCTTCTTGAGTGCATGCGAAAATATGATAGCCATTTTATTAATGGTTAATATATAATGCAATGCTTCCTGTACAGAACGGATAATGCTGTGAAAAACCGTTTCTCCACACTCTGCCGAAAGAAAGAAAAATATGCAGCATTAGCAAAAGAGAACAGTACTTCATACATCAATTCAAATAACAAGAGAATTATGTTCCAACAGTATAATAATGTGGATACAACAGCTGAATCTGGAGTACCTATTAAAAAGATGAGGTACTGTATACTCTATTTATCAAAATACTCAAATTGTACTTAGACAAGTGTTAACATGTTATCCTATGGCTATATAGGAGGGCCCATATCCCTGATGATGCAGAAAAGAGCAAATTTGGAGACCGATCACATTTACGAAATGGAACTCCAATAAATCAACAGCAAAGAGCACCATTGGCAGTATTAGCTGAAAACTCTCATAATTCAAACAACTTGCCAGATCAGCGGCATGATTGCAATCCCAAGTTTAATTCTGGTAGTTATCTTTGGAACTTGATTCATGAATAGTAAAACTTGAACAGAAAACATGATATAATTAATATATTCAGCAAACAAAACTTCGGCCATCCTCTCATTGTAAGATGGTTTATCATGCTTCTGCAGCCCAAGATGACCAGATTCAAGGAACATTTCTCAAAAGGGATGACCCAAAGAGAAGTGTGTTGATAGAACAGGCAGAGTTACTAAGTTCACTAGCTCTAAAAGTTGATACCGAAAACGTGGACCAAAGGCTTGAACACACTTGGAAGGTGAGGCTTTATAACTTCTTCTAAACTTGCTTAAGTCTTGAATATTGAACACTTTTTATTCTTCTTTAGAAAATGAACTACTTTTTGTGATGAGTAAAGCCCTAAAAGTGCCAGTTATATCCTTCTAAGTTAGCATCAACAAGATGCAACTTGTCGTGCTAGCCTATTTACAAAAAAAAGAAATTGAAAGTCGTTTGACATGTATCTTTGTTTCGTTCTATAGCACCCTGGTAAGCATTAAAAGCTAATTGAAAAGGTTTAGGCATTGCTTGCTCCTATAGTTTCTTGACTAAAATATTTGCAATTTATGTTATGAATCTGAAGCATTTATTTACAGGAAAACATGAATCAAATCAGTTGTTAATCTTCCCAACGAGAACTCTGAAATAGTTTCATAGATCACTTTGCTAGCGTGTATTCAAGTATTGGAAAATCAGCTTGATTTTATGATACCAATCACGAGCTGATATGTCTTTTCACTTGACCATATAAATTTGATAAATCTTATTCTTTTACACAGTGTGTATTCATCTAACACTTGTTTGAATTGATGGCAGATTCTTCAAGAGTTTCTGAACCGAAACAAAGAATCAGACATCCCTTGTCACAAGATTCCAGATTTACAGCTTGTAGATAAAGATATTAAGGACTTGAAAAGCGGTAATGAGGAAGGCCAGGCTTGTTGGAGGTACATTAAGATCTTTAAAGCTATTGCTTCACCTGTGGCCTGTGCGAAATGTCTAATAGTTTCTGAATACGTTCTAGGCAAGTGGAAAAATACGAAGATTCTCCAGGCAGTTCTGGATACAGTACAGAATCAACTTTCCTCGGTCAGTCAGCCGGTGATAATTCAGAGCACACATTACATCAAGATATTGGAACTGAAATGAAGTCTGAACAAGTTGGAGATGAAAAAGGAGTAGGCAGAGATGATAAAGGGGTTCTTTGTACTGCAAATGTTGATCAAGGTAAATAAATGGAAAGGATTGTTAATAAAATTTCAGTTTAGTAACAATTAACCACATATATGATAGATTATGTTCAAAGAGTTGATGAATAACCAGATAATAACTTAACCTCTTAAGTGTTTAGTTATTCCGGAGCTGGAAATTATATGAAGGCTTAGTTTTATATATTTTCTAAAATAAAATGCTTTTTTCAATATGCTAATACTGTAAATGGTAAGTGTTAATGTTATGTGTATTCTAGCAGAGATACTGCCATATTGTGAGGAACAGATAAACAGTGATGGGATTGTTTCTACCTCATCAAGATTGGAGTTCAGCTCCCCTATTCAAGTAACCCCTCTGTTCAGATCCTTGGCAGCAGGAATTCCCAGCCCACAATTTTCTGAAAGTGTAAGTCATCCGTGTGCTTTGGCATTGAACAATTTCAAGGCCAACAGAAAGATTATATCATTAATGGAGATAACTAGCATGATTATATATTACTAGTAATATGACATTAGGTAGGCAAACGAGGGAGCTTTTTAACTTAATGGCAGAGCTTGTTGAGCTGGGGAATTTTTGGGGGGAAGCTTATCAATGCACAGGTGACATGTTAAAGCGGTGAACGAAGTTGTTATATCTAGAAACTTAACATGATTAGTTGTTGGATTAATGGAATCGTTTCTTTTAATCTATCAATAATAAATAAAATAATGCTAGCATTTTATTTTTCATCCTCAATACTCGGAAGATGAAACCGTAGACACCTTAACTCAAGTGTTCCTAATATCATCTATTGCTACTTCTAAGTCCATTCAGGTTTAGATGAGCTGGGCTTTTGAAATGTTTAGGCAATCCCTACCTACAATTGTTGATGCTGGTAAAAGAGAGATAAATCAAGTATTTGGGTGGCATATAATGTGCTGGTAAAACTTATACAACTTATGTGTATATGGCATGGGGTTTTCTAAGAGAAGTTTGGATATTTTGGCATACAGACTTATACACATAATGATGTAACTGTAGGGTTTGTTTGGATAAAATTTTCCATAAACACTTGTAGGAGAAGAAAATGAGAAGGAAAGACAAACCGTAGAAAGCAAAATTAGTTTATATGAGTTAAAAATAATCTTTTTAGAGAAATCATCTGTTTGTCCTTATGGTATTGCTCATAGAAGTTAGAAGTGTTTCTGGAAAAGTTTATCCAATCAAACGCATACTAGTATATATTGGTGCTAGAAGTTAGGAGCTATTTTCTTGCAAATAACATTGAATTATTTGTCAAGATTAGTGGAAGCTGCTGTTGGGGTTTTTCTTTCACACATACATAGTTTTTCGTTGTTAATAGCACTTGTCTCTTTTTCTTCAAGTAATAGAATATATCGAAGCTTGACACTGAAGACTAACCTTTATTTTTACACTTGTTCTTTCAGGAAAGGAACTTCCTAAGGAAAACTCTAGGAGTGGAATCTCCATCCATCAACCCAAGTGCCGACTCATCTCAACCGCCACCTTGCAAAAGAGCCCTACTACCAAGTCTATGAACCATCTGAGATACAAATATTGATCCGTTTTGAATCCTACTTTCTCATCTGGAGAAAAATTACAGTTTCACTCTGCCTAAAGTTTTGAAAGGCATATGCTGCTCCCCAAGAATGTTATGATACATTCTTGCCGCCACCAACATATCTAACATCTCAAAAGTTACCTTTTTGAAACTTGCACATAAAATTGGATTGCTTAGTGTGTCATTCTTTGGTTTGTTTTTGTTTTGATATTGTTCTGGGTTTGTTTTTCTCCAATCCAGCAATCAGCATTTTGTCCGAATTCTGTACAGAGCTTGCTGTGTAATCAGTAGCATCCTGATTCCTGAGTGTGTATGAATACATTAGCATAGATAGAAGAGAGAGAAGAAACTTAACAGTGGGAACTTGGATTCTAATTTGTTGTTTGGAGTGTGCATAGGTTATTTAATAAATATTTTTCCCTTTTGCTTCTGATGATGTACTGAAACATAATCATAAGTGAGTGGAAATGCATTTTGGTTTGGTGTGCAAATACTGTTTCTGTTAGAATTCTCCAAACTAAGAATTTAGCACATTGACTTTCCTACCATCATATTCCAGGTAAACAAAAGAAAATGGTAAAGACAAATACCAGGAAGCATCATGAAAACAGAACAAGAAATGGAGAAAGCATACCTTTCTCTTTGATATGGTTTGTCATATAGTTACAGAATCAATTTGATGGAGGCAAAGCATACCTTTCTCTTTGATATGATTTGTTTGCCATGGAGCATGGTCTTGTGCTGCTGTGTGGAAAAATGATTCTACATTCACTGTTTTCTTATATTTAGCTACTAGGATAACAAGTTAATGGTTGGTGATGGTATACAGTAGCTGATAATGATGACAAGGCTAAAGCAGTTGGTAAAAGGAGAGAGGGAACGACCTACAAAATAAAGTGCATACCTTTGTTGTTAACTTTGGCCACCAAATACTCACTTTGACTCATTTAGATATTTTGGTCATCATTCATTTGAACCCTACTTTAGTCTTTTGAATCCAAAAAATCTCAAGATGGAAGATGAACTAAGGTTTTTTCTGGAAACTTACTTCTGTAAGTAAGCTTGATTTGAAAAACAGTTTATGATTAACAATAGAATAATAATAGTGTACCCAACAAGACCCAGAAACTTTATAATTTCTAATTCTTTACTTTTGTTCTTTACACCCCACTTATTGCAGCAATCATTGCTATTGAAATTTGAGCTTCCAGATCTGAAAGAAGAGTAAATCACATTCAAACTACAATCTTCATTTGAACAAAATCACGTTCAAATATTTAGCAGGGTTTCTTTAGCATTTATGTGACAAAAAAGAGAGCATACAAATAAATAGTGTATGCAGAATACAGTTTTGGCTCTGGATGCTGTAAAACTAACTGTCAATGTACATAGTCACTTGATAATTATAATTTATAGTACCAATGAACAAGAAATGAAGCATAAACTTGTAGGACCTATCTATTTCTGTTTATGTTTTTTGGTTTCATTCTAAATGTATAAAAGAGCTAGCACAGCTTTTCAATCAGTTATCTCTTTAAAAAAATACAACAATAAAACAACTTTTATTTTTCTTTAGTTCGTATGTAAATTGTTCGAAATAGGAAAGACATCTATGGAAAACATGTTTTCTATTTTTAAAATTCTGTTCTACACCAAACTATGGAAACCTTTTTTCTTTGCTGTATAAATTTTTAAAAACAGAACACTAATTGAAAACAAGAACAGTAAATACAGAAGTCAACCTCTCCTTAATTTCTCAAAAAAAGCATCTATCCAATTACATTGTTAAAATATCCTACATGTAAATCTAAATATTGGTATAACTACGGTTGAACTTGAAAAATATATAAGCTACAGTGACATTAACATTTGAATTCAACACACTTATGTTCCTAAGGTTTATGTTTTCTGAAATAAACCTGAAATTTCAATCAAAGCTTTAGGTTCATTACTTCAATTAATGTGGAAGTTATTGTTCTTGTCCTTGAAATGGTAGAGACCAAGTTAGTTTTCATTGAATACCCTAACCTTAAAAGTGGGACAAAATTTGAAGTTCAATCAACTCGTGCTTAGAGTTAATCACATTATGCCTTGGGTCCAAACACGTCCCCAGACTAGGATTTCTTGCCACTCTCATCACATAATTCATTCTACTTTATATAAGTGTGAACGATTATCAGAGTTCATAATACATTCCTTTATCTAGCCATCTCCTATATCAAGGCATACACTAACCACACCATCACCAAGAATTTCCCTCGAAACTCTTTCATCATCAACATTTCACATGTTATCTCAAAATAATTATCATCCCATTCTACACACATCAAGTACAAGTCAAAAAAAATGCCACACCATTCATGCATAGTTTCATACATCATATTTTTAACATTAACTCAATTAATCACAAGTTAAAATAAGGAATTAAAATTTTGTAGCAATTCTCGCTTAAGTTTGACTGGTCTCGCTTAAGCTAGAAAATCTCACTTAAACTATACTAATCTCGCTTAAGTTAGAAATTCTCGCTTAAACTAGACTAATCTCGCTTAAGCTAAAAATTCTCGCTAAAATAACAGATTTTCACTAGTTTTAGTATGCAAAAACCAAAAATCCAAAAAAAAAACAACCATGAACATCAAACCCAACATTTTAAGCGGATTCAAGACTAAAAACTTACAAGACACTTAAAAAAGATTAAAGAATTCTAAAGTCCTAGCTTCCCTTACCTTAGACAGAGATTAACTCAATCAAACAAGTTCCAACAGTAGAGCACCGCAACACGACTACTTCTTAAGGAGTTGACAACCAAGATTAAGAAAGGAATAGTGACGCCATGACCACAAACATAATCAGGCCAAAACTTCGGACCAGAAACAAAACGGAAAAAGGGACGAAGGTTTAGTTCGACTTACATGGAGGAGGAGCATTCAATAAGCTCGGAGGAGGTCGTAGCTCAAGTCCTAGCAGAGCTTCTGTTTGACGAGGGGATGAAGAAAGTTGAACTGTTTGGAAAAAGAGAAGACAGAATAAGAAGTGAGTGGCTAGAAGGGAGGTCTTGGGATAACAAGTGGGCTGACCCTGAACCCTTTAATAACATCAGACCCAAAACGCTTTTAAAACATAAATGGGTCTTACAAATATAGTATTACCAAATAAAATATAAAAAAATGCTAAAATATTTAAAAATAATGAATAATTAATTAAAATATAGGAAAAAATTGGAACTACAAAACTACGAAGACATGAAAATGAAACATAAAAAAGATATGCTAAAGAGGTTTAAAATAGTGAATAGTTAATGAAATTATTAGAAAAAGTAAATGAAATATTTTGAAGCAACAAAATTATGAACACGTGAAATTAGATATAATTTGTACCTAAATATTTTGTAAATAGTTTTGAACCTATTTGAGTACAGGTTAAAAGTTCTAAATTAGTAAAAGTAACTAAAATTATAAAGGTGGAAAAATGTGAGTTATGGTGGTATTATGAAATAAAATTTAAATAATTTTAAGTAAAAATTTTAATTTTAATTTTAAAGTGTAACAAACTCCAATTTCCTCTCTTTCTTTCAATTTCTTTTCTCTCAATAACCACCTTATAGCTTCTACTATACATTTTAAGTGATTTCTTCGGAGTGAGATGAGTTAAAAATAGAGACTAAAATGTTTAAAAATAATGAATAATTAACAAAAATATTAGGTTGAAAAATACAAATTTTGGGAATTATACAAAATTATGAACATATAAAATTATATATAATTTTATACATGAATAAAATACTTTTTTAAATATTTTTGTACATATTTGAACGTAGGTTAAAAAATTTAAATTAAAAAAAATAACTAAATTATAAAGGTAGAAAAATGTGAGTTGTGTTAGTATTATCAAATAAAATATAAAAAAGAGATGGTAACATATTTAAAAATAATGAATTATTAATCAAAATATTAGGAAAGAAAATTGGAACCACAAAATTACGAAGGTATAAAAAAGGAAATATAAACGAGATACTAAAAATAATTAAAAATAATTAAAAATAATTAATGAAATTATTAGGAAAAGAAAATGGAAAATTTTGGAACTACAAAATTATGAACACAAGAAGTTAGATATAATTTGTACCTAAATATTTTGTAAATAGTTTTTTACCCATTTAAATGTAGGTTAAAATTTTAAATAATTTTAAGTAAAAATTTTAATTTTAATTTTAAAGTATATCAAACTAGAATTTTTTTTTTCTCTTTTATCTGTTTTTGTTTTTTCTTCGTCACCGTCTTCTACCTTTTAGCTATACATCTTAGCATCTTAGCGTGATTCTTCACAGTGAGATTTACTTTGCAAAACAGAATAAATGAGAGCAAGATGAAGTTTAAGCATAAGGTTACTATGAGGTGTGTTATGTTTTGCTTCAAGTTTTCTTTCAAAGATTTGTGAATTTCTACTTCAAATTACTCAAAGTATGGTCCATCAAATTGTAATTAGTTAATCAAAATTGATCAATCAATAGTATCATATTTTATGATATTATTAGATAAAGTGACATATTAAGTAATTGTGTCACATCCTAATCCAATACTATTAGCTAACATATTATTATTGTACAATTCTACTAAATATTCAAGTAAAATTATTTATTTGTGGGCATTATTATATGATGTTTTAATTTATCTTTTATGGATCTCATGGAGCTCCATCATTGTTAAAGTTTTTACTTTAATGCTTGCAAGAGTTTTATAAGATCTCACTCTAAAAATATATTTCTTTATAGAATCAAAATACAATTTAAACAAGTTGATTTGACATTTAAATTATTAGAACCAAGCCCATTTGTAATAAAAAAACAAGTTAACAAAACATTAAACAAAATAATCTATCTTCTCTTTCTTATCTCTATTTAAAAGACAATTTTTTATGTTTGATTTTTACCATTCACTCTATATTCTTATTTTCCTTGAGAATGAGTACAGAATCCTAACTTGTGAGCAAGAAGAAGCAAAATTAGGTTTTATGGTTAGGTGGAGATAGAGTGTCTAGTGCTTCTATTAAATTAATAAAATAATTTTGGATATAAACATAATAATTGTCTTCAGAGATTAGAGACATTATCTGACAAATGTAAAATTTAAAAATATTTATATGATAAAACCTATTTTAATATTATATATATTTATTTAAAATTAAAATTTTAAAATTTTAAAATTTAAAAAAAAGTTAGTGGAGTGACATCAAATCAGCTAGAATATAGTAAGGGTATGGGCAAAACGAGTGAAATTGAACAGTTTTTGACACATAAAAATAAAAGTTGACTTTTGTGTTGTACGGATATTTTCAAAGTGCACCGTATTACCTACTTAGAAACCTTGAACATGTGTGCCTCAAATGTTATATATATATATATATATATTATCAATTATATTTTTACCTTTATCTAATTTTAATTGATTAATATATTTGTTATAAAAGTGAAAATGAAAAATGTATACATTTACTGTGGACTGAAAAAAATTGACTGCTCTTAGATTTTGAATACAAGTAATATAAAAAGTTTAATTACTACAACTGGGTGAAATAGTTAAGTTGCGAATCATTTAAAAAGCAATATTAATATAAATTTTTAATATAATTATTATATAAGTCAACATAATAATTTATAATTGGATGATAGTCGCTTTGTAAATGCATTTTATTTTCTCTAAACTTAATCCCATGTATATATTAGTATTAAATATGAATAAATCTCACTTAATCTTCCTTTGCTTAATGTAATCACCTCCAAAATGCTCTTTTATTTCATAAGATTGTATTTTCATAAACTCCTTCTATGTTTTTACCAAAGTTCCAACAAAAGGCAATATAAAAAACAGTTGTTAAATAAATTAAATAGTATTAATCAATCCTATTAACTAACATAATTTTTTTTGCTTATATTTAAAACCAAAAGGAGTACAATAAAGTTTTTTATAACTATCTTATCATGCATGAGTAATACAATTATTGTATTTTCTAGTTTCAGTATAAAAAAACTTTAAATGGAAGAAAAAGGAGGAAATAAGTATCATAATACACATGTTTTAGAAATAACTCATTTTTTTTAATGTATACATTGCCTTAAACGACCATTTATTGACTAAACACGTGTTTCCTTCATATAAATTAAGGTTAGATTTGATGGGACAAGCTTTTCGACATAATAATTATAAGGTTAAAATACTCCGTTGGTCCTCGTTTTTGTTGCAGAATTTCAATTTGGTCCTCGTATTTTTATTAGTCTCAATAAGGTCCTCATTGTTGTAAATTAGTATCAATTAGGTCCTTTCCGTTAGTAGATAACTAACACCGTTAAGTAGGTGCCACGTGTCAGCTCCTCGTTTTTTTGAATTTTTTAAATTTTTTAAAATTTTTTAAAATTTTTTTAAATTTTTTTAAAATTTTTTTAAATTTTTTAAAATTTTTTTTTATTTTTTTAAAAAAAATATTTATGCCACGTGTCACTTTTGTAGTGTGCCACGTGTCAATCTAATATGGTGACACATGTCAAATTAATGTATGAATCTCAGTTTGGTCCTCATATTTGTTAAATTGATTTGATTTAAGTCCCAATTTTTTTAAAAAAATTTTAATTTTAGGCACTCCAAATTTAGACCAAATTTTACTTTTATATAATGTGATGATTATTTTTATTAAAATTGATATTTTTATTAAATATTTTAATAATATTAATTATATTTAATATTAAAATTTTAAA
>Ga0214544_1006120_pt1 | contig 22574 bp, 8 predicted proteins | sample CNSS3metaG_FD_160074 | JGI IMG/M metagenome (GOLD analysis project Ga0214544, IMG submission 160074) | Root nodule microbial communities from cowpea collected in UCLA plant growth center, Los Angeles, California, USA - CNSS3 | ecosystem: Host-associated > Plants > Roots > Nodule | place: USA...
TATATATATATATATATTCTAGTATTAAACTAAAGTGTTATCAAGAAAATTTTGTTCTGTACAAATATATCATTATACTTGTGCACAATAATACTTTAACATACATGTAAATATCAACATACATCTTCTTTTCTTTGATGTGAAATACAAAAATAAAAGTATAATTATATAAATATCATAGTATCAAATAAAACTAATAAATATCAAATAATTATATAAAGTTAAAATATTAAATATGTCTCTTAAAAACAAGTTATGAAAAATAGGTTAATTTAAATATGTTAAGTTCTCTAATAAATTAAAAGTGTTTTAAATTTAAAAGTACAATGAGTATTGGAATACGGTACAGAGATGAATCGGATATGTATATAAATTTCTCATTCTCATGTATTTATTCAAAATAAGTTATCTTTTACAATCAAATAAGTTCGCACCCACATAAACAAATTCATAATTTGGTGAAGTTCGGTTCATTTGCCATCTCCAAAGCACATATATTGCATAAATATAAACTGTTAATATTAGCATATATAGAAAATAGATTAACCTAAATAATTCCTTTTTGATAATTTTTTGTGTATTAATATACCACTAGTTGTAGAAGTATGCTTAATAGTACATTAATAATATATACTATATATTAATTTTGATTTATATATATAAGAAAAAAAACTTGTGATGTTGTTGTTAAGTGTTGTGAAAGTATAAAGAGATGGGGCCATGTGTTGATAGATGGAAGTAAAATGAATGGGAAAATGCTACCAAACATCCTAAATCCACAGTATATGTGTGAAATGTAAAGAAGTTGCGTGCAATGAGCGAAGAAGCAATGTGTATCAGATTGCAGACTGTGATATAGTAATGCTCCTGCCATGGTTGCCAATGTTTTGAATGTAAATGAATCAAGTTGGTAGAAATGCAAATGGTTTCCACCAAATGGTTAAAATTGAAATGCAGAGTTTGCAGGGGTAGGTGAATTCAATATTAATTTTTATCAGAAATCAATTCCCTCGTGACTTCCATTTAATTTCTTCTCTGTCGCTCACTCACGCACAACCACAACCCCACCCTACACTTAAAAACATCGACCAACTTCTTTCTCTCAAATAAATAACAGAATCACCATATGTTTTTATTAATACATTTTAAAACCACTCTTTATTTAATTTGACAGAATATATTTATAACTTTATTTAAATTTATACAAAGTTTTTAAACCCAGTTACATTGTAGATATTATTAATCCCTGAAAAAGACATTGAATATAATGGGATAAAACTATACTGCAATTAGTCATGTCTCTGGTTATTGCTCGTCGGTGGTTTGGTTTTGTTAATGCACCACCGAACACAATAAGTAAAACCCACCTACCTTCAAATATATTTCTTACAAGAATTTATGTAATTAAAACAACATTAAATTCTAATATGGTAGATTCAAAATTATTCTTATATTTAAGGTGCACCATAATTCCTAAGTGGGTTGTTGCTTCATAACTAGAATAATACACTACCCATTCTTAAGGGGTCCCACTGCAGTACTGTAATGTGATCTTGCACATAACGTTTCATTTCAGAGTGAAATATCTTACTTTGGTAAAATAAATAAATAAATATATTTTAAGACAAGTAAAGTATAAGTCTACATTTTTTTTATAATAATGTAATTTATTTTTCAATTACTTAAAAAATAGTTTTTTTTTGTTATGTGGTGAATTGGGTGTGCCCTATGTGATAAATGTACATGGAGGAGCTTACATTTTTTTGTTGTTGCAGAACGTATCTCATCAATGTGTTGATCAAATGCTTTATTCTTGAAGTCAAATTACTTGAATTCATAATAAACTTTAATTATCATAAATAATAGCATATTTGTAATGGTTTGCATGGTTGTCATTTTTTTAAAACAATATATACTATAAAGAAAAGAGATCATTATTCAATAAAAATCTCAACTTAACGTTTAGTTAAATTTATATTCCAACAAGTAATTACTTATAAATAATATTTAAACACTGAGGTAAGGTACTTTACTAGCTCAACTAAAAACATGTTGGTCCAAATAAGGCTGCTGCAGAGGACACCAGAGTATTTTTTATTTTATTTTATTTTATTTTTTGTTTACCAATGACATTTTTGGTTTGGTGAAAGATAACTCTTACTCGTATATTTGCACTATTTTGTTTATTTATATCTGTCTAAGTATACATTTTAGTGAAGTTGTTCAAATAATTTGGATTGAAAAAATAATTTGAATGATAAATTTATGTGCCTTAATTGAAGTTCTTCAATTAACTTACTTCATAACTTAAGTCATTTAAATTCTTTTTAATTAAAATTGTGATTCCTCATTAAAACCTTTTAGTTGGTGACTTCATTTACAAATATCAAAGCAACCCGATTTATTAGGTATTTATTTAAGTCAACACCATCACCCAAATATAGGTTTTGCTCCTATAAATTTTAAAACACACATAGACACTGAATAAAGTTATCCTATCGAGTACACCAAAACATAATGTCAAGAGATTCAACACAAGCTACTATAGATGCAAACACAATTAATGTCATAATATTAAATAAACATGGAATATGATTGTGATTATGGTGAAAGTAATATTAATTTAACATTTTTATTCATTTTGCTTCTCCATTTCATTAGAGTAAAATCTTATTATTTATACACCTTACACGTCATCCAACAAAGAACACACTCAAATCAAAGAAATTATAGAGTTTGTATAAAATCAATTTCATTGGAAACAATAATTCTCTTTTTTTTACTCTCATCATTTATTTTTTAACATAATTTAGTGTATGTTATTAATTAATGTATCACGATCTCTTTCTTTAAAAAGATTAGAAACTCATAATAAATTATGTAATGGAAGTTAAAAGTATATTTTTTATTGAAAACTCAGCAATATTAAAGTCTATCATTATTAATTACATCTTTTATTTTATCTTATAAAAAAACGTGTTTTTACAAAATAAAAGATAGGGTTAAATATGTTTTTGGTCCCTTAACTTTAAGTGATTTTTGGAATTAGTTTATTTCGAAACTTTGAACCAATTTAGTTCTCAATCTTTCAAAATGTATGAATTTAGTCATTTTAATCAAATTTTATTATGTTTATTTGATGTTTCGTTGTTTATTTGATTGTATTTTAGTTGTTTATATTGTTTGACACATTTTTGCTTTAATGTTAAGTCAAATACTATTCTGAAACACGTTTAAAATGTCAAATAAATTCAACAAAATTTGATTAAAATGACTAAATATATGTATTTCAAAATATAATAGACTAAATTAATTCAAAATTTCAAAATAGACTAATTTTAAAATTCGGTTAAACTTAAAACACATCAACATATTTATTCCTAAAAGATAAGATATAATGCATGGCCATGGTTGATCACATCAGAAAAGTAAAAGATGCACAAAAGTGACTAAAATGAACTTTCTTTTCATGAACAGATCTTACTTTGGTGAACATGAATGGTTAGGTGAAACACTATTTTGCAGATGAATCATGGCATGTCACTAGCCAGAAAACATCAAACAAACTTCAACTCACCACCAGCGTGCATTTGACCACGAGCTACCACCTACCTACATATATGCCCCAAAATATAGGTTTCAAACAAATTATTAGTACATAATAATAGAGTTTATAGCTGTATTTAAAATTGATTTTTTTTTCTAAAATACTCAAAATTAAAATTTATGAACTTTTGGAACAGATCCTTTTCCTGATTGGACGGATCTTTTATGTTAATTATTATCATTTGATGATACCAATTTTAGATTTAGTATATATATATATATATATATATATATATATATATATATTTTTAAGAAAACATAACCATTTGGAGAAGTGATGTCTGAAAACATGTTTATTTGTGAGGAGCTTGAGTCTATCTAACATGCACAGCAAAGTTTGTCTGTCTCAGTCTCTCTGTATTCTACTTGATGCTACTTGTCTTCCTGAGTGTGAAAACTTGAGCCTCTTTTTTTGTTTGGTCCAAACACAAGATATGATTTTGTGTGCAATGTATGAAGAAAAAGAATAAAAAATTATGACTCAAGTAAACGCCTTCTTACACTTTATACAACATGCTTCTCTTCAAGAAACACAAAAGGTGTTTACTTTCCACACTCTGTCACGTTCTTCTATGGAACTCGGTACAATTTTCAACTTCAAGTTTCTCCAATATCATTTTTTAATCACTAGTCTTAATTAATATACTTTATATCCTCGATGTGCTTCTATCTGTTGAATGGGAAGGAAAATAAGATAATGAAATAAATTTTTATATATTTAATTTAATTTATGTACAGATTAAAAATAAAAAAATTGCAAATAGTAGATGGTTTTTAAAAATTAAGTAAAAAATTTAATTTTAAGTTTTTTTATATATTAGAAATAAAGTTTGGATAACGTTTATGTAAAATAAGAGAATATGAATTTGTTTAATCTAACGGTCAACATTTTTTTAGAGTAGTACTTGCTCTTATTTATTCACGTAACTATGATGTAAATTTGATTGAGTCAAGTTTTTCGCGTGGTCTTTGAATCTTTATGTTTAGGGGACCGTGTTCGTTACGAAATTTTAAGTAATAGTGTCCACACTAATGTGTAGTGTTTCGAGTAAATCAACTAATACTACCACTATAATTATCTAAACTTTTATATAGACACTTAAAATATAAAAATAAAATAAAATTAGCGTGTATTAATTACTTAAGGTCTTCTATAACATTTTTCTGAGAAAATATTTTATCATGTAAAAATAAATTAATTTTAGTTTATAAAAACTTTTTTTTTTCTTCGCAGATAAAATAAAAATGAAGTGTATTTGTTCCCCTATTTATAACACTTAAATGTGAGTGTGTTAAATGTTATTAATAGAATAAACCCATTTAGCGTGTGTTTGGCATGCGTTGAAAAATCAATTTTCATCGAATCGATTTTATCGACACAAAAACGAATATTATTTGTTTTTTTGTGAACGGAAAATTTTTAGTTTTAAATTAATTTTAAAATCAAATAAACATAAATTTTATGTTAAAAAATCAATTATACATCAAAAGAAATTTGGAGCACAAAGCATAACATCTTAGTCATTTAGCTTTCCATAAAAAGTGTTCATGTATGTTTGGATTAGAATTGTAAAACTAAAATTTGAATTAATAATTTTTGGGTATTACAAAGTATATTTTAACCTATCTGCTTTTAACTATATACTAAATTTATCTTATCATCTCTAATATATATATATATATATATATATATATATATATATATATATATATATATATATATATAATTATTCAGTTTAGAGACCAAAATGTATTAAAGTTATGAATTTCAATTTTGCATCAAAGTTTAAAGACTAAAAACATAGTTAATTGTGAAATGTGATACTAAATATTTAGATATTTATAGTGATCTAATAGTGGTTTGACAAATTTAATGATCAATAAATTTCGTCAAGATATAATTTTAAAATGGTTATGATACTATCTTAAAAAAATAAATTTTAAGTTTAATTCAATCCTACAAAATCAACTTACAAAATAAAATTTACTATCACTTATATACTATAAATGTATATTATTTATAATTATTGTGAGATCTTCAACCATGAGTTTGAATTTATTCTCATATTTCAAAATGTTTAATGATGTAAACAATATAAATCCAATGAAAATAATCTAAAAACTTTTAAAAAAATTGTATTGACACAAAATTTGTCCATAAAATTACACATTATTCTGTCATAAAATAATACAAACAACAATTTAATTATAATTGGTTTACATAAGCTAAATAATAAAAAAATCAATTTGTCCTAAAACTTCATTAGATACATAAACTAATCTTCGTTGAATTTCATTATTATGGTTCGAATTTGATTAAGTTAAATTCAAAATTAAAATTAAATTAATTGATATGGTTTTTATCCTCGTGATGATTGAAATGTAATATATATGATATACGATTACTATGATATAACTTTTATTATTTAAAATCTTTCTTTTATACTAAATTTTAACAAAACTTACTGTTATATTTAAGATTTAATTGGTTTTTTGTGCTTGTAAGTTTGTCAATTGTTTTAGTTTATATTGTCATTATAAATTTTGGCATTGACCGACATGATAACATTTTTTACGCGACACATCATGATCTTAATTATTAGACATTTTTTACAGAATTAGACAAAATATACTAAAACTAACATAATTTGAAACTTTTAAAAATGGCTCCAAATTACTTACCAAAGAAAAAGTTTAAAAATATTAAATAACATACGACAAACTTAATTAAAGCTTATAAAAAAAATAAGAAAGAGATGCTCATGCTGCCAAATGTTCATCTTCCTAAAAAAAAAAAAAAAAAAAAATATATATATATATATATATTACATCCGTTTGTCCAAAATGTAGTAAATGGGACTTTCCCAAATCACAAATTCACACTTTAGATAAACTTTCATCAGCCTTTTGTACGGCACTATTCTCCACTGAGTTCTAGTTTTCCTCAATCTATTTAGTTGTAACTTGTGGTCCACCCTCAATAAACTACATACAAAAAACCCTCTTTAATGATAACTTAAAATCTGCTTTTTATACAATTATAATAGAAAAAAAAAAGTTTTCATTTTTATTTTCTTCCATCTGATGAAAAATATTTGAGTGGTCCAACTAGCAGAAATCAACCAAACACTTGACTGATTCCAAGACGAACCTTCCTTACTATTTCATATCAGCAAAACAAGTTATACCAAAATTCAGTGTAAGGCCCTTCTGAAGGGCACACAGCACCCAGCTTCACTAAAAGTATCCGCAGCTATATGGTGCAGACTATAGATTATAGGGTATGACCCCAGGAAAAAAGATATGTGGGGCCAATAACAAAGGTTTTACAAATTCTGGGAAATGTGTGACTGATAAAACTATATAATAAGATAGAGAATGTGATGAATTATATATATATTAAGATAGAGAAAGTAGCAGAAGGAGGGTAAAGGTAATGGTGTGGATCCAACCCATTTGAGTTTGTTCCAAACCACATACATTATTGTCGTCTTACACTTCAACTCTACCTAGCTTTTCCTCATGAGTGTCACAATACTTTTCTCTTTCTAAACTGTGTGAAAAGGAGTACTTTGCAGGCACTTTGGGGAAAAATATTTTCCCACTGTGGATGTGGCTTTCTTCTCAACTTTTGGTACAAACCCTCTACTTCCTACTGTTGTGAATGATTAGTGAAAGAAGATTTGGGGAAGATCCCGGTGCATGTTTATTACTTTAATCTCAATAGTTTAGCATAAAACGAGATATACTTAGCTGTAGGAGAATAATGTAGATATCCCAAGCATGATCTTTAACAAATGTTTTTAATAAAGATAAATCATGATTAGTGGGAAAGCATGCATATTCTAAGAACCAGCACCACCACACACCAACTCTTAATTACCTTAATTTCTTTTTCAGTTCATGATTCTTTCACACACCAAGCACCAACCAACAAGTTTCAATTGCTTAGCCAGCTAACATCTATGTCATTTTTGTTTCTGACTCATGAAAAACCAAAGACTGTGTCATTTTTAACAATCATTGTGAAATCAAGAGAGTTATGATCTTGATGCTATTTTGATGTATGATCGTGAAGATCGAGAAAGATGGGCCAAGAGCATGAATTATTTCATCATTGAATGGCCTACCTGCTTCAAAATTATATATGGTCAACAGAATGTTAAATTGGACTGTATTATTGTGTAAATAGTTGAGCATCATCACAAAATTTGGCAAGGGAAAAATAAAGACTATTTGAATGGCTCAAGTGGTAGCAGTGGCACATGACATGAATAATTTTACTCTGTGACTCAGAATAATGGTTAGAGAGGGTTAGTGTCCCATAACTCAATGTTGCTTCACCCACTTGGCATTTGTAAAGTAGAGTCTATGCTGGTTGGTTGATCCCAGTTACCATAGACTACAAAATCAACTTTTGATGGAAAAAAAAATGAAAGATATTGGCCTAAACACATAGGTACAAATGAGAAAACGATGATAAATTTTGATCCATGAAAAAGCCAATGGACATTAGGGAGAGAGAGAGAGATGATTAATTTATCATAAGAGGGTTTGAACAAGATGGAGAAGTGATTGATAGATGGATACCCTACGCATGTGTTCTTTGTTACTTGCGTTTTGCAACCATCTATCTTTCTATCATGTCCATCATCTAGTCACATGAGCTGTGCAGAATAAGAGAAAGTGGAATTGGGTGGTAGGGGCATGTTGAATTGGCCGATGCAAAAGCACTTATCCTTGTTCTTAAAAGAAACGCGAGGCCAAATGAAGGAGTGTTGGAATTTGGAAACACAGAGAAATACAAGTGTTAAATGGTATTGATTCCCTTTAAGTCATTTCTGTTTGACAATTCCCCATAAATTGTACTAGGATTTTAGGACTCAACAATAGGGTCTTCTACACCATTCATACAATACACAAACCTGGGTGGCGCATATTGCCCTTAGTGTTTAGGACATTTTTAGATGTCAAAGTGTAAGACATTACCATGTGAACTATTTCTTTTTCGTTAAACTTTATCCCTTTCAATCCTAAGAAAATATATGGTAATAATAATTTAATAAATCAGTATATGAAACTGTGTACTGTGAAGAAAATAGAAGGGGTGATATGATTATAAGCATGGAAGCTCTGTTCATGTTATGTGGTACAGATACTGCATACCATATATTGGCGTGCATATGCAATCAAATAGGGTTACTTTTTTTTTTTTTTTCCTTCCAACCCTGAAATTGAGGGAAAAGGTGAGAAACATAGTAATTGGTAGAAGAAACACAAAGAGAGAAACCGATTGAACAAAAAGTTGAGGGTGGCAATAATTAGGGTGGTGAAAAGCCTTATCCTTCATGATTTTGAAGGACTATTGTTCTATCAACATGCTTGTTTCTGCTCCCTAACGTAAAATACTGGCCAAGTTCTTCACACTTCATGCAACCCATCATCACTTCACCTACACCACCTCTACTAAAATAATTCAAGTTTAAAGTTGAAATTTGAAACATCGATTGCAAGGTGAATAGTAAAAGGCTTTTTTGGTTCATGGAATGGTGCATATGGTTTAGTCAAAGTCCTTGACTAGAAGCAAGGGTTCACCATAAGGGTCCTCCTATAGACATAATTCTTGAGTAGTAATTAAGGATAGTAATAATTATAAAATCGTTTAACTTTCTTTCTGACATAGTTATTTTCCGTCAACTTACAGAGTTCATTATTAAATATATCATTACCTTACATTACATATTTTGCTTCTGTTTTTCTTAAAAGAGTTGTGAATTTCGCAAAAGCGAATATAAAAGTCAATGATTTTACTCAGCAAACATTCTTACCTTACCTCGGAAGCAATGTCTGAAGTTGCTAACCGTTGCAGGGGAGCATCCTAATGATATATGATGTTGCTATGTGGAGAGAGAAGAAACACGTATCATAAGTATAAGTATATTATATGTTTTCCAAAAAAAAAAAAAAAAGAACAAGTTTTTAGATGAATATAAAAACCATGACTTTGCGACCAACTTTTTGGTTGATTTTAAATATTTTGTATATCTAATAAGATGGACTGCATCAATGTTTTTGCAAAATAAAACCATGACATTGATTCTCCCTACACACCTAACCCCAATGACCACATTCTGCACTATGGACTTCATGTTATTCGCCAAAGATTCTTCCGCAGAAATATTTGACAAAATATATAAAAAGTTATTACATGGGATACATAACAATTTATATAATATAATATTTGTTTCGATCATTATAACATATCATAGATGATGTGTACGGAGAGATAATAAAAAATACATTATTTGATAAACTACCTTAGGAATTGTTATGCCTGTAACATTTCTTATGAAATGTGTCGTATTTAAATTAAACAAGATTATTTACTTGTAGAGACTCCGATTTAGGAGAGACTATATACGCAAAATGAAAAAGGGGTGTTTGTTGTCGCTTAGTCTAAAACAAATTATAAATTATTTTCGAATTAGTCACAGTAATCAAATTAGATCTATCAAATGTTGGACATTTATAAAATGATGTATATTATTTGAGAATATGTATCTTATTAAGAAAGTGAGACAAATATATATTGAAGAAAAAAAAAATAATATTTCATTCTTTAAGAAAAAAAAAGTACAGTTCATATAATATCACTTTAGATCCATATAAGTAGAGTCAACTACTGTAAATATGTTTTTCAAATGATGCAGTAAAAAGTAAATAAAATGTACTTGATTTTGTCCTAGATTTGTTGAATCTTTATATCACTATTCTTTTAGGATATATTGAGTGAAAAAGAATTTCGATGAAATATATTTTATTCTATCACCTTTAACGTATTTCTTTTCTTGATCGATAAATGTATTGTTTTCATATATAAGATTTTTTTTATGAAAATAAAACACAATTAAATGTATTCTTGATTTCATTTTTATAACTTAAAAATTTTTACATCCCCACGTGATTAAAGTGATGCGATTGCTGTGATTTTTTTTTTACAAATACTATATATATATATATATTTATGGGATGCTTGGTTATATTATATATGACAAGACACATATTGGTGTTCGTATTTTCCGTTATTCCATTGGGATAGGATTACTTTATAATCAAGTAATTCTTTATGTTTTCTAAAGTTGAAATATCTTCCTTCATAAACCCATTTACTATTTATCAAAAAAAAAATGCCGGAAATGTGGTTTCATTTCATAAAAAATTTTGAAAAGGAACGATCATAATTAATTCTCTCAAAAATTGAATTAGCATGATTGATTTATTTTAAAAATAATGAAGAGAACGGTCCCTACTAGTGTCGTTTTCATGTTATCGGTGTCATACTGAAACAACCCTGGACCTCTTGCAAATTGTCACGATCATTATTATGATGAAAATGGCAATAACTACATCTACCATTTTAGTCACTATCACAATCCAATGCCACCACTACTCCCTCTCCGAGCTACCTTACCCACCACTCACGAAACTACTTCCAACATTACCACCACCTCCATCAACTCAATTTTAGTTAGTTGCCACACTCATATCATTATCACCACCTCTTGGGGATAGTCCAAATATGAGTCAAAGTTCTACGTTGGATAGAAAAGACAAAGTTAAACACTATATAAGAATAAAGATCCATAACAACATTGCCTTAAGGTTTTGGTGTAAAATTGGTGTCAAATATTTTATATGTGTAAGACTAATGTCATATGACCATATAAATATAACCATAACCATATATGCCTTAAGATTTTGGTGTAAAACTGATGTCAAATGTCTTATATGTGTAAGGCTAATGTCATATAACCATATAGAACCATAATCTTTGTTGGTAAAATTTATTGATAGGTAAAATTTTTTTCGTAATTATCAACATCCAAAATTTGTTGATAATTATTCATCGGTAAATATTCATTGGCAATTTCTCTTAGATTTTGACCATTAATAGATATTCATCTTTTTTCTCTATCTTTTTCTTCTTTTCCCTGTTCTTCTTTTACTTCTTTATTCCCCTCGTTGTCATTCTTGATGCATCAACCATCATTGTCGGTGACTCTAACTCCTCATACTCATCTTCCTCTTCATTCATCATCATTATTGTTGTCATCTTTGCCCCCTCCAATGCCACCATCTCCTTTCTCCCCCTACTCCGTCTTCTTTTTTCGATTCTTCTTCTCTAGTTAATTTATAAAAAATATTTCATCATGTTTGACAAAAAAATTATGTTCATTTTATGAAAAATTAAAAAAAAATACAATTATTGACAATTTTTATCAATAAATTTTAAAAAAATTGAATTATCGATGAAATTACTAATTGATTTTCAAAAAAATGAATTATAGATGAATTCATTGACAAATTCTCAAAAGATTGAAGTATCAATTAATTAAAAAACAAATAAATTATCAACGAATTTAAAACAAACTAATTACCAATGAATTTATTGACGAAATTTCTAAAAGTTAAATTATCAACAAATTTGAAAAAAAAATCAATTACCTTCAAATTTATCGACCACTTTTTTCATAGCATGATCAAAGTCCAAACCGAGAACTTTGGCATCTATTTTATTGTTAAATTCATTACCAACAAATATTTTCGTTGATAATAAAAATTTTAATTTGCAATTGATTTTACTAATAAATCCATTACCTCAACAAATATTTTTGTTGATAATTAAAATTTGAAAATCCATTGATAAATTATTTTATTGATGAATTTTCTTATCTAACAACAATTTAACATTTTCTTATAGTGAATATTGATTTCATTCTTATCCCAACTTTAATGATAGGTCATTAAAGAGACTGAGGGTGTTATGGCCTCCTAAAATTTTTAATTTTTTTTCAAATATGAATTGAAATTTATTTTTTTGAAATTTTTTAAATTACATGTAGCATATGGAAAATTGATTAAATTATGATAATTCGTTTTAGAAACTAATTTAGAAATCAATTATAATTTATTATGGAAAGATCATTAAACAATATCGTGGAATAAAATAAAAGATGAATTTCTGTTGACAATATCTTCTACAAGAAAATGCCTCATTAACAATCAATTTTAGTAACCAAAAGTTGTTAGTCACTATAGTGACAAATTTAGATATCAATTTATAAAATAAAAAATTATTGGTTACTAAAATAGTCAAGGTTATGAGTAAAAAATTATAATTGATTTCTAAATTAGTTTCTAAAATTTAGCTACTAAAGTTTTAACTACCAAAGGAGATTGATCACAAACATTAGCTACCAATGTTTTTGCTACCAAAAGAATTATTTCTAAATTACTCTCTAATTAATTAGTACCAATTTACCAACCAATTATAATTTTGTATTCATAATAATGATTATTTTAGTAACTAATAATTTTTTGTTTTGTAAATTGGTATTTAAATTGGTCATTATAGTGACTAAATGTTTTGTCACTAAATTGTTAATGAGACATTTTTTGTAGTGATCATTATTTAGATTTTTTTGTAATGAGACATTTTATGTAGTGATCATTATTTACATTGAAAAAGGAAAGAGCTAAAAATTTTAATTATGATTTAATTATTGATGAGTTCATGAATATGAAGGAAGAAAGATTATCATCTATATGTGTGATTTATTTTATAGGTACAATTATACTAAATTATACTAAATTATGGATTTATTTTAATTATGTTATTGATAGTAAGTAATAGTACAAAAAAAATGTCTCATTTACAACCCATTTTAATAATAAAATGTTGTCAGTTACTATACTAACCAATTTAAAATATAATAAATTATTGATTACTAAAATAGTTACTAATAAAATATTATAATTGATCACTATAAAATATATTATTATATTGTAAATATATAAATTTTAAATGTATTATTTTGATCTCTAAACATGTTGATCAAAATATATTTGTTCTGGCCACTCATGCATGCAAAATATAAATGAATATAAACATGTTGATATTGAAATATATTTTTCAACATTCTAAGATATCGTGCATACATTTAAAGTATATCCATGCGTGTGTGTGCACTTGCATAGGAATAAGTTAGAGTAAACAGAAGCCATGGAAACAGACAGAACAAAATATATTAACGTGTATTTAATATTAATGATATAAGAGTTGAACAGAGAAGATTTAATATCTTTTTTAATCTAAAATTTTACAATGTATATTACTCAACTTTTTTTATTTTATTGAAAATAAATTTCAGTTCACAATTATATTTCAATTTTATCCAATGCTATCATGTGGTGCTTGGATAGTTGGTGTTGCTAAGGACAGAAGCTGAGGTACACTGTTTTCCTGATATTAAACACTTCAAACAGAGTTGTTTGGAAATACAGTTTGTTCGTTAGCTACTTCCATTATCAATCATGTTTTCACATCTAGAATCACAATTTTGTCGTCTTTTCTAATTTTAGGAAGTATTTTTAAGAAAGAGAGAATCGATAATATATTTAATATCATAAATTAAATATATAAAAAATACTTACTATGATTTTAAATCAAATTACAATAGAAATAGAATATTTAAGTAAAAAATCATTGTGTTCACAATAAAATATAAAATATTGGGGTGTACGAAGTAAAACGGTCGCCCAAGTTGACGTCAAAACAGGCCCATATAAAAGCCCAAAATGTCTTTATCTCCTAGTAGGCCGTAGGTTACGAAAGATGTCCTGCAATTACATGTTCCCATATTTTTCATTTTTCATATACTAAAGAAACATATAACAAAAGAAACCAGAGTTTTCAATTTCAGAAAAATGTTATAATCAAACGAAAATATGTATGAAAATGGAATAAAAAGATTTATATATTAGGTTAACAAATTAAGGTTGGGATACAAAATTACATTAATTTATTAATTTGTTGAGATACAAAATAGGATGTCATAAGGAAGAATTTTTTTTATATTATTTTAAGAAATTTTGTAATTAATTATGTGATTTATTTAAAAACTTATGTAACACCAATTTTGATTTTGTTTTAATAAGAATTTAAAAAAAAATGTTTTTAACAAAATAAAAATACAGGAATTGTTTGAAGTATAAAAAATATTTAATAAATCAATTCGTAATTTGTTTCATTTATTTTACAATTTTGGTAATAATATATGGCATGTAATAAAGAGTAATTTTTAATTATTTATTATGTTATATGATTTTTTTTTTAAGTATGTGGTATAAATTTTATAACTTACTATATAATTGATAATATTTGTAATTGTATTATAATATTTTACAAGTTATTATTTTCATAATATTTAAGTATGTTGTTCATTAATTATGAGTAGTGAAAATTTTCAAAAGATTATTTTGCATATGGAAATGACTATTAAACAGGAGGAGAGTAAAGAGAGAATTTGCAGAAAAAATATTAGTTAATTTTTTTAGAAAAACATAAGTACGCTTATAATTTAATTAATCTCAACATTTTAAATAAAATGAAAGACTACCATGAAGAGCAACTCATATTTCATTTCATCTACTCTTGGGGTAAGCATATCCCTAGCCTTTATTTATAATATATAATTGAAACGTAAGTTATAAAGTTCACAATTAAGAAACCTATTTTTTGACAAATAAAGTATATTGATTGATACATACACGGCTTTAGTTGTTTAAATAATCCCCTTATTAATAATTCTCATTTAATTTAATTGCTAGATAAATAAAAGTCAACCATAAGATTCTACAGTGTGTATGTACAAAGGCTTTTCATAAATCCAAACTAAGTTGCAAAAGCTACATATATTAGTTGCTGATAATAAAAATGATTTTGACATAATTATATGTGTAGTTATTACAGTAATTTTTTTTAATAGATTAGGCTGAGGGCTTTTTTCTTACATGGATAGAATTTTTTTTTTCAATCGGAATTGTGAGAGGAGTTATGTAATTTGAGTTAGATTAGTTAATTTATCGGTGTAATTATGCTTTGGTTCCGTAACAAAATTTCAATTTGGTCTCTCTATTTATTTTTTATCTCAATTTGGTTTGTGTTTTGAGAAATTTGATCTCAATTTAGTCATTTATGTTAGTGATATAGTAACCGCATTAAATGGGGTGCCACATGTCAGTTTTTGAATTTTTTGATTTTTTTTAATTTTTTTTTGAAAAATAAAAAAAAAATTGTCACGTGTCAAACTATCATTGTGTCATGTGGTAGTGATAAAATGATGTGGTAGTGATATTGCCACGTGTTAGTATTATGCTAAGTGTCATTTCCTCGTTCTCAATTTTGGTTTCTTTATTCTAATTTTTGTCTCAATTTAGTTCATATTTTTGTAAAAATAGTGCAATTTTGTCCCTTCCAAATTGAAACACAAATTAATTTTTATATAAATGTTATACAGATATTTTTATTAGATTTGATATTTTATTCAAAAATAATATTTTTAACATAACTAAGTTTATTTAAATTTATGTTTCACATTCAACTTTATTTAAAATTGTTTTCAAATTCCAAATTTATATGTTTTTGATTGTTACATAAACTACTTAAAATTATTTTTAATATTTTTATAACTTTTATTTTTACACCAATTCAAACATTTGTGTACAAATTATTGAACTTTACACATTTCAAAAATATATAATTATTTGAAATATAAATTCAAATAAAAAATATATATTAAAGTACGACATAATAAAATATCAATATAATTTATGAATTTTTTTCTATTAACATTATTTTGTTTTAACAACTTTAAAATAATTTTAAATAAAGTTTAATGTAAAATATTAATTAAATAAACTTAATTTTGTTAAAAATATTTATTTGAAATATCAATTTTGATAGAAATATTTGTGTACATTTATATAGAAATTAAATTTGATTTTAATTTGGAGAGAAACAAAATTGTTCAATTTTTGTAAAAATTAGGACTAATTTGAGACAAAAATTAAAATGACACCTGACATATAAGTGAAACGTGTCATTGTCACTGCCACATCACTCTATTTGATACGATGATAGCTTGACACGTGACAATTTTTTTATTTTTTGAAAAAAATTAAAAAATTAAAAAATAAATAAAAAAATAAAAAAATTCAGGATTGACACGTGGCACCCGGTGTTACTGTACCACTAACGGAATGGACCAAATTGAGACAAAAAAAATAGACGGACCAAATTGAGATTTTTCTTCGAAAATGAATACAAAAGACATAATTAAACCTTATTTTATATTTTACTAATTAATATATAATCCGTTAAAATTAGAATGTACACTAATTAATAAACTTGAAATATTTTCTTAAGCAATCGCGTGAGACAGGGTCCAAAAACATAGTTTGGGCAATGATTAAGATTTCCACTTCATAATCCATGTTGTTGTATCATGTGCTTAAAGCTAACATATGCAAATATCAGTTTCTAACCCTTGCGTCTCAGCAAAACATTTCTTTCGCCACCGAACTTCACTCTTCCGAAGTTGGTAATTGAAGTCCCACGCATTTTCTCTCTTATATTCAGGAAACTTGTGCATCCGTAACTATTACGTCTTCTTAAAACAGAAAACACAGGAACCACATCTTCTACCACCTTTCTTCTAACTAACTTGCTTTTCGTGAAACCAAGCAACACAGATTAAGTTAAAAAGCTGATATACATCAAGTTTTCGGTTACTGTTTCTTGCAAGTCATGGCAACACTGTTTCCTCTCTCTGGCTTCACAAACATTTGCTCATTATATCTCAGAGCCTAACTACATACATGAATGCAACTTTAACAAACCTATGCAAAAACAAAAGAGTTGATTAAAACACAACACACAGAAGGTAGGTTAGGAAGCTGAAAAAATCTATTGCCAACAATGGATGTTAATGTTAATGTTATTATTAAAGAAGACCTGCTGCATGATGGTGAAGAAAAGCTACCACTTCTGCACAACATGAAGGTTCCAGATGCAGATAGAAGCCTCATTCAGAGAGCCATAAGTCAAACATTTCAAAGCACAGCGCATTTGGCAAATCTGTTACCAACTGGCACTGTTCTTTCTTTCCAACTTCTGTCTCCAATAGTCACAAATCAAGGCAACTGTGACTCCGTTTGCAAGATCATGACTGCTACAGTTGTGGCTCTCTGTGCTGTCTCTTGTTTCTTGCAATGCTTTACCGATAGCTTCAGAGATGATAAGGGGAATGTTTGTTATGGAGTTGCCACCTTGAAGGGGTTGTGGGTCATTGATGGATCCACCACTCTTCCACCTCAACTGGGTGCAAAGTTTAGATTGAAGTTCATCGATTTCGTGCATGCAGTGATGTCGATTTTGGTGTTTGCAGCAGTTGCGTTATTTGATCAAAATGTGGTGAATTGCTTCTTTCCATCACCTTCAACTCAGGCTCGGGAAATCCTAACAGTGTTGCCTGTGATCATAGGGATTTTTTGCAGCATGCTCTTTGTCGCGTTTCCCACACAGAGACATGGAATTGGCTTCCCACTATCATCAAACTAAAAGTTTTCAACACTGTGATTGGATAATCAATGTGATTTTCTTGTCTGCAACACTATAGAGGAATTTTAGTGAATTTCATTGCTGTGATATCATATAAATAAAGTTGAATATTTATTTCGTTCTATCATATTTATTTTACTTTTCACCAAAGGATTAAAATGTCAGTCTATGAAATTTGATGAGAGGATCGGATGCAATTCTCAATATGCTTATAAATATACTCAAGTCTTTGTTTTTTCCTCCTTAATTGAATGCTTCTTGTGCATTGTTCCTGCTATATATATAATTATTATTTTGTTTTTGCATCAAACACTAGTTTATTTTATTGGGTTGAATCTATATTTAACACTTCAAACACCTGAAGTTCAAAGCGAGCCATTACAGAAGCTTCTAACAAGAAGTATATAGATAATGACAAGTATTTTAAATTGTAGATAGTTATATTATTTTTAATTTATTCAAATACTTTTTATAATTTATTTGTAATATAGCATGAATCACGATTTTTTTTATATTTTTTATTTAGTTCTCTGTTTACAAATAAAATCTTTTTATTTTTCACTCCAATTTTTTTTTTAATTTTTTGGTAATAAATTTTCTTATATGCTTGTAATTTAATGTTAACATATTATTTTTTATGTTATCGTACTTACATTTTTAGACTATTGGTAATATGAGGGCCGGTTTGGGTTCAAGAAAATAGTCTTAAATTTTTTTAATATTAATTATTTTAAGTCCCAAGAAAAAAAAAGCCTAAAATAATCATATTTTAAACCTTTTAAACTCTTGACTTCTTGGATAACATAAATTAGTTCCTTTATAGAAAAAATAAATCATTAAATAGGTTTAATATTCTAAATTTTATACAATCACCACATAAGTTAGTTGATAAATCTTTTAACTTTATTTTGTCCGTATGTTTTCTTTGAATGTTTAGATATATTAAAATTTAAATGCGTATAAAAGATGGAAACAAATGAGTTCAAAACTTAACACGTTAACTATTTGATATGAAAACAAAAAAAAAGTGAGTGTCTTTTATGTTATAAAAAGAGTGCTTCAAATAAATATTAGTATTACATAAATCTCATAGAAAGATAAGGGTGAGTGCGAGATGTTATTCTTTTCAACATCGACTCTATTGGATGCATGATTATTGTGTACTTTCTCTGCAAGTCACAGGACACTTCATCTGGAATGGCTTAACGATTGGTTTCCCCTTTTTCGGTGGCTTTCCACATATCATGGTGATGAGCATCTTGGATTTGTTGCAAATTTTTCTTAGTGAGTTGTGGTTATTTTACCCATCATAAACTCATTCAACACTTTTCTTCATTTCTCTTCTTTCTTTCTTTTCTTAAAATCCTGAGTTATTTACTCTTTCAGAGTTTATCTTGCTAGTTTTTTGTTTCTCGAAAATAGTCAAGAAGTTCATGTTGTATCCTAGTAGACTTGCACATTACAACAATTTTAAGGACTTATATCTGATAGTATAAACACCAACAACAACTTTATACTAGAGAAGAAGAACAATGTTTCCAGAACTCAACCTACTTTTGCGAAATCTTTTTTGGATGTTTGAAAAAACGAAGTTGGACATGTATGAAGTTGGTTCCGCACTTATAACCACCAAACTTGACTTCAATAGTCTTGCAAAAGAGATTAAAGACTACATTCATTCGAATAAGGTATGTCATCACACATTGCTTAGTGCATTATTTAATGATTTGTTTGATGTGTATTGCTCTTATAAAGAAGCCAATGATATTTGAGACTCGTTGATTCTCAAATACACGACCAAAGATTAAGGCAAAGGTTCGTCAACAAAAATTGATGATAAAAGATAAGGACATTAAGATCTAGATCAACGAGTACCACAAGTTATTACTCGAGGATATTAAAGCAGTAATCTTGCTTGATGAGTTCATTTTAGAACTTCTAATAAAAAAATCTTATGGAATCCTGGATGAACTACAAACAACAGTTGAAGCACAAACATAGACATATGTCATTGTCAAACCTTATCACGTACATCATCATCAAAGACACAAGCCTAAAGGAGTGTGATGCTGCAAAGGTTAAGACATTATTAGCCAAAACAAATATGGTAGAAGACAAACCAATTCCAAAAATGCATGAGAAAAATCCCATCGTAATCACAAGAAGAAATATTTTAAAAATTATCATCCTAGTGGATCTAACCCCACTTTCAAGAAAATTGAAATTTCTTTGTGTGTGAAAAACCAAGCCACCATGCACCTTAGAGCAGACAAAAGGTTAGAAACTATAATCCTCCTAAGGAAAATATAGTCAAGGGAGAAGATACAATTATTGTGATCGTTTCACATATATACTTAATGACCAATGTGAGCAAATGAGTGATAGACTCTGGTACTACCTGTTAGAAATATTTTAATATAATTTAAAAAATAAATAATGAAAATAAAAAACTTACTGTTACTCATGTGTTTATAAACCTTTAATCTATGGGTTAATGTGTTTTATGGCTAACGGTTATATTCTTATTACACTTTACTCCTTTGTCTCCTTTTGCTACCTATAAATACCACCTAGGTGCATGGGGAAGAAAACAACAAAAACAATAAACAATAGAGTTCTAAAAAGTGTTCTTCTTTTCTTCTCTATATTATCTTTAAGACAATGGTGTTCATAAGGTTCGGAGATCCTTCGCTGCACTCGATCGATCTGACGGGTTGTTGTATCTTGGGAGAGAAACACATATGATAAGAAACACATGATTGTGTACTGTGTATTTGTTTAGCCCTGTGCAGTAGGGGCGTTTTCTCTCTAAGGATAGCGTTACGCGTGCCTCAACCCAGGCTATTTCTACTCCTTACCTTTTATCTTTTATTTATTATTGTTATTATAATTGTTGATCTCTGATTAATATTCATTGTTTTATATATTGTCTTAGTATTATTATTGATTTAATAATTATTATTATATTATTTCATATTTATATTATTATTAGTATTATTTGAGTAATCATTTTCTAACATTCTTAGAGAGAAAATTATTATTATTTCTTTTTTGATTACTCATATGTATTCATTTCTAAAATTAAAATTAATATAGAGCTGAAGACTGAAAGCACATTTTATGAACTAATGTGTTTCTTATGATTATAATTAAATCAGTTTCAACTAAGCCTAAAAGTATATGTGTATAATTGTTCTACTGTTCTACTCCTATTGGTAACAATAAATGAAATTATTGATAAATGAAATTCTTTCTCATTGATTTTTTTTTTTGTGATATCTATAGCTAATGTTTTTGTTGTTATATTAATTTATGCTTTAATATTGTCTATTCTTACCATTGATAAAGATGTTATATATCATGTTATATATTGAGAAATTTTGGTTAGAGACCATTCAAATTATAAAATTTTGAGGTACAAAATTAATTAAATAGAGAAGTGATGATACATATCTTTATAAATGAGTGTTTTTTGTGTGAAACTCATGGTATTATTCATTAAGTAACATCTTTATATAGTGTATGATGTTAATATAATGGTGCAGTGAAAGAAAGAAAGAAAAAAAAAATGCTTTTATATGGTAAATGTTATTCTACAAGTTCTAGCTTGTGTAACATTATATTAGTGAAATTTTATATTTTGCTTACCATATTTTGAACACAAAAGATTGAGATAAAATTTTTTATGAGTTATGAAAGAAAAAAGAACTACATTTAAAATATTTCAAAGTGTGGGGGTGTCTTGCAATGGTTAATATACATGTTAATAAAAAAATCTTGGTTATATATTATAAAGTGAATGAATATATACCTCACTGTTTTGCCATCTAGTGTAATATTATTTTTTGTTTTTTCTAGTTATGACAATATGTCCAATTTCTTGAGATTATTGAATGATATATATTAATATGAATTGAATATTGATTCTGGTAGCACAATATCAACTATTGGTTATGGTTATGTTTTAACCTTGGATGAAGGTGTACTATCATGGAAATATGTTAAAAAGTTGTTGTTGTTCTATCATGATCTACTATGCAAACATAAATTATTCCATTTGTTCAAAGCATCTTGACAATTAAATTGTTATATTTGAAGTTTCTAGTAAAAATGTCAATGAATAATTGACATATAATGATGAGAGACAAATGTATTTGAAACTTAATTACTCATGGTTATCTCTCTTAACTTTGTCAGGTCAAAAAGAAATATTGCAGATCTGTTTATCAAAAGGTTGATGCATCAACAACAAGTATTTGAGTCGTCGAGGGGAATGAGACTATAGCCAATAAATTAGTTGCAACAATGGACACCCATCTCCACATGAATGGCGATCCCATGGAATGGAGTTCAATGGGTAACAACGAAGTTGTTGTTGACTAAAGTACACCAAATAATTTGATTAAATTTTATATCTCATTCCTATGGCGAGGTGTACTATAAATTGTGGCAATAATAAGGTTGAGGTATGTGCATTATTATGCTTATTTTATAAAATACCTCTTAA
>Ga0214544_1006123_pt1 | contig 22555 bp, 11 predicted proteins | sample CNSS3metaG_FD_160074 | JGI IMG/M metagenome (GOLD analysis project Ga0214544, IMG submission 160074) | Root nodule microbial communities from cowpea collected in UCLA plant growth center, Los Angeles, California, USA - CNSS3 | ecosystem: Host-associated > Plants > Roots > Nodule | place: USA...
TATCTATATATATATATATATATATATATATATATATATATATCAATATACATATCTTAAAATTCATGAATATTTGTCAATTGTATTTTGTATTGATCTTCGAATGCATATTTGACTGTGGTTGATAATCACTTTCACTTTGTGTATCCTGAAGACTAATGCGAAATGCTGACAAAATTTCCTAAAATTTAAGATATGTTTTTTAAAATTAATATATACTAATAAGATAAAGAAAGTTAATCTTCTTGAATTGGATAAGGTAACACCTTGAATACAAAAACGACATGAGAATTCATTCAAAGATTATTGAAATTGTTCATGCAATTCTAGTATATATTTGTATGGATCGAGATTGGATTAAATCACTATTCATCAATGTTGAGTATGAGAAAGTAGTAGAAGAGTTTATTCAATTTGCGCAATGTAATGGGAGAAAGTTGAATGTAACTGAAGTTAGGGAACATCTTATTTGTGATGGTTTCATAATAAGTTATATAATACAGATATCGTACGACGAATTGATAGACTTTCTAACTGTTTCCCGAACTAAATATGTTATTGATTCCACCATGGAAGAGCGTGTGGAATAAGACAATTTGAAGGACATGATACGAGATGTTGCCACATAAGCTTTTTGCATAAGCACATGTATGTGAGACAATGTCTGCTAAAGCGAAAACTCTATTGTATGTCGGTTGTATGAGAGAAGTTCATGTGATTGTCAGCGGTTTTAAGTCTTATGAATTTGAAAATGACCAATGGATGTATAAATAAAAGTTTCAAAAAATTGTTGGTGCTCTTGAATGAAATGTTTCCCAATGGAAATACTCTACCCACTCAAAATTATGCCGCTAAGAAAATTGTTTGTCTGATGAGTATGGAGTATAAAAAGATACATGCATGGTCTAATGATGGCATATTATACAAGAAAGAATTTGAAGATTTGAAAAAATGTCCAAAGTGTGGATTATCACGGTACAAGATGAAAACAAACAGTGAAGATAGTGGTCAAATAGAAAAGGAAGGACCCACTTTGAAAGTAGTCTGGTAAAAGACGCTAAAAACTTTAGATATGACAGGCTACTTAAGTGTTTGTTTGCAAATCCAAAAGACGCTAAAAACTTTAGATGACATGCAACTGAGAGAAGATGTGACGGACTACTTCGTCATCCAGCTGATTCAATGCAATGGAAAAATATTTATCAGTAATTTCCCAGTTAAGTCAAAAATGTAGAAATGTTTGATTTGGCTTAGCTATCGATGGAATGAATCCATTTAATAATTTAAGTACTAACCATAGTTGTTGGCCCACTCTATTATTCATTTACAACGAAACTCCTGGGTTGTGCAAGAAAGAAAATACATGATGTTGTCTGTGATGATATTTGGTCCAATACATCTTGAAAATGACATAAATGTATACCTTAGTCTACTAGTTGAAGACTTGAAGTTCTTGTGGTTTGATGGGGTTGAAATATTTGATGTTGTTGCTTCTAAAACTACAATGATACATGTAATGTTATTTTGCACCATTAATGACTTTCCAACTTATAATAATTTGTCAAGGTACTATGTCAAGGATTATAAAGCATGTCCCATATGTGAAGAAAACACTACATCTCATCAATTGAAAAATGGAAGGAAAACCATATATTTGTGCCATTGAAGGGTTTTACAAGTTAATCATCCTTATCGAAGGTTAAATAAGACATTCCATGGACATCAAGAGAATGACGAAGCACCAATTTCATTGACTAGCCTTCAAATTCATGAAAATTTTCATAAAGTACATCATGTATTTGGGAAAACATCCAATAAGTTACCTGTATCGAGCACTTGAAAGAAAAAATCAATATTCTGTGACCTTCCATATTGGTCGAAGTTACAAGTTAGGCATTGCATAGATGTCATGCATGAAGAGAATAATGTTTGTGATAACTTTAATTGTACACTACTTAACATTCAGGGAAAGACAAAAGATGGAGTAAATGTTCATTTGGATTTGGTTGAAATGAAGATCTGAGAAGACTTGGCACAGAGGAAGGTTGATAAGTGTACTTATTTTCTCTCTGCATGTTATATGAACTTCAAGGAAATATTTTTATCATCTTGTGTTAGTTAGAGATGTTTTGCCCTCCATCATTTTTTGACATCATGGTACATTTACTTGTTCATTTGGTAAGAGAAATCAAGTTTTGTGGACCAGTATACTTAAAATGGATGTATCCCATTGAACGTTATATTAAGATTTTGAAAGGGTACGTAAAACATCAATATCGTCCAAAACCTTCAATGATTGAAAGGTATATTGTTGAAGAAAGTATCAAGTTTTGTTCAGATTACATGACAAAAAGTAAAACCAATAGGAGTTCCTCATAGATCATGGTTGAATAGGTGTTCTACAAGTAAGAGAATCCGAGGTGTGAATGTGGTTAGCAAAGATTGCGAAAAGTTGTTGCAAGCACACCTATACTTATTGAAAAACACATATGTGGTCATTCCTTATCTGCACACAAAGTCATTGTGAAAGAGAATAATCCAAGCAATTAGAGAAATGGCAATTTATGGAGCATAATAGAACATTGATGCCTTTTTGAAAGATTCACAATCTTTTAAGAATTTGATGTGGTCAACGAATGGGTTGAAATTTGATGTTATATGTTGTACATGTTATGAACTTAATAATTGCACATTCTATATGAAGTCTTTGGATTATAAAAGCACAATACAAAATAATGGAGTTAGTCTTGAAGTAGAGTCGCTATAATTTTCTACATTTAAAGACCAAAATCCTATATTTGGATCAATCACATAATATGGTATAACACAAGAGATATGTGAGGTTGATTATATTATGTTTACTATTCCATTATTCAAATGTAAGTGGGTTGACAATAGGAGTGGTGTCAAAATGGATGAATCAGAAATGACTCTAGTTGATTTTCGAATGGTGGGTTATCAACACGAGCCATTTATCATGGCACAATATGCATCTCAGGTTTTTTACGTAAAAGATACTACGTTTGAACATTGTTTTTTCGCTCTTCATTAATAAAAACAAATTGATGTTAATTAAGAGAATATGAGTAATCTTAATATTGCTAACACCCACCTATTGAAAAACAATAAATTTTGATGAAGTCCCTATAGTTGATGATGCACATGCAATTCGAGAAGATCACGATGATGGAATATACATATGACCAATCCATAACTTTATGTATGAATTTAACATTCTTGTAAAAATGTACATGTTTTGTTAAATAATGATTTATATGAGATTTTATATGTTGGTTATTAATGTTTTGTGATGTTTTCTTTTCACAAATATATGGTTGAACATAATATTTCATCAGGGAATGAAGGACCAACTAAGAGACGCACTAGAGGAGCCATAAAGTTGAGACAACTCTTATAAGAGCTAATGGTGAGAAAACACCTATCATTGATATTGGTAGATCTTCAGGTCCTTATGTGGACGTCTTCAAAAGCTATTTAAGAATATTGGCATGAGACAAAATATTAATCTTTACTCAATCTTTTGATGATGTGACTGAAGTTGATAAGAACATGATATGGGAGGATTTATTGGTAAATAATATTAATGTTATTGAATTTATAGTTTGATTTTATTAATAATTTGTTAAATATTATTGATGTCATTTTCTATATTGCAGATAACATTTGATATTCCAAATGTGGCGACGCTTAAACATAAATGTTTGTCATCTGTGGTTGAGAAATTTCATGGATTTAAGAAAAATTTAACATCTAGGTATATATTTAGAGCTAAAAAGAATGAAAATCCTTTTGTCAAATACAAGGCAATTGATGAAGAGATTTGGCGTCAGTTTGTTGAGCTTCGCACATGTGAGGAGTGATATGTATGTTTATTTGAAATCATCAATTGCTCAATTGATAATTGTGTACATGTTGAACTAATTCATAAAGTGGATTTTACATATCACAGGAAATAAGATAAAAGGCTCAAGGGATAAGTGCTCAAAACAAAAACCCACACATATTGTCTGATAGTGGGTATAGAAAATTTGAAGAAAAGATAATCACAGAAAAGAAGAAATCAAGGCCCCAACTTTCTTAGGGTGAATTTCTGATGAAGGATTATCTTGTTCCTTTTTAAGATTATTGAATATGGTGTGAGTTGATTAAGAAAGCTAAGTGAAATCCCCACTGGACATTAAGATAGCAAGTTATCTAGATGTGAAGGTTCTTTTCACAAAGCTCAAGAGAAGAAGATAATGGATTGATTCAAAACAAAAAGGAAATGGAAAGCACATAAACCATAGAAAACCAAGAACAATTAAAGGAAGAAGAAAACATAAAATGGAAAGGAAAGAAATGGTAAAAATGTGAGAAGCACGCCACTACAAGGCTAGGTTAGAAGCCATGACAACCTTGAAGATGAGTGGATGTGTGCCGCCACTTGCTATGCAACATAAGGCTTAAAAGTATTCACTCCATAGGGAGGAAACTCTCACAAATGGTTGAGACACAAGAGTGTTTTTACTTGAAAATGTTCAACCCTCTTACATGTCTAGGAGCACATCTTATATAGAAGAGTTTAGGGGACTCCAAGAAAATAAAAGATACCTAAGGATGTCTCTACAAAAACCTAACCCTAGTTTCTAGAAACTAGGTCAAATAAGGTTACAAAAAATGAGAGACAAAAGAGCTAACTATGGTGTGTGCAAGGTTAATTTCGTTCTAGCACAAAAGGAGACAATGTGTCTTATATGTCTCCAAAAAGTGGCCAAAGTGTGCTAAAAACAAAGGAGACCAAAGGTACATAGGTACATTTGCTTTATGCCTTTTTTCTTTATGCTTTATGCCTTTGCTTTACTCTCTCCTCCACATCATTTATGCTTCCCAATCACCATGCGCCACCTTGCATTGCTTTCTTACTCTTAATTAACCTACAAAGAAAATAAACATAGATTAGCATGTTGGCTTAAGTCAAGTCAACTATAGTCAACAAGTCAAACCTATTCAAAGGTCAATAAGTCAACTAAAGTAGATTCAACTAAGTCAACTTAGGAAATCAAAAATAACAAACACAAATGAAAGGGATGGAGGATTAGTGAACTTCCTTTCTAAACATGCTTAGTCTTCTTAAGCATGTGCCTCCATCCTTTGTTGGGGTCAATCCTTCATCAATTTCCAGAGCCTCTTTCACCACCATCATGTCATGAAAAGTGGAAGTTAGCTCGTCTACGCACATCGGACTATTACACTTCTAACACTACACGAGAAATCTCTAGGAAAATTGTAAGATATAACTTTTCTTGAAATAGCTCATTTATCAAGTATAAGTTTTTCATAATGTATGATTTTCAGTAACTTTTCTATATTATATTGCAGAACTTGTTGGTTGAGTAGAGCTCCCAAGGAGGTTTCACTCTAGAAGGTCGTCATGACATACTTATTGTTGCAATTGGAAGACTCGAGCACCCTAGACGTGTGCGTGGTGCTAGATCAGGAGTTTGCATACAAAATATTTTAGTGCATCCTTTTGGCAGTCTCATACATACAGTGTTGATTATGAAGAAAGACTGATGCAAGAAATGACTAAGAAGGTGACTGAAAACGTTATGTGCCAGTTCTAGCAACAATTCGAGAGTTTTGGCATTCGTTCACATTTATCTCCTCCACCGGAACCATTTATGCCTCCCACGAGTAAAATTAACAATATTTTTTCTATAAGTATGAATCGAATAAAGGATATTTAATCAAATAATTGAATAACATTAATAAAACATTGACTCTAACAGGTAGAAGGAAGAAAAGGGAGTTGGTCAGCTCGACCAATACTAGAGGAGGTTCTCGTGTCGTATGCCATAGTTCATGTGCCAATAGATGACGTATATACTAAGGCACAGGCATTCCAATGTTTACTCGCCTAACGTAGATATTTGGTTGATTCTAATTCTGATCCCTTGGTACATACTCTAAAACCCACCATATACTAATTTTTTTAGTTTACATGTTAATTATATTCAGCCTTAAATTGTATTCCATTTAAATTTAGTTGCATTGATAGGAAAGTCATTAACCTAAGAACATTTCGCTCTCTTTGGATGATCCTCTTGGTGCATTACACCATCTTGCTAAATCATAATTGATAAGCCGATGTAGGTTCCTTGGGATTCTAATATTTTTGGGAAAGACCTTGACATCTCATTATACTTGCCTAGACAAGATGTCTTAGAGCTTGCATCAGGAGAAGAGGAACTGAATATTACGATTATTCAGTTATGGATGATGTAGGCCTTTCAGTTATTACAGTTATTTGATTGATTTATTTATTTACTTATAAAAAATCAAATTTGTGTATAAGTATATATATGGTGTCAATGAAAATACGAGGCTGAATGATATATATGGGTTTATAGACCCCTAACTAACTCAGGAAGGCAACAAGTTTGGTGACACCCAAGTGATAGAGGACTATCCCAAGATTCCATACAAGAAGAACTTGAAGATGAACTTTTGGGTTTTCTTTTAGAAATTAGTTATGTTTTATGTTTTTGGGTTTTGAGCTTTCTTTTATAATTAGTTTATGCTTTTATGTTTTGGGCTTGGGCCTTCTTGTAGGGTTTGTAAGTTTGCTTAAACTTATGTGCCTATAAATAAAGGTACTAAAAACTGATGTAGACACTTTTAGTCATATATAGAATTTGATTTTCATTAAAGAGAGGGTTCTCTTTGTTCTTGGCTTAGGCCTCTAGTTCTTATCAAAGATTAACATCTTTGTTGCCACTTGACTTATCAATCTGCTAGATTGTGGCGTCCTCCATCTCTGTCTTATTCCGCATTTTTCTCTGATTTATTCGTGTCGTGCCTCTTGATGATTCAAATTCAGAAACGATCATACTCTTTCCTAGATAGGATGGTATCATCCGGTATCTAGAGCAAGGTTCTGATTTGAATTTCCTCTTTTATGTTATTTTTCTGACATAAAAAAAACTACAATTTTTCAATGTTTGCTTGTTCTGTTTTTTTTTTTGTTTTAAATTTTGTTTGTTTCGTTTGTAAGGAGTAAAACCCCTAAGGTTGTTTCCAATTTGGTTGATTTTTTTTTATTTGGCCTTTTTTTTCTGTTCTTTATTTAAATTGTGTATTTCTACATTTGATTCGTGGAAATTATTTATTTTTGTGTTTGGGATTTGCAAGTACACTTACTTTTGATTTACATGAGTATGAGGTTTTGAAGGATCAATTGTTTAAGTTTATTTTTTTTTGTTGAACTGCAAAAAAAAAACAAAAAAAAAATGGTGGATCAAGTACAAAGGAAGCAAATATATATTGGAAAAAAAAAGTAGAAAAAGAAGGATCCAAAAAAAAAGGGGGAAGTTCAACACAACTTTTATTGCAATTTATTTGTGATTTATTAATATCTACTTGTAATCAGTCGTTCTCTTAGAGTCTCCGTGTTGTCTCATTTAAATCTTTTTGGTAGTCCTATTATTTTCTAACTTTCTACTTTTAATTTTTCTTGTTTTGGTCTTTCTCTTAGAGTCTCCGCGTTGTCTCATTTAAATCTCTTTGGTAGTCCTATTATTTTCTAATTTTAATTTTTCTTGTTTTGTGTCTTTAAAATTGCTTGAAGTTTTGTCTAGAGTTTTGAATTTTCTTTGTCCTCTCAAGTCAAGATTTATATCTCGCAACATTTTTCACATTGTTTGTTCACTCATTGCTTAAGTTACTAGAGTTCTTTGTCAAGCCCTAAAGGGAATTTGAGTGGTAAAAGGCAAGAAAGTACATTCCAGAAAAGCCTATAAGTGTGATACACGAGTGAAAAAATGAGTGAAACACTTAGCAGAGTGGTGAGGTCCAAATAAATAAATAAATAAATATTGTTGCTAACATTTGCTTGTAGGACATGACTTCTTCCCAGAATAGTGAGCCTTTATCACCTAAGACTACGACACTTATGGTTGCACTTGATAAGCTCACATTACAAATGAATCAAATGCAACAACACAATCAACAACAGTTCGAAAGGCTCCAAAAGTTTAATGAAGATGTGAGCGTGAGATTAGAGGGAGTGGGGAAAAGAAGAAGGAGACATGATGATTCAGACCATTCTTCTCATAATGATGAAGCGACACATGTTTTTAGGCCACGGCGAGGCCAAAGACATGAGGCATTTGGGAACCACATGCTTAGGAGGGATAATGATGAGGATGAGCATGATTTTAGGCCAAGACAAGGCTAAAGACGAGAGGAGTTCGGGAACCACACACCTCGAAGAGATAAGATGTGGAAGAAGATTATAATTCCTAAATTTAATGGAGCTAATGACCCTGAAGCTTACCTGGCATGGGAAATGAAGCTTGACCAAATCTTCAACTCTTACGATTTTGAGGATGATGATAAGGTGCTTATGGCTTCTTTGGAGTTTGAAGGCTATGCTATGAATTGGTGGAATCAAATCACTGTGGACATAGCTAGAAGAAGGCGGTTGCCAATTTCTACATGGAAACAATTAAAGGTAGTTATGAAGGAAAGATTTGTGCCTCCTTATTATAAAAAAGAGATCTTCAACAAATTATAAAGACTTACACAGGGAAATAAGAGTGTTGAAGAGTATGTTCAAGAGATGGAGGTCACCTTGATGAAAGTTGAAGTGGAAGAAACACATATGGCTACAATGGCTAGATTCTTGAATGGATTAAATAGGGAGATTCAAGATGTGGTGGAAATGCACCATTATGAGACCTTGAAGGATCTTATTCACCAAGCCAGCACAGTGGAACAACAGCTCAAGAGACGAAGCGCCTATAGGAAGTCATCCACCTTATGGAGAGATACAGAGAAATATAAGAAGAAGGAAGCTACTTCTACCATTCCTAAATCTAAGGAGAAGGAGTCCTCAAATGCTAAAGTAACTTCTCAAGCTAGTAATAATGATTCTTCACGTTCTAGTGCAATAAAATGTTTTAAATGTTTGGGTAGAGGATATATCGTAGCTGAATGTCCCAACAGAAGAACTATGATGTTGTTGGCGAATGGTGAGTACATTAGTGAGCATTCCGCGGGTGAATCATCTGAATCATCTAGTAGTGATGAGGAGGAAAAGGAGTGTGAAGTCCCCCCTGTGGAGGGAGATCTCTTTATGGTTAGGCTGTTGTTGGGTAGTATGAATAAGGAGGAAGATGATACCCAAAGAAGAAATATTTTCCATTCTAGATGTATGGTTAAAGGAAAGGTGTGTTCACTCATCATTGATGAAGGAAGTTGTACAAATGTAGGTAGTAAAAGGCTAGTGGAAAAGCTTGGTTTGGTGACATCTATGCACCCTAGTCCTTATACTTTGCAATGGTTGAGTGAGGATGGAGAATTGGTGGTAGATAAGCGGTTGAACATTGTTTTCTCTATCGATAAATATGTCGATGAGGTAGTATGTGATGTGGTACCTATGGAGGCGAGTCACTTGTTGTTGGGGAGGCCTTGGCAATATGATAGATAGGTAACCCATGATGGTCTAACCAATAAGTATTCTTTCCTGTTTAAGGGGCAGAAGGTGTCCCTAACACCTTTATCTCCTAGAGAAGTTTGTGAGGATCAAATTAAGATGAGAGTGAGAAGAGAGCAAGAGAGGAAAGAAGGAAGAGAGAAAATTCCAAAAAAAGACAAGAAAAAGGAAGGTAAAAAAAGAAGAAGTGATAAAAGCCTTTTATTGAGAGAAAAAGAAATAAACAGAGTGTTGATTAAGAAACAATCCTTATATTTGCTTATGCATAACAATATTTGTCTCTCTTCTGTGCAAGCTTATTTGTCTTTAGGTATGAAGCAACTTCTCAAAAAGTATGATGATGTCTTTCCTAAAGACATCCCTCATGGTTTACCTCATAAAAGGGGTACTGAGTATAATATAGATCACATTCAGGCTGCATCCCTTCCTAATAGGCTAACCTATAGGAGTAACACAGAAGAAACTAAAGAGATACAGAAGCATGTGGCGCAACTTATGGACAAAGGATCGGTTCAGGAAAGTTTGAGTCCCTGTGTTATTCTAGTCATTCTGGTACCTATGAAAGATAGATTGGGGTCGATGTGCAATACCTGCAGGGCCATCAAATATATCATTATAAGTTGCGTATTTGACCCGGGAGGACCTTTCATAAAAACTGATGTAGACACTTTTAGTGATATATTGAATTTGATTTTCATTAAAGAGAGGGTTCTCTTTGTTCTTGGCTTAGGCCTCTGGTTCTTATCAAAGATTAACATCTTTGTTGCGAATCTTCACTTGACTTATCAATTTGCTAGATTGTGGCATCCTCCATATCTGTCTTATTTCGCGTTCTTCTTTGATTTATTCGTGTCGTGCCTCTTGAGGATTCAAATTCAGAAACGATAATACTCTTTCCTAGATAGGATCGTATCACCAAGCATGTGTGACCAAATACTATAAATGGGGAAATTATTTTTATTTTGTCCCTTATATTGTTGGGTAAGTCATCTTTGTTAACTTGTGAATATAATCTGTCGTTTTAATGCATAATAATGAATTTATTTTCTTCTTAGGTGTCATTGGCAACCACTTGTGGTTTCCCTGAGGGAGAACCTTATAGTGTGGTTTTGCTCCTTGCATCGCCCTCCCCACAACCATCTTAGACAAGTAATAGATTCGTAAGAACATCAATGTTATGAACATTCTTTGTTATATAAAAGTATCCTAACACATTCCCTTTATCATAGCTCAATTTTTGGACATAACATGTTGTTAGGGAGATCAATGGCAAAGGCAAAAATCTTGCATGGTTGTGCCTCGTGGTTTGGTATTTTTGTCTATATATTTATAATTATTTGATTTGGTTTTCTTTCTTAATTATTTATAATGGTGTTGATATATTGTAGTGTAATAAATAAATTGGCTCTTATGAGTGTAATTACTATGCAATGCAATGGATGACAACCATTGTGCGTGCTCATATTACAACTAGGTGGGAAACGGTAATATATATTTGAATTGAACCAAATACTTTGCAACTTTATCTTTCTATATACTAATTGAAGTAAATGTCTTATTTCCCAGACATTCAAGAGTACTGCACCAATTCCCGCGAAGTCCATAACGTGTGGTAGGATAGCTTATGCCAAATTTATAATTCAAATGTACAATAGTATTAATTAGGATATTGACTTATTATAATAAAAGACTTTTAGATGTATTTGGATTATGGATGATGTTGGGTTTCATAAAATGTATTGTCTATTTTATGTTCTAGTTTGGTTTGCTAAAAATATGCAGGTTAAAAAACATGAGAATTAACAAAAATAGAAAATTTATTTTAAAAAAAAATTACATATGGCCTCGATTGCTACACCAACTGAAGTAGAAAGGGACATATGGCCTCAGTTCAAACCACAACCGAGGTAAAAAAAATCAATAAATATGGCTCTGGTTCAAGTATAACTATAAAGCCAAAAGCCAATAATATTTCATAATTAAATGCCTAAATTTGAACTTTATGGCATCAGTTCTCATAATAATCAAGGCAGAATGTGGAGTTTCTGCTTCAGTTGACACCCAAGGTCAAAATCTAACCATTTTTTGCCAAACCCTAATATGCCTCGATTCTGGAACCAAGGCAGAATAACAAAATAATTGCGGTCAAAATATCTTCCTACACTAGAGTTATTAAATTTGTGGTTAATCTTATTTCTCTTAAGGTCAATCTCAAAACGAACTAGAGTCATTTTATGGTTAATCTCAATCCTTTTGAAGCCTAGTTTAAACCCAACTGAAACTATTTGGCAAAATCATTTTATTTTGTATCTCAATCCTTCCAAGGTTTACCTCAATAGTAATGATAGAATAATATTACATAATTTATTTCAAAATAGACTTTTCATTACTTAAATTATTTCAAATATTAGTGTATTTCAAAATAGACTTTTCCATAGTTAAAATTATTTCAAATATTAGTTAAATATATTATTTCTTCGTTTTCTATTATGAATAACATGTTGTGCTAAGTTGAAAATCGAATAATTTATTAAAAAATCTCATTCTATATGAATCGAGACTATATCATGTATAAATAGTGAGTACATTTAAGCAGGGCTGGGCAAAATATACCAAACTGGACTGCACTACCAAAAACTGCATTGAACTAGAAAAATAGTTCGCATGAACTGCACTGAACTGAAAAATAGTTCAGATGAACTGAACTGAACTTTTTTCTATCTAATAAACTGAACTGAACTACACTGCATTGAATTGTACTACACTATAATATGAATTGAACTGTTATAAACTGAGCTGTTTTATGAACTACACTACGTTTGAATTGAACTGCACTATTTTTGAACTGAATTGCACTATTTTTGAACTGAACTGCACTATTTTTGAACTTAACTACACTGTTTTTGAACCGTTTTTGAACCGAATTGCAATAATTTTGAACTGAATCGTACTATTTTTACCGAATTGCACTGATTTTGAATCAACTATACTATTTTTGAACCAAATTATACTATTTTTGAATCGAATTGCACTGATTTTGAACCAAACTGCACTATTTTTGAACTGAATTACACTATTTTGAACCGAATTGCATTAATTATATATGATTGTACTACGCAATAATAAACTAATTTTCATAATTTGGAAGTGCTTAGGAAATAATACTTGAAATATGCATCAAACTTCAATACACCAAAATCAAAATATTAATACATCTTAATACATAGGTTCTCTCGTAGGTTCTCCCATATACAATATCAAAATGTTAATACATCTTCAATCATCTAAATTAATTGTATTTGAAGGTCCCACTTCGTCTTGAGAAAAAATTTCAACTTTGTTTTTTCCCCTTCATAGAGTTACTCTTTGTTTTGTTTTAAAAAAAGTTTAAAAATGTAAGACATATTTTGTCCATGTACATTAGATTACATCCCTCATTAATACTCTCTCCAATTCCTAAGAATTAAATATGTAAAAAAGTAGAATGAATGAGAGAGAAAAATGTTAAGAAAGAAAATTAATAGTTTGTTCATAGTTAGGTTATAGAGGAATTTAATTATTATGTTTTAGCTTAAAATGAATTAAATTGGTCTAATTATTATCCAGCTTCCTTGAAATATTATTGGCCTAAAAAGTAAGAGACACCATTAGTCCCAAAAGTTTATTTCTTGATTATTTTAAACCTCTCTTTTATTTATTTATTTCTGCATTTTAGTTTCTTAAAAGTTTATATTATCCACTTTATCTATTATATTTATTTTAAAATTGAATTTTAACATTTTTAAAAGATACAATTTAACAAGTAATAAGCAAATTTATCACAAATAAAATTATTAAACATAAATTAAAAATATTTATTGTTATTATAAATATTCGTGCATAAATAAATATTTCAAAAATTAAATACTGGTAAATTTTTGTATTCCTTAATAGGTATTTTGATATTTGTATATGTGAAAAATATCTGTTAAGAAATTATCCTCTGAAATTGATTTTAATATTTTATAACAATAATTTCTAATTATCAGTAAAAATATCTCAGGCATTAAACAAAAATTGCGGTAAATTTTATATTTGAGTTAAAAGACCGAAACCTTTAATGATTTGAATAGGAAAAAGTGTCCCGTAAGTTGCCTTAAATTCATATTACTCTACCTATTTTTTTTTCACTGTAATTGATGGGGCGCTTATAATATAACATTTCATACTACTATAGTAACTTACACAGTATAAAAACAATTTACAACCCCAAACTTAAATTTAATGCACTACAAATACAAGGGTTCAATTTTTTTTTAACTAAACTTTCAAATAGTACAATGCAATTTTTGTTAGAAATAGTTTAGTTTTTTTAATACAATGTAGTATAGATAATCCATAGTTTAGTACAATTAGATTTATTTTATCCAACCCTACGTACAGGTGATTTAAATAAGTCAAAATAACCCAAAATAACCTACTTTAAAAGTATGATAATGTTTTAAGTATAGTGAACAATGACTTTGTAATTCTATTATAAAGTGTTAAAGAATATTGTTAACTAAAAATTAGCTACAATTAAATCCAGCAATTCTTTTTAAAAGGTTAAAACTAAATAAAATTATATGTTACCCAATTATAACATTCGTGTAAATAACTTGATTTTTTATTTTTTATCTAAAATGAAAAACCTATGCAAACAAACATAGCACACCATGTGACATAATGTCCTTTAGCTGATCCACATTAAAGATACCAAAAGTAATCACATGCATGATTGAACTACCTAAACATTAAATGATGCCAGGCTAAAATACCATATAAGCCAAGCACATCCAAAGTTACTAAACGTAGAATGTATTTGTCGTTTGGCCAAGAGTTGAACGTGTCACCAAAATATTAAGTAATTTATCTTTTGATCCGTTCACTTTTATTATTAAATATAATCAGTCCTCATTAAACAATCAACATTATATTTAAACGAATTATACAAGTTAATGAAAAGGTGTTTTAGTTCTGAAAGTTGTTACTTCATATGATAAACTATGTATTTTTTTTTGTATACATGGGCTAAGCGCATGACAAATGTTTGACAAATGTTTGATGTTGAGTAAATTCTCGACACGGCCATTCAACAATCTAAAGAAGACCCAAATGTTTCTGCTTGCAACATAGGACTGGGCATAATTAATTTAATTGTATTGTACTACAATTAACTATATTATTTTGTACTAAAATAAATTGAACTGGTTATATTAAAAATTGAACTGTATTGCTATCTAGTTCAGTTTTTAAAAAATAAACTTAAATGAATTAACTATCCTATAACTGAATTGAATCGGGCCTTTTAGCTTTTCCTTCATACTTCACACTTGGCTACTAACGTACACGTACACTGCACTGTTGTTTTCTCTCATCTCCTGGTACATGTATCCTGCACTGTTTTTACACACAAAATTTGTTGCTCTTTGAATTTTTCTTTTCATTTCATATACAATAATAAGAAAAATTGTGTAATATTTTTGAGGTTAATTATAATAATAGATTTAAGCATGGTTATATTATAAGTCACCGTTTCATTGATACTAATTATTTCATTTTATAAAAAATGGTATGTAATATTTATTTCATTTTATAAAAAATAGTTATATGTAATTTATATTAATTAATGTTATTATGTATGATAAAGAAAATTTAATACTTCTAGCATTTATTTTTTGAATATTTTTTTTTATACCGAACACAAAATAAAATTTGTCTCTTTTAATTATAATTCTCTCTTTTTCTCTTAAAATCAAATGTGTTTTTCTTATACATCCTATTATTCATGGAAGATGGTATCATAGTGGGAGACTTAAATTTTATAAATAATATCTTCAATTTCATTTTTATTATTGTTTGAGTACGTAACTAAATTATGTCATATTATATCTAATTTTAAACTGTTTCCTTAATCTCCATATTATATCACATAATCTCCATTTTACTAAATTTGTATTTTATTTAAATTTAAAAATATTGTGAATACACAAAATACTCTTTACTTACAGAAAAATGTTAATTTCAAACTATTGTACATGAATAAATATTACAAAAACTACTTTAACTTAATTCATTATTAATATACTTTTTAAGTTTATTAGCAAAAAATTAAAAAAATTTGAAGAAAAAAATTTAACAATTTAAATTGATGTAATAATTTATTAACAATTTAAATGATGAAGTACATTTTGATTCAAAAATAGTGGTTCAAAATTAGTGTGATTTAGTTCAAAAATGGTTCAAAAATAGTGTATAGTGTAGTGCAGTTAAAAAATAATGCAGTTCATAAAACAGTTCAGTCCAGTCCATATTATAGTGCAGTGCAATTCAGTTCAGTTCAGTTTGTTAAAAAAAAAAACAGTTTAGTTCAGTTCGTTTGAACTGTTTTTCAGTTCAGTGCAGTTCGAACGAACCTTTTTTGAGTTCAGTGCAGTTTTTAATGGTTCAGTACAATTCAGTACATTTTGCCCAGCCCTAGCAACAGGTGCAATCACATGGTTTCCTCGTGGTTGTGGATTTTTCTACGTCAAAGCATAATTTGAATTGACAAGGTTGTGGATTTCTCGAATGAATTAAAGAATAGGTTCTCTCAAGGAAATTTAGCATGTATCTATAAACTTCAATTCAAAGTTGTACTCTCGCACTAGGTCTGAAGTGTTCTAGAACATTTTACCAAAGTGTTGGACGAATGAAAATAACACTTAGGGGGTGAATGTTGGTGACTATATAATGGACTTTAAGTCCATGATGTTCTCGGTTAGAAACCAAGATAGAAAGGTAACCTTTTTCCCTCGCCAATATATGTCTCAGTTCTTAAGCCGAGGCCAAATGGCAAAAATAACTGTGCTAAATATCCTTTCATGACCTAGTGGTTGAGAGTGTTTTTATGTTGTACAAATTTACATATTGTGGTTTTTCTCCATATTTGGAGTTTCGATGTTATATTCTTGTGTTCTTTTTCTTAATCTTATTTATCTGTTAATAGGGTGATTCTAAGAGGTAAAGAAAAAAATGTTTTTAATTGATGACGCGTTTTCCCTAACATAAAGTCATAATATTCTACGATGAATTAGATAATGGTCACTCATTCGAGAACCTAGGGGGTGAATGTTGGTGACTATATAATGGACTCTAAGTCCATGATGTCCCTTGTCCTAATTCAAAGACACTATGAGCTAGTGTTTGACTTTTCTTATTCTCTTGTAGTAGAGTATTATGAGGTGTTGTGAGATGTAGCTAAATTCTTGCTCTAAAGAGTGTGAGTGTACTTGGGGTCAAAGGGTTCACTAGTGCAGTTTTTGCTTTTTAACTCGTCCATTCTACAATAGTGCAGCAAGGACTTTTGGCATCGGTTGTTTTTGGTATTTTGCCCTAGTTTCAGAATTGAGGTATATTAGGGCGAGGTAAAAAAGGCATGACTTTTGGCCTCAGGTGTGCGAACCGAAGCAAAAACATAACCTGCAGTTTTCAAACCCTAGCGACCATCTTCTTCACGCTGCTGCCACATACATATCGGAAATTGTCATTGCAAGAACGAACGTGTCAATGCTTGCATCGTGAGTTCAGCCTCACCTCGATCTACCATTAAAATCACTTGCACCTTGAAACATCATCTCGATGCTCATAGAAACCCTAATCGTGCCACCAAGCACCTACAATGAGAAAAATGTGCAACACGCTGTGGTGGTTCTAAATCGCGCAGTAGAGGTTTTATTTCGGGATGAAGAGGAATAGTGTCGCAATTCACGATTTAGGAACCTAAATAAGATATATGGCCTCGGTTCAATTAATACTCGAGACCTGAAGTGCATATTGCCTCGGACCTATTCCACCCCGAGAACAAAAAATCTGCTGTCATTGGCATTTTTGAAATTTTGAGGAATTCGGATGCCTTATAGGCTTTGGTTGCCTTTTGACCGAGGCATAAAAGCCCCTATAGACTTCGGTTGGCTTTTGACCCGAGGCAAAAAAGTTTGATAAATTGCAAAAATGCCATGGCATCCTTATAGGCTTCGATTCTATAATAACTGAGATCTATAAGGCGATGTAAAACCAAAAAATTGCATTAGTGCTACCTTGGTTTGGAAGGAAATGAGGCATATTAAGACGCGATGACATTTTTGAAATTAAAAAAAACTTTTATGCCTCGGGTGTCAAAATAACTGAGGCAAAATTGGTGGAATTTGTGGTTATGCCTCAGGTGTGATTTGGACCGAGGCAGTATAGAAACTTTTACAATCATTTTTCTGGATTGAACCCTTCTTCTTCTTCTTAATTTTTTCTTTTTTTCCTTTGTAAGACCCATGGAAATTAATTAATTAAATAATTAATTAATTAATAAATGCGTGAGAAGGGGACTTTTATGACATTAAATGTTAACTAGTATGATGTGGAAAAGTACTAGCTCAAATGGTTGAGAGTACTTTAATTGTGTGAAAGGACTTGGGTTTGAGTCTTATGTATGCCTTTTATGTGTTATTTGGATTATTCTTATTTTTTTTATAATATTTTTGTACCTAATGAGTGATAGTATAATCATACTTATTATGATGTTTTCTTAAGAAATTTATATAAAAGTAATACATAACTATAATACACAATTTGAACCATGAAAAATAAGTAAAATCAAATTAAGTAAAATATTAAAGCTGACCATAATTAACTTGTGGATAATAGTTATAGATATTGTAACATCCCGTCAGGATATTACTAATTTTTTTTATAAAACAAAGAAAATAAATAAACACGTCGCATATAAGAATACCACATTTCCCAAAACACGGGAAATTTAAAATTTTATAAAATAACTAAAGTACTCTGAAATCCCAAAATAAAATAATGAAGTCTTATCAAATAGGCCACAAGCCTTTACAAATTATTTTTCCAAACATAAAATAATACAAAGATAAAACTCCTGAGTTATCCCTTCTCCACTGCTAAGCTCCACCAGAACCACCTATATCAACATCACCTGCTCACGTGTACCGCATACACGATCATCGCCAATCACAAGGAGATAGGGTGAGCTTAACAGATAAAGCATATAAAATGGCATACACATATATAACACATTTATATATAGGCAACACATTCATCCCAAATGAATTTCGTCCCTTTTAATTCATACCACCTGGCCATAACCAGGTTATTCATGTTCTACATCTTCTAGTGATTACATCGAGGTGACTTGCTGTCATACCTATCGACCACAATCGATAGAGCACATGCGGGAAACCATGTTACGGATCATACACCGTAACGCCAGGTGGAGTTCCCAAATACGAAAATAGTTCGCAACGTCCCAAGACTACCAAACTCGTCAATCAACTACTGAGGAGGGCAATCTATTTGGACCCATCCGTACTGGCCACAACCAACACACTCACACCGGCAACACTAGCCAACCCGAGCCACAACTCAAGAGTTGCTCGTGTTCATCTGCCATCCCAAGCCACAACTCAAGAGATGCTATTTCGAGCCACAACTCAAGGAATACCACATGCTTTAACCCCTATCCCGAGCCACAACTGAAGGGATACGTTTCAAGCCATAACTCAAGGAACACCAGTAATCCCACCTTTGACGCATTACCATAAGACTTGTAGATCACACCCACAAAATCAAGAACACCAATACTGCTGCAGTAAAATCGCCTGGCGGGGGATACGTACCACCAGGCGCTGCGCGCTTCCAGACTGCCTAGAAAGTGTGATGGGTCGAACCTTTGTTCATATTAAATATTTAAATTTTGGGAATTTAACATTATTTTCGCGCATAAGAAATGATACTAGAATTTGATTTAAGTCCTTAAGATTATGAATAGTGAATATTTTAAGTCATAAAATAAGTCCCAAAATAAGAATTTTTGGAGAGAAATAGTTCATGTACTAAATGCACCCCCAATTCTCATGTTTACACCCCCTTTTTCCAATTGGAATATCTATTTGTAAAAAAAGACATTTCTGGAGCGAACTGCACCCGCTGTTTTCAAGTTTACACCACCTTCTGTAACTGAACTTTCAATTTCTGTTCTACACCCCTCCTTTTCACTAAGTTACACCCCTAATGTCACTTAAAATCTAGTCCACCAGATTTTGCCACGTGGTAATCCTCCACTTACTAAATTAACCAATGACAGTTTGCCACATCATCAATCCTCCACTAACTCAAATCACCAATCAATGTTTGCCACATCCATAGCCGCCACGACCACATCCGGCCACCGTTGCACACGCCAGAAAGCAGTCGCCCGTTGCGCCCTCGTAAGAAACCCCGTCACCGCTGATGCACCAGTGGTCCACGACATCTTCATCTTCCCTGCACATCCCGCGACCAGCATTTCGCCATGGCAGCTCCACTCGTCGCGGCCACATTGAAAGGCGCAGCTTCATCTCCCTGTCACGCTGCCAGAAACCCCAACAGAAACACCAGCGGAGCTCGTGCAAACTGTATGCGACGGTACACGGCCTACACCTGCTTGAATCATTCTCGCCGCTAGTCCCTGCGTCGAAACCGTTCGCTCCCGTGCCGTCGTCGATGTGCACCGCTTCCACGGTAGCCACCACGTCGCACTCATGCCGCCTTCTTCCTCCATCATCTCGCAGCCCTCACCATAATACCACCACTCGCACCCCGCCAAAGCCACGCAACGCTGCTACATCTCGACTCTTCCCATCGCGCCACCGCTGTCGCTTTAATGCGCTGCCGTCGCCGCTGAGCCATGCCCGACGCCGTCACAGTCGCACCACCTTCACCTCATTTTCCTCCTCATTTTCACTCTCTCGTCACTGTACGTGGAGACGAAGCAATGTCTCGAATCTGCATGTGAATCTCATCGCAAACCCTCTTACGTCAGCCTGCCGCCATCACGACAGCTGTTAACCATGGAAGAACTCATGGGGAAAACCTAATTCTGGAAAGAGAAAGCGCACTGTTACATGTCCGCTTCTCAATGGACAGTCCAAAGAGTCAAACTGGTCAACCAGTCATCTTTGGGCAAGGGCGGTCAACATTGGTCAAACATACTATTTTAACACTATTTTTCGCAGGTGCTTCCTCTGCAGGAACCCTAAATGGCCTAGAAAAAAGGATCGTTTGCGGCAGTTCATCGCCAACCAGACTGTTTCTGGAAATTTCCAAAAACAATAAATTAAAAGGAATAAATTGTCAAGCATGATCATACCAAATCAGCATACCAATCAGACTTAAATTAATCAACGCATGAAATTACCCTATTTAGCATGCCATTCCAATTTAAAATAAAGGTAACGTGTAAGGTTAGTCTATTTAGCATGTGAATCAGATTTAAAATCCAGTTAACGTGTAAGGTTACTCTAATTAGCATGCGAATCAAATTTAAAATAAAATTAACGCCTAAGGTTACTCTATTTAGCATGCCCATCAAACTTAAAATAAAATTAGCGTGTAAAAGCTCTCCTAACATGGTTTCCTTGCTTAAAACGCAAATGCTAGAGCTCCTCCTTTGATCACCAATGGTCTCCTTAGCACCACTTCAATTTAGCTCCTTTAATTCACTTACTAATCATTATTTTTTCTTAATTTCGTGCATCTTACAATGCTCTCAAAAATTCAGCCTCCAAACCCCTTTATTCTCTCACAATTTGTCTTTTAATGGTGATTTAATTAACAATAATGATGGGAAAATGAAAATGACTTTAAGACTGATTTTAATTGTCATTCAAAGTCACTTATGGACGGTTGTCCCAACCTCCCTTGGCTGCTCATTCATCTAGAATTTTCTCCACCCTTTCACCTTCATGCCAAAACTAATTTTAGCAAAAAGAAGTTTAATTTAAAATTACCAACCCATAACCATGCCAAATGCCAATTCAATGCATAACCATTCAACCAATTCATGTTTCGTGATATTTATAATTCTATGATTATATTATCACTCAACATGATCAAGCATATTATTATTAAAAATAATAATAAATTAAATAACACACATAGGACTTGAACCCAAGTCCTTTCAACACAACTAAATACTCTCAACCACTTGAGCTAATACTTTTTCATGTCATATAAATCAATAATTAATGCCTTAAAGGCTCCCACTACCCGCATTTATTAATTAATTAATTATTTATTTATTTAATTTTCACGGGTCTTACAGATATGACTTCTACTTATTAGAAGCAACAAAATTACCATGCATTCAGTCTTACAAACAAAATAAAAGCAAACTTGCTTGAAAGTGCAAAGTAAACCATAAATACCATCTAAAGTAAAATTAAAGAAAAGTTAAATATTAAAAGCTAAAATCTTTTTTGACATAGACTTTTATCTTCTTCTTTCTCATTTGGTTGTGAGCTGCAAACACAATAACTGTTGGCAAAAGCAATACAAGTCTAAATGTTGAAGCAAGATTTTGATGATGATAAAAGAAGCCTGAAAGCCATCTCGAAGACAATATGAAGACTACATGTTATTATGTTTAAAGCTATCTTGTAAAATGTAATTAGATTAAGTTAGAAGCAGTATTGTACAAGAAAATTCTAGTATTTCTCGAAATATCAAAATAATAATCGATTATCACTTGGAATAATCGATTATCCTGAGCTGAACAAATTTTTTCAAGAAAGCACTGGAATAATCGATTATTACTTCTGATAATCGATTATCTGCTCAAAAATTTGTTTTCCATAAACCATATTGGAATAATCGATTATCACTAGTGATAATCGATTATCCTGGACTGTTGGGCGCGACTGTTCAGCTTTTTAACCTAATTTCTAGAAACCCTATTTAAGGAACCTCAGAGTTACTTCTAAATCACCTTTTTGAGAAGCTAGAGTGCTAGTGTTGTGACTGCAAGTGAGTTCTCTGAGTGTTCTCAATAGAAGCTTTGAAAAACCTAGTGTGGGTAGAGCGATAACTTTTCCTGAGAAGTGTTCTAGGAGATTGAGTGCTGCTGCTGTTGCTAGGAAAGCTAAGGTCAAGGTTCTCTGTGTGATTCAGAGAAAGGTGTTCATCTCTTGTGTGATTCAAGAGAGGTGTTTTCTTTCCTTACACTCT
>Ga0214544_1006124_pt1 | contig 22551 bp, 18 predicted proteins | sample CNSS3metaG_FD_160074 | JGI IMG/M metagenome (GOLD analysis project Ga0214544, IMG submission 160074) | Root nodule microbial communities from cowpea collected in UCLA plant growth center, Los Angeles, California, USA - CNSS3 | ecosystem: Host-associated > Plants > Roots > Nodule | place: USA...
ATTGTAACACTTGTAACACTTGTAACACATAGCTCGGGGGTGAGCAGAGGTATCCACCACAAGTGCGAGCATCCGCTGAATCCGACCAGATTATATGTATCCGGATGAGTCGAGTCGAGTCTTAGTGGAAGGTCATAACATGCTTGGGTGATGTATGTATAATTGACTGTGAAAGTATATCTGATTGCATGACAAAACCACTTGTGGCTCTAGCTTACCCTTCTGTTATTGTTGTGTGTTCTGCTATGTGGTACTCTCTTTTGCGATGATCATCAACTTGTTGATGTGAGCAGATGCGAGGAACACCCGTGGTCAACAGGGAGGTGATGGTTCCACTGCTTAGCCTTAGGATTGACTTCTGCTTTTGGACTTTTCTTTAGGGCTATGGCCTATGTACACTTTGCTCTTTAGTATTCTGTTAAATTTCGTTAAGTCCTTGGATTCTTGGTTGTATCTGGCATCATGGTGTGCCTTAGTTTCTCCTAGCATTTTTGGATATTGTAAGGAGTAACGTTTATACTCCAGGACTTGTCTTTAAATTTCTATTTGTGTGGCATTTCATTTAAATTAAAGTTATTATTTAAATGGGATGTTACATAATGTGTTGATCAAAAGACGCAATAATATAAAAAAAAGGCTAGAATGCGAAATATGTCAATAAGTTTGCGAAATCATATGAAAGTGAAAAGAATAGAATGAAGCAAGAATTTAAAAAATGAAAGGAAGGAAAGGAGAATAATACTTCTAAGATAATTCAATTTCAGACTATTATATATATATATATATATATATATATATATATATATATATATATATATATATAATACTGTGGCAATTGATCGGGGTCTAACTCGATACTCAAAGCCAGATATTAAACAACTAAAAGTTGACTTAAAGACTAAGGACCCAAAAATTGGACCTAAATTCATTCTATATTTAGTTTAAATTTTATTATCTTTGTAATCTTTTATGATATCTCTAGAAACCGAACTATGAAAGAATCAAGTTGTATTATCCAGATTGAAGGAGATCTCCAATAAGTCGAGGTATCAAGTACCACATGGAGTCAGAAAGGCAGATCTCCAATAGGCCAAGTGTCACATCCCAGTCGAATATTACTAATTTAAAATAATTTTAATATATAATAAAACAAAACTGCATTCATTATATTGTCTTTCCCAAAAGGCATGAAAATTTAAAGTCAGACATCTAGTGTCGTAGTAATAATAACTATAAATTAAAACTAAAAAGTTTTTACAACTCTAGAAGCTAAATAAAAAAAAAAATCTAAATTACAAAATAGCATAAATAAGCTGAAATCATAAAAATCCCCATGCTACCCCACTTCGATTTATGCCTCACCAGAGCCACTTACAACATCATCTGCTCCTTGTAAAGAATTACACGATCATCACCCAAAACTAATAGTATAAATATAAATATAAATATAAATATAAACATCACAATTTAACTATACTCACAAACATCAGAGAAACTTTATCCTCTGATTCCACACCACATGCCACTACCATGTTATCCATGCTTTACATGTTTAGATGATAACCTCAACATACCTTTTGCTGTCACCACCTACAAGCCACAACTTGTAGAACACGTGAGGGAATTCATGATACAGACCACACTCTGCAACGCCAAGTGGAGTTTCCAATACGAGCCACAGTTCGTATTCTCGACACAAGATTAACACATCACTGTCCATAACCTATGATTGCTCAATCAAGTGGAGACCCTCCGTACAAGCCACAATACATACACATACTCACACCGACAACACACACCATTTTGAGCTACAACTCAAGGAATGTCTAGTGTTCATCCTCCATCCTGAGCCACAATCCCGAGCCACAACTCAAGGGATGCCATTCCGAGCCACAACTCAAGGAATGCCACGTGTTTACCCTTGATCCCGAGCCACAACTCAAGGAATACCATTCCGAGCCACAACTCAAGGAATACTCTAGCAAGTCAATCTTTAAGGTATCACCCAAAGCCTTGTAGACCACGCACATCTAAATCACACAAGTCCTTGCCCATGCATTATCGCTTGGCACTACTCTAGAGCCGCCAAGCGAAATCCCGTTGCAGACCGCCTAGTGGAACCCATATGTCGCTAGGTGCCAAGTGCCTTAGAATCACTATGCCTCTATAGGTATCGCTTGGCGGGACAAACCTCACCGCTAGGCGCCACACACTTTAGTGCCACTAACCACACAGTTGTCGCCTGGCGGGACGTCCACATCGCCAGGCGCTAAGCGCTCCAGTGCCCCCTTTGGTTTTATAGCTAACCACTCACCACAAACACCTACCACAAATACCCAACTTGCACCAGCACCCAACCACACTCATTTTGCTGCCCTTTTTTAGCGTCGCTTGGCAACGCCTATTTACCGCTAATCGGTGCATCAAAGTTCTTGGCATAACTCTGATTTCCACACCATGAATAAATTTGAACACTCACCCCACTCGACTCAGTCCCACAGTTGATCCGATTTCCATCAATATGGTATTTCCAATAGTTAGCTTTATCAAATTTACCACCTATCGCTATGTAATTTCACCCCTTTCACCTACAAACCTACTACCAATTAGATCTCCTAAAATCCCCATGATCCCACATAATTCTTCAACCTCATAACCACTGAAATCTCAACCCAGTAATTACCTTCTTCAGGTCTTCATAGATTCACGCAAAATCACGAGAATCTAATCCCCTTGTGGATCAACAGTACCCGAGACTACCAAACAACCCATATCAACAACGAAACCCGCATCGCCTGGTGACCACCCTTTTTCGCTAGGTAGTTTCTAGGTAAAACCCAGAAAATAGGCACATAATACATGAGTTGTCTGGCAAGTGTGGAAGACCCGCTAGGTGGTTTTTGGGAAAAATCCGAGAATCGTTCAGAAAATCCAAAAAATGCATAACGAATGACATACAACATTTCATGCATCACAAGATCAATTTAAATACAAACAGTACAAAATCTCAGCTCTCCTAACCTAGATTCCTTGCTCAAACTTGATAATTTGGAGTCTCCTTTGGATCAACTATGGCCTCCTTTGCTACAACTCCCACACCTTGTAGCAACGTCTCACGAATTCAAGTTTACGTATTCAGAGTCCTTTCCTCACAACACTCACTAATTCTTCCTCAATTGGTTTCTTAACTCTACCTTAATTAAGCTTAATGACTAGAAAACACAAATTGCATTAAAATTGGTTTTTATTTCCATTCAAAACCATTACTACATGGCTTTTCCAACCCTTCCATCTACCTCTTTAAACGGCTAGGGTTTCTGCTTCTTCACAATCATGCCAAAACGAATTTTGGAAAAAGGGAACTTATTTTGCTTCTACCAAGATTCGAAGACACAACCATCCATTTTCAAAACAAATGCACAACAAATTCAACAAATTCATGTTTCGAGATAATTCCTATAAATCTAGGATTATATTATCACTCAACCAATTCATGTTTCAAGATTAAAATAATAAACAATTAAAATCCACACAATTAGCATACACAGGACTTGAACCCAAGTCCTCTCAACATGCCCAAATACTCTCAACAACTTAAGCTAGTACTATTCCACATCATAAACCCCAACATTAAATATCATAAAGGTTCTCACTACTCACATTTATTAATTAATTAAATTTCTCAAGTCTTACGACAAGGTATCATGTAACAAAGCGAGTTAAAAAGGAAAATCTCCAATAGACCAAGGTATCACATAACAAAGCGAGTAAGAAAGGAAGATCTCTAATGGACTAAGCTATAGTTGTTTACGATGTCTAGTTCTTATGCATTTATTATAAGCCGGTGTAAGGGAATTATTATTTCTTATGGTAGTTATTATTTCTAGATGGTTATTATTTTAAAAGGAGCTTTGAAAAGATATATCTCAAAAAAATGTATAAAAAAGAAGACTTGTTATTTGCTTATTTGACTATACATAAAACATTAACTGCTATGACCAAGGGACGGAACTATTTTGGCATAAATGTGTTATTTGTTAAGGTTGAAATACTTATTGACTTTTGTCTTCAGTTTAGCTTTTTCTTAGCTTTATCGAAACAAATTGGCACCCATCGTGGGCTACGTCCTTAAGGAAATCCAAGCTACGTGCTTGAAGAAATCTGGGCTATGTGCCTAATGAAATTCGGGCTATGTGCTTGATGAAATCTAAGGTACATGCCTGATGAAATTTGGGTTGTGTGCCTGATGAATCCGAGATACGTGTAATGGATTCAAGCTATATGCCTGATGAAATCCGGGCTACATGCCTAATGAAATCTGAGCTATGTGCTTGATGAAATATGGATTACATGCCTGATGAATCCGGGCTACGTTCTTGAAGAATCTGGACTACGTACTTGATAATATTTGGGCTAAGTGCTTGATGAAATTCAGGCTACGTGCCTGATGAATCCATGCTACACATGAGCTGAGGAAAGATGTCTAGCCTAAGAATTAATTTTGGCTATGTGCTTAATAAACAATAGCATAGAAGCTTACGGAGCATAGCAGAACATCTACCTAATCAAATTATTTTGCATGATGACATCATGAACGATAGTCTACATCAATTTAGTCTGCTGAAGGGAATTCTAGCACAAGGCATGATCGATGCAAGTCAATATATGTATGTTTGGTTTAAGTCAATATAGAAAAATATTGTCATAATTTATAACTGTGGGTTTGTCTCTTAGGCAACCTCCTTCAGATAAATAAGGGAAATAATTTACAACTCAAGGCTCGTCTTTTGGACGACCTCATTCAGTATAGATGCTAGTAAAAATTTATGACTAAGGGCTCGTCTCTTATACGACCTCCTTCAGATGAATAAGGGAAGAAATTTACAACTAAAGGCGTGTCTTTTGGGCGACCTCATTCACTATAGGTGCTGGTAAAAATTTATAATGTTAAGAGCTCGTCCAAAGGACGACCTATTCAGTATGAATATGAGTAAAAATTTATAATACTAAGGACTCGTCTTTTATACGATCTCATTCAGATCTCATTATGTTTGGATACTGGAAAGAATTTAAAAATAAGGGCTTGTCCTTCGGAAGACCTATTAGGAAAAGTTAACAATCTAATATTGAGGGCTTGTCCTTTGTAAGACCTATTCAGTGCAAATATTAAGAAAAAATTATAATACTGAGGGCTCGTCCTTTGGATGACATGTTCGATGAAAAAATACTAAGAAAAAAGTTATGGTCTAACACTAAAGGCTCAACTCGAGGTAGGTCGACATCCTACTTAACCAAAGACTGTTTAAAAAAGGTTAACATCCTACACATCGGGTAGGCGATACTCGATAGCAAGAAAATTGTACTATAGGAGTCGGACAAGCCGACACCTTAACTTCCACAAATAAGAAATACACCAAATACATGGGAGTATAACGAAAATGCTATGCTATGTACTCAGGAAACTAAGAAAGCCATGAACTACCTGAATTAACAAAAGGACATGATACTCGTCACATATCTCGCATACAACATGGGTTGCCCACACCATGGCAAAGCCAGGCAACCACTTGGAACCACCAACCAAAAATATAAATGGACACGAATGTCGCACTAAGCACATTGAAAGACGACATGGAAACAAATAACAGATATGGCAGACACAACGATACGCCAACATGTTTGTGAACCTCTCCTACCTTAGACAAAATAGAATTAATTGTAGAACGTCTAAAAAGGATTATGCCTACAGTGTAGGCCCAATTAGACCTGGTCAAACCCAATTAGACCTGGTGAAACCCAATCAGACCTTATCAAAGGCCTAAAGCTTGGGCCCATAAAAATGAGAAAAGTGTTAAAAAGTCAATTGGATATCTATAAATATAGGTGGACCTAGGTAATTAACAGTACGTGATTCCTTAGTATCTTAATAAGAGATTTAACTTTTGAGAGCTTTTGTTAACTTGATCATCGGAGCCCCTTTTTACAGGCACAACCCTATCCCATGATCTCCATAAGAAAGACAACGATGGACACTTAGCGGACGAACAAGATAGTTGAGAATCCACTTGAGGTATCTGAAGTCTGTGGTAACATATTGTTTGGGTCTCATAATAATCTCGTATTGTCCATGTAGGAACAATTATTGCCCACACACCGTGGGGCTCTACTGATATCTTACAAAGCATAATCCAAAGATTTCTCTAGATGGTTTCCCACACGTAACCAAGTAGTAGGAGCGAAAGATGCCAGACCATCACAGTTCGACTTAGCCACAATCCTTCAGGGACGAGCTAAGATGCAACAAGAGTTCACCGAGTTTAAGAAGCATAACACAAAATGAATGAAGGCCATACGGCAGGAGAACTCTCGTCTCAGAAGGAGGATAAAGGTCGAGACAACTAACGACAAAGATAAAGAGAAGGTGATTCATGTTGAGTCGAAGACTCCCCTGTATAACAACACTCACATGACTAAAGAAGAAAGCAAATACAACCCTACCCCTCGTACCATAACCACCACACATGTCACCGCCACCCATAGGACCAAACGTCGACATCCATTTATCGATGGCATCACCAAAACCCCACTTCCCAAACACTAGGAAAAAGCCCTTCTCTTAGAATAGTATGATAGTGACACAGATCCAAATAAGCACATGAAGATCGATGTTAGAATACAATAATTGGTTTGTTCATTTGATTATTGTTGTAATTTATATTTTTCTATGTCTTTTATATCTAAAACAAGTAAAAGTAATGAGTTTTACATTGTAGCAAGTTAGCACGATATTAAATCTACATGACATATCAATCATATGAGTTCAAGGGTTTTAATTTTAATTAAGAAAGTACTTTGATTAAATTTGGAAACTTTTATGCGATTGAATGCATTTTTGTCAATGATTGAAAATGTACTTTGATTAAAGGTGAAAACTTTAACAAGAATTAATCTAGATTGTACTTTGATTAATTAACTTTTTACTCGATATTAGAGGTAAAAGAATAGACATCATTATGCTTAATATTATTTAATTGAAAATGTATTTTGGTTAAATTTACTATTATTAATCTACAAAGTTCTTACTTTTGATAATGTACTTTGGTTAATAGTGAGAACGCCAATAAATTAATTGAGAATATACATTGATTAATTTGCAAATCTACAACAATAATTAATTGAGCAATACTCTTTAGATAATCGATAATGAATCTATTTTGAAAAAGCAGTGGAATCACTCTATTTTATTTATCATTATTTATTATATCTTTTTATTTTTATCTTCTTCTATTATTTTTCCCAATATTATTTAAGTAATGCCTTTTGCATAGTTTTTATAAGAACTAATTTGTTAAGAATCAATATCGTGTTCGTTGGGAGACGACTTATAATTGACAACGTCAACGATGATAGGTTCCCTTACACCAAAACACAAACCAACAATACATATAGTGCTTACCCCAAATACAATGAATATGTCCTCAAATCTTCATCTTCCCAAAAACCACAAAAGTGCTACAAAAGAAAACTAGCAAACTTTTGCTCTAGCCAAGGTTCGAACTAACCACCATTAAATTCCAAAAACAAACACTCTAAACCAAACAAATTATCACAACAATAGGTTCCCTTACACCAAAACATAAACCAACAATGCATATATTACTTACCCCAAATACATTGAATATGCCCTCAACTCTTCATTTCCCACATACCACAAAAGTAATAAAAAGAAAACTAGTATAGTTTTGCTCTAACCAAGGTTCAAACTTACCACCATTAAGTTCTAAACATACAGTTTAAACCAAACAAATTATCACAACAATGATGATAGGTTCCCTTACACCAAAACTTAAACCAACAATGCATATACTACTTACCCCAAATACAATGAATATGTCACACTCTAAACCAAACAAACTATCACATTTATCTTGCCCTACACATACACATAAACAACAACATGACAACAATTATACACTTACATGTCACATCCAAAACAGTTATAGAAAAATGAATATATCATATGTACATGGCAATAATTGATCACACAACCTTAACCACAAACCATAACAAAGAGCTCAAACCAATTGTTCTAATCTTTCTTTTGGTATAAATTATTATTCAATAAATTTAAATAATATATCCTACGTCCAACCTTCCTTTCTTGCAATTTTCATTATTTTCCCAGGTCATACACAAGACAAAAGATAATGACAAGACAAGAAGAAATTTAACTTTATATTATGGCAAAGAGACTTGGAGTTGGTGTTGCAAGCTGATAGGTGGTTGCTTAAGCCACAAGCCAATTACACCTTAAAACAATATGACTCTAAAATAGTTTGTTGTTGGATTAAGGAGCTTAGAATGCTAGATGGTTATTCTTCAAACTTGGGAAGATGTGCTAATATTGAAAAGTCATGATTGTCATGTATTAGACGTTACTCTCTTTTGTTTCAACTCATTGCCAATGTACATGTTAAATCCTCTAATAGAAATTAGTCACCTATTTAAAGACTTGTGCTCAACGACATTAATTAGGGATTCACTAAGAAAGCGGGCGGAAAATATTTCACTTATTATTTACAAATTGGAAAGAATATTCCTTTCTCAGTTCTTTGATTCAATGGAGCATCTTCTTATTCATCTTTCATATGAAACATGGCTTGGCGGACTAGTGCGGTATAGGTGGATGTATCCGTTTGAAATGTGATAACCCATTAGTACTATATCCCCGTATCCGAAGATGACATAAACTGACAATATAAACTCTATAAACCCAGGATCTCAAATAAAGAGAACATAAACTCATAAATTAATAAAAGAGAGTGAAATCGAAAGAAGAAAGGAGAAGAAAAGAGACTCCAAAGGTATATTTTTAAAATAAAGATAAGAAACATATTTAAAAGTGGAGAGAGGAGTTGAGATGACAACAACGGTCAAACGGTCAAACTATTGTTGTAACTACCAAATCAAAATTGGTTCAACAGTAATGAATCAAAACTGTTGTTTGCAACTTTCATAGTTTGTAATAATAATTAAAACATTGATTTTACAACACTATGACCTGTTCCCCATACTGCATGAAGTTCAATGATAAGGTTTTCTTCTTCTTGTGAGAATTTTCCTCTCTCTAAATCTAGAATATGCGATGGTTAGAGTTAGAACATCAGTTGGGAAGGTCGATACCGTGCGAACGCAGATGAAAATAAATGGGAGGAGCTATATGGTTACGCATGAGGTGGAGACACAATCACCAAAAACTAAAACGTGCAACTGCATATGTGTGATTGGTGATTCGAGGGTTCTGTGCAGGAAGTTTTCGGTCATAAAGAGTCTCAGCACAATCCTATCGTGCTAGAGACGGTCACCAGAGGGGGAAAACAAAGCCGACGACACAAACGAAAATCCTTTTTTAAATGTTGCAGAACCAATACATTTTGGGTATCTCCTGCGACAATCATTTTGTCTCAGTAATGCAAGCATGGAAAGGGAAATTACGTCTTGGGTGAATCAGAAACCTATGTATTTTGACTGAAGCTTTGAAAATAACTTGTTACCACACACAAACTACAAGGTCTCACAGTCTTATTCGTATTTTCAAATAAAAATGTATTGATTCCACCGTTAATTAGGAAGACCACTATGTATATTACATGAGCAGGCAAAATATTTATTAGAAATGCAATCAGCAACTAACCTTCGTGATGAATCACAGCAAATTTGCTCCAATTTTCTAGCTTCCTAGCATAGAAGATACAAACTAAACAAGTTCAGCTGCACCCTGACTTTCCTAACGAAGAAAAGTTATAAAAAGAATAAAATATCAATCACAAATAATTAAACATACAAGATAACTTCTATCTTGTAAACAAAGATTTCGTTAAGATGGAAGACAAAGATATAATTGAAAGAAGGGATCTCAAAACTGAAGAAATTGAGGCTGAAAAACAAAAAAAAAAGAAACATGCAATGCATACAGACGAGTACTTCTCTTTCTGCACCTTAATCATAATACAAGAATTTTAATACAAATGTAAATGAATACAGGTATAAGAGGCACAAAGTCTTTAAGAAGGAAAAGAGTACAAAGGATATCTAATTTTTATTAGTTTAGTACTATAATTTAGGTTGAAAAATAAATACACTGCAGACGGTCATCACCACTGACCTCATGATAAGAAAATAAATGATTCCATCACGACAATCACCAACTGCAATTCTTGTAAAATGTGCACTCAAAGATGTTATCATGTGATGCGTCCTTCCCATAGCATACCTTCTCACTTTTTTTTAGGATTGTCATTAGGGAAACCACAAACATAGAACTGAATAGCAAGAAAGTAACCTATTTTAAGTGATCAACCTTAACTAATTCTTTCTTTTAGAAATAAAGTATTATCGAGAACACACGAAGTCATTTAGTACTTTCAAGCAATTTAAAGCATTTGATAGAATGTATTTAATGTTGACATCACCGGAAACTGAAACATGTGAAGACACTTCATTAGTAGAATTGAAAACCCCATGTTCAAAATTTTTATTCCTGAAAAAGTTATTACTGCATACTTAGTAGTATCTCAGTCATACATATGATTGACTTACAAACTAACGCCACTGCCATGTATTTCTTTCTACATTTAAAATATCTGTTATATGATTTTTCTTTGATTGGTGATAATACAAACCATTAAAGAGAATGATATCACCATCCTTATGCTTAACGGTAGCAGATTACTAAAATCACTTGTTAATAGTTTAATATATATATATAGATTGGCAGTACAATTGATGCCAAAACTTTATTCTGTCGAGTTATCTTCTGCTGAAAAGTGAAAAGCATTTTGGATTCTAAATTTTGTTTGGAGCTTGCCAACTTACATATTTTGATATCCTCACTTTTTTTTTAGATTGTTTAGATGATGTTATTAAAAATAATGAAAAGTGAAAAATATTTTGGGTTCTAATTTTTCTTTTGGAGATTCTCTATTGTGTTGTTGACCGGCCTCAGGTATTTTGAGCTCAAGAGTCAAGATGAGCGTGCTTTATCATCATTCTATTCTAAATATATGATTGAGCTTAGCATGTACAAAGTATATGAACATAATCTGATATTTTCTTTGGCATGAAACAGGTGAATGAGTAACAGGGTGTTAGAGATAAATACATTACTCTGACTTTCACTTACCTTGAATTGAGGGGGCAATCTTGGTTGAGAGTAATGACCTGTGGCCACAACAACACCTCTTCCACCACCTTCTCACTGTTCTTATCTACGCTTCTAACAATCCATTTCAAATCACTACTACAGACACCATAATCCAACTTCCCACATGATCCACCCTTGTATTGAACCTTATGATCTCTCTCAAGCCAAAGTATTCACAGAAGTCATTTATGTAGAGAAGAAGCTCTGTGTGGCAGGGGAACCTTCTCATGTCTCTACCCTTCTTGACCAAATATGGAAAATCAGAGAACCCCGTGGTTTGATATAAAACTAGCATTTGTACCTATGCAATATACGAGAATTTGAAAAGAAGAGCAGAGAGAGACATAAGTAAGCCCATGCATCCAAATTCACACCATTTCGACAGAGTCAACCCAACAATACATGCACCCTCAATCTATTGTAACCTGTCACATTCTAAATTTGCCTGCCATATGAAGAATAGATCCTGATGATGATAGAAAATTGCTAATTGAAGCTCTGCTTCTTCAAGGCCAGCTATTCTGATAAAAAAAATGTTGAAACTAGGATATAATTTTGATGGATTGCTGGTTGTAGTTACACTTAAGATACTGAGAACATGGTTACTAAATGCCTAAGGAATTAGAAGTTTAAATATGTATGTTTTGAAAAAATGCAACTGAATTACTCTCCTTTTTATGCTACATGGCAAAGCTAACTTTCCAGTTATTCTCCATAATTCTTTTCTATTATTAACATTGTATTCAAATACATTTTACCCCTCACAAACCATTCAAATACATCTCAATACTTCTAGTTCACAAAAATTCCATATATTTAATCTTCGGTAACAGAGAGCAAATATATAAAGTAGTGTGAGAATTGAGGTATACCCCCGAGCAAAATGTAGTTCCTCGATTCAGACAAACTTTAGTCGATATTTTAGTAGCAGTCAAGGCTTCCTCCATGCTAGCTCCGGATGCAATCACAGCACAGACACAATTCCAGCTCTAGGTGTAGAGTATGAGTGACACACATTGCATTTCTCACTACAAATCCATACTTAGCCGTCATAAGGGTTTTAGTGGCAGAATTTCTCACCATAACCCATGCTTAATCATGAATAGATTTTTGGTTGCAAAAGGAGAGAAATCAATAGAATTAAAAATTACAAACCATGACACTAAATCAAGAAGCGTTCAGTAGAATAGAAAATTACCACTGCATTCAAAAGACATTATCAAATAGGTCACGTTGCTTGCTTCAGAGGGAGATGTGAAATCTCACATGCTTTGAATATTGAAAAGTTTACCAGAAATGCACATATCTCTCTGAATGCTTTAAGAAATTTCACAAGCTTTCTCGAAATTTTATACAATAAAATAAATAAAGAAACGACAGGCCATTGCTTATGAGCACAGAACTAGAAATCACGCAAAAAATGGTACGAAAGCAGATTCTAAAACATTCAAATTACATCTTAAACAACAGATGATGAGATGATGATAGAATAGATCCTGATGATGATAGAATAAAACAACAGAAATAACCATTTTTTAGCGGTTTAATATAACCGTAACAAAATACCACTACAAGAATTTATAATTTTAATTGGGGTTTATTATTTGGTGTTATAAGACATTCGGTCATTTATTGGGCGTATATAAGATTTTCAACTATTTCAGAAAAAATTATAACTCCATTCTATACTAGTTCTAAAATATTTTCTCAACCCATGACCACTACCGATCAAGCGTCATCAATTTCAGTACCTATTTCAATAGGAGAAAATTATGATTTTTGGAGTGTGAAAATGAATACATTTTTTTCGCTCTTAAGATTTTTGGGACATTATAGAAGAGGGATTCACTATTCTATAAGACACCTCCACTAGCTCAAAAGAAGGTGTTGAAGAAAAACAAGCAGAAAGATTCAAGGACTTTATTTGCTCTTCAACAAGCAGTTGATGACACAATCTTTCCAAGAATAATAGGTGCCACAAGTTCAAAGCAAGCTTGAAACACAATACAAGAGGAATTTCAAGGAAGTGATGAGGTACGCAATGTTAAACTTCATTCTCTAAGACAAGAGTTTGCATTAAAAGAAATCAAAGAATATGAGTCCCTAGAAATAGTTAGTGGGCTTTCTTGAAGCTTATGAACAAAGATGAAAAGGCATGAAGAAGACTCGGTCGAAAATGCCTTTTGATCAAAATTAAAATTATGGTCTCAAAATATAAAATATGAGCGAAATAAAAGTTGAAGAGAAATTTTTAGAAATAAAGAAAACTCTAGAAGCTTCTCCATGACCCATCAAGGAAAATATCCTCCATGATGCATGTGTAAAAAGACAAATCACTTGGAAAAAGATTGTTAGCATCATGAAAAACCTCAATGTCAGTACTACAAGAAATTTGGACACATAGAGAAAATTTGTCACAACAAAAAGCATCAAGCAAACCTTGTTGAAAAACATAATCGAGAACTCCTATCCTAATCAAGAATCTCCTAGCAGAGAAGGAAATTAGTACTTGGATAATAAACGTATTAATCACATGGCTAAATATAAAAGCATCTTAAAGGAAATTGATCAATCTGTCAATGTCAAAGTTTGATTGCGAAACAACACAAGAGTAAAGTCCCGAGGCGGAGGAACTATCATGGTGGAGTGATGAGTCATTAATTTCCTCCATTCCACTAGCCTTTGTGTACCCATTTGATAGTTGTTCAATGCTTAACTGTTTATCTTTAGTGTGTTTTCATCCGTTGGGCTTTATTGGGCCATTGTTTCGAATTTGGGTTAATTTCACATTATTTGGCCTAATTTTCGTTTTTAATTATTTTTAGGTACTTTGGTGAATCAATTTTGAAGCTTGGACATTAATCTTCAGATGAAGAGAGTTGCCACGTCATTTCCACGTCATCTAAGTAAATGGGCCAACATTTGAGGCCCAATAGTGGCATTTTTGTAATTCTGCACCTATTAGTGACATTTTTGTAAATCGTAGTGGCATAATTGATTTGACCACGAGAATTTTAGGTCATTGGGGCATGCAACCTCACTTCTTCTTTAACCTCCATTTTCACGTTTTGGAAGCTTTGGTGGGTGTCCATGGAGGTGTTCCTTTCGTTTTTCAGGTTTTTGCACTAGTTTTTATCGTTTTTATGCATATGTGACAGCACCCAATGTGGGATTTACATTTGTTCTGGTTATCAAAATCACTATTATTTTATATGCATTTGGGATGGAATTTAATTTCCTACCTTGTCAATACTCGCTCCATCGATTATCAAACTCAGATTCTCCAAAAAATTCCATTTTCTATCTTTCAGCAATGTTTTTTTGTGATTTTTCTTCATTTTTTCCGCTTTTGAAAAAAATTTAAAAATACTTACACTTTGAGGTTTGAGCTGATTTTTTTCGTTTTACTGTTTGATCACTCAAAGGACAATCCTACCAATTTTCAAGTCATTTGGAGTTCGTTTAAGTATACTTGTAGTTTTACCCTTTGTTATGTTGATACCACTAGAATTAATGTATTTTGGTGCATGAGTAGGGGAAATCCAAGTGACTTACAACCCATTGACCCTAAGATTGATAGGACCTTCCACAAAGGACTTAGGCATCATAGGAATCCATCTTTGCATGCTGAATATTCTGTGATTTTTCCTGATTCTCCTCATACTCCTAACACTTCTCATTCTATGTATTCTTTGCATACTGAGCATATTGTGCATTCTGATCACTTTGATTTTCATACTGATAACATGGTTCAACCTCCACCTCATGAGAGGACAATGAGTGAGCTCACTGCACCAGAGTTCACTTATGACAGTTTATGCATTCAATATCCTGAGGAGGAAGTTCCTTATGTTTTAAAAACTAGATTAATACACTTGTTGCCAAAGTTTCATGGCCTTGCAAATGAGGACTCGTGTAAACACTTGAAGTAGTTCCATGTTGTGTGTTCCACCATGAAGCCTACAGATGCCAAGAAGACCATGTCTACTTGAAAGCTTTCCCTCATTCTTTAGAGGGCAATGCAAAAGACTGGTTGTACTACCTTGCACCGAGTTGGGATGACTTGAAGAGATTGTTCCTGGCCAAATTCTTCCCTGCTTCCAGGACAATAGCCATAAGGAAGGAAATTTCTGGCATCAAGCAATAGTCTAGGGAGAGCCTCTACGAATATTGGGAGAGGTTCAATAATCTTTGTTCAAGTTACCCCACCATCAAATCTCTAAACATCTCCTTCTATAATATTTTTATGAAGGACTGAACCATATGGATAGAAACATGATTGATGCTGCAAGTGGTGGCGCTCTTGGTAACATGACCCTAGCTGCAGCTAAGCAACTAATTTAGAATATGGCCTCTAATTCTCAGCAATTTGGCACAAGAAGTGATGCCACAATTGTTAGAGGAGTTCATGATTTAGGGGCAACCGAATAACCAAGAAGTTGGAGACTAAGATTGATGCTCTTACCACACTAGTCAACCAACTTGCTTCCAATCAAAGAGCTCCAACTGTAAGAGTTTGTGGCCTTTGTACATCCGTTGATCATTTCACAGACTCTTGCCTAGCATTGCAACAACAGGCTACTTCTTCTACACCCATGGATACTCCTCAAGCGTATGCAGCTAATATTTTCAACAATAGGCCCCAACACCAGCAACAAAACCATGATTTATCAAAAAATAGATGCAATCCAAAATGGAGGAATCACCGTAATCTGAGATGGGGAAACCAGGGCAACCAATAGCAGTAAAACCAACAATTTTAAAACGTGCAACCACCTCCATAACAAAGAGCTGCACCTGTACCACAAGCACCAATGCCACCTGTCCCTACTGCTACCCCAACTCCTGTTGCACCTTCATCTTCTACTTCATTGGAGGAGTTAGTCAGGATGATGACCCTTCAAAATATGAAATTATAGTAGGAGACCAAAGCTTCAATTCAGAGTCTGACAAATCAAATGAGGCAGATGACCACTTAACTAAACCAAGCACAGGCTCAAAATTCTAATAAGATCCCATCACAAACAGTTGAAAATCCGAGAAATGTGAGTGTCATCACATTGAGATCTGGGAAGAAGATTGAAGTTCCCACTATTCAACGCACACCTAAAAAGGAAGACGACCCTGCCACACTTCAGAGAAAGCGTGATGCTCATGCAGCTAGTCCTTCCACATCTAGTGTAACTCCTATGCCTTCCACCTCTACTGCTACACCTTCCATCCCACTTCCTTTCCCTCCAAGAGCCATTCCAAGCAAGAAGATGAAAGAGGTTGACAAAGAGATCTTAGAAACATTTAGGAAGGTGGAGGTGAACATACCTCATTTGGATGTCATTAAACAAATCCCCAGATATGCAAAGTTCTTGAAGGAGTTGTGCACGCACAAGAGGAGGCTAAAGGGAAACGAAAAGATCAACATGGAGAGAAATGTGTCAGCATTGATAGGTAAATCTATTCCACTGATTCCTAAGAAGTGTAAGGACCCAAGTACATTTAGTGTACCTTGCATCATAGGTAACTATAAATTTGAAAATGCAATGTGTGATCTTGGTGCTTCAATAAATGTAATGCCTCGTCTATTTTTATATCTCTTTCTCTTGGACCCTTGCAACCTATGGGTGTGGTGATTCAGTTGACAAATAGAAGTGTTGCACACCCCGTAGGTTTAGTTGATGATGTTTTGATTCATGTTGGTAAATTGATTTTCCCTATTGATTTTTAAATTCTTGATATGGAAAAGGGAATTTTACATGGTTCTACACCAATCATTTTAGGCAAACCATTTTTGAAAACTGCACGAACCAAGATTGATGTCCATGCATGTACTTTGTCCATGGAGTTTGATGATATTGTGGTGCGTTTTAATATTCTGGATGCCATGAAACATCCTTTTGAGAATCACTCTGTTTTTCACGTTGATATTATTGATGATGTTGTTGATGGACATATTTTTGATTTCCACCCTTTGCATTGCATGAAATATGCATCTGTGTCTGAATTTGCATGCATTGGTATTGATTGTGATTCATATTATGATTATGATTTTGATTTCGATGTTGATTTTGAGTTTGACTCTTTGTATGATGTACCATATGATTTTGATGTTACACAGTCAGAATGCACTAACCATGTTGTAGGAAGTACGTATGCATATGATTGTTATGCTAAGGTATAGGTTGTGGAACCCATTTCTCTCTCCCCTCTGGTTCTTGATATTCAGCCAGCATCCAGCACTCCCGAGTTAAAACCCCTACTAGACAACCTCAAGTATGTCTACTTGGAGGACGACGACAAACTACCCGTCATCATTTCCACCTTCCTCATTGCTAAACAAGAGCAGAGGTTGTTGCATGTTCTTAAAAAGCACAAGAAGTCGATTGGATGGATATTGGTTGGCATTCCTGTTATTAGCCCATCAACATGCATGCATAAGATATTATTGGAACATGGAGCAAAGCTAGTGAGACAGCCACGAAGGCGACTCAACCCCGTGATCTCAGATGTTGTCAAGAAGGAGGTGACCAAGCTTCTACAAGCTGGGATCATCTACCCCATTTCAGACAGTTAGTGGGTCAGCCCCATCCATGTTGTTCCTAAAAAGACAGGCCTTACTGTAGTCAAGAATGAAAAAGAAGAGTTGATTCCAACAAGGGTGCAAAACAGTTGGAGAGTGTTCATCGACTACAGAAGGCTAAATCAAGAAACCAGGAAAGACCACTTTGCCTGCCTTTTATTGATCAGATGCTTGAGTGCTTGGCAGGTAAATCCCACAACTACTTTCTTGATGGTTTTTTTGCTTACTTTTAAATTCATATTGCACCTGAGGACCAAGAGAAAACCACATTAACCTGCATCTTTGGCCTATGCAATGCCCCTGGCACATTCCAGTGGTGCATGCTTAGCATTTTCAGTGATTTTCTTGAAAATTGCATAGAGGTGTTTATGGACGATTTTACTGTGTATAGATCCTCCTTTGATACATGTTTAGACAGTCTAGACAAAGTTTTGAATAGGTGCATCCAATCTAACCTTGTTCTCAATTTTGAGAAATGCCATTTTATGGTAAAACAAGGCACAATTTTGGTGCACATCATTTCAAGTAAGGGCATTGAAGTTGACCCTGCCAAGATTTCTATTATATCACAATTGCCTTACCCCTCTTGTGTGCGAGAGGTTCATTCTTTTCTTGGCCATGCAGGGTTTTACAAGTGCTTCATCCAAAACTTCAATAATAAGGCCCTTCCACTGTCCAACTTGCTGCAAAAAGATGTTGAGTTCATCTTTAATGACGAATGCAAAGAGGCTTTCAATTGTCTCAAGAAGGCCTTGACCACCACTCTGATCATTCAGGCGCCCAATTGGACGGTCGCGTTCGAGTTGATGTGCGATGCATCCAATTATGCATTGGGGGTTGTTCTGGCTCAAAGGATTGAGAAGCAGCCTAGCGTAATCTACTACGCCTCTAGGACATTGGATGTTGCCCAAGCAAACTACACCACAATAGAGAAGGAGTTTCTTGCAGTTGTTTTTGCACTTGAAAAGTTTAAATCTTATTTGCTTGGTTCTCCTGTTGTTGTGTTTACTGACCATGCACCTCTTAAGTACCTATTGAAAAAGGTAGAATCCAAGCCTCGACTGATTAGATGGATGCTCTGGCTCTAGGAATTTGATTTGGAGATCCATGATAGGAGCGGAGCACAAAACTTGTTTGTAGACCACCTGAGCACGATTGAGAGGTCTGTTGATGATGCTTCACCAATCTGGGATGATTTCCCGATGAGAGTTTGTTGACACTCTCTGCTTCTTTTCCCTCCCCATGGTTTGCTAACATTGTGAATTATCTTGGTGCTTTTGTTTTTCCTCCCCTAGCATCCAGAGCTCAATGCGATAAACTCAAGAGCGATGCTAGGTATTATATTTGGGAATTGTGGAAGATGTGCAATGATTAGGTTACCAGGAGATGCATTCTGGACCATGAGATTGACTTAGTCCTTAAATTTTGTCATTCATTTACACCTGGTGGTCATCTAGGCACACAAAGGACAACTCGCAAGATGCTAGATTGCGGATTTTATTGGCCCATCATCTTCAAGTATGCGCGGAGGATTTGTAGCACGTGTGAGCAATGCCAACGAGCAGGAGGAGCCATTTCTTGGAGACAATAGATGTCTCAACAACCCATGTTATTTTGTGAGGTCTTCGATGTTTGGGGTATAGATTTCATGGGCCTTTTCCATAATTCTTTTGGTTTCACTTACATCTTGCTTGCTATTGGTTATGTTTTAAAATGGGTGGAAGCCAAAGCCACCAGAACTAATGTTGCTCGATTTGTTGGGGACTTTGTTAGGTCTCACATATTTTGTAGGTTTGGAGTTCCTAGAGCTATCGTTAGTGACCAGAGCACCCATTTTTGCAATAGATCCATGGGGGATTTTGCTTCAAAAGTATAGGGTTATGTACAAGCTTTCTACACCATATCACCCCCAAACTAATGGGCAAGCCGAGATCTCAAACAGAGAAATCAAGAGAATCTTGGAGAAGATTGTATAGCCCAACCAAAAGGATTGGAGCAACAGACTAGAGGACGCTCTCTATGCTCACAAGATTGCTTACAAGGCACTTATAGAGATGTCTCCTTGTTGGGTCGTCTTTGGTAAGCCATGCCACATTCCAGTGGACATAGAGGATCGAGCTTACTGGGCTGTCAAATCATGCAACTTCTCACTTGATCAAGCTAGGGAGGAAAGGAAGCTTCAGTTGAACGAGTTAGATGAGATTCGTCTGAAAGCATATCAGAACTCTATGTTCTACAAAGAGAAGACCAAGAGATTCCATGATAGCTCCATGGCTAGAAAGGAGTTTGTTGTCGGTGAGCAAGTGTTATTGTATAACTCTAGACTTGGACTCATGGGTGGTAAGTTGCGATCAAAGTGGATTGGTCCTTTTGTGGTGACTAATGTTTATCCTTAGTTGAGATCAAGAACCAATCCATCGATAAGAGCTTCAAAGTGAATGGGCATCGTTTGAAGCCATTTCTCAGCAACCCTGCCTTGGTGGATATTGTTGTAGAGGAGACTTCCTTGCTTGACCCCACTTCTGTTTCACTATGATTCATGAGGTTTTCTTTCTCCTTCCTTACTTTTATTGCACTTGTCTAGGTCCATCTGCTGATGTTTGATAGTTTGATATTGTGCTTGAGTTAGATTGAGACAATGTGTACAAAGAAAAGAAATAAAAGGAGTTTGGATTTGAGCATTGTGTGAGAATCAAATTTAGAAGTGTTGGCGTTAAGGATTACTTTCATGCTTGATTGTGACTTATTCCCCATTGCTCTTATGTTTCCTTTGTTGCTTAGCTACTTATCCATATGTTCCATACATTGTCCTCAGCCCCATTACAACCTTGAAAAGTCCTTCTAATCTTGATTTGTGTGTATTTTGGTTTGGTTATTGGTTCTAGCGGCTTGCCAAGTCTGTTTGATGTTTGTTTTTCAGGGGTGCTATGCGAGTAAACAATAGCCTGGAGCTTTGAGTGATACAATGCATATTTTGTGAGGTTATGTAGCTTTCAATTCTCTTTGAGCTGAACTGAGTACTTGACATGTTTAGAATTGCTTGGATGATGTTCATGGATACCTTGCAGCTTTGAATCCTTCTGTGTTGGATGTGTTTCCATTTGTCTATTTCGAGTTTGTTTGTCTTGTGTCTCTTTTTGTCTCTCTTGTTATGTCTGTGATGTCCTTACTTTGCTTTACTTTTTAATTTTGCCTAGGAGTGCAAAAGGGTAAGTGTGGTCGATTTGAAATTTGATAGAGGTCGTAACCCACCAAATTAAAACAGATTAAATGCAGTATGTGAAATTTGAACTAAGTCGTCTCCCAACGATCAATGTTCTTGTTCAAAACTTCAATTTCCAAATTCAAACACAACACTATAACACAAAGCGGGGGGGGGGGGGGGGGGAGTGATAGATTCGCGTAAAATTTAATTCACAAAATTCTAGAGAAATTTAATAGTTATGAAAACGCAATGATTCCTTGATTCAATTGAAAGTTCACCAATAACAAATTATCAAATTAAATGTTTTATTCGAATTTTCTCTCATGAACCCTAAGTAATCAACTAAGCGAAAATTACCATGGATTCATTATGTCATTAAGCACAAGAAATTCCAGGCAGTTAATACCCACAGATTAAAGCAAGCTATGACAGAACCATAAACATTAAGCATGAATACAAGCCACTAATGTGCACACATGAATTTGAGATTAACCATGCATCAAAAACGTATTTATCATCAAAATGCAACCTGAAACAGATGCAATTCTGAATACAACTCAAAAACGACCAACAATCTCATGGTTTCATTTCAATTTTGTCAAGGAATCAATGCAAGAAGCTTAGCTAGACATGGAAATGGAGCATACAAGCCCTTCAAAACGGGATTCACAAAAACAGAACATCAAACCCTAACTTGGGTATTATTCAAATGCAAATTCAAGAGAAAGAGATAATTTTAAAGCTTCAATGGAATGAAAGCGGTAAAAATGGTAAATCCCACATTGGGTGCTCTCAAATGTGCATAAAAACGGTAAAAACTAGTGCAAAAACGTGAAAAACGAAAGGAGCACCTCCATGGACACCCACCAAAGCTTCCAAAACGTGAAAATGGAGGTTGGAGAAGAAGAAATGTGGTTGCATGCCCAAATGACATAAAATTCTCGTGGTCAAATCAATTATGCCACTACTATTTACAAAAGGGCCATTACTAGGTGCAAACTTACAAAAATGTCACTACTGGGCCTCAAATGTTGGCTCATTTACTTAGATGACGTGGAAATTGTAACATCTCGTCAGGATATTACTGATTTTAAAAATAAATAAAGAAATAATAAACAATTTCATTTAATAATACCTCATTTGCCGAAACGCGGGAAATTTAAACTTTTATAAATTCCAATGATAAAACCAAAATCCATAATTACAAAAATAGAATAATCCAAAAATATCTCGTAAGAGTTTACAACTTATGCCAAAATCATAAAACATGAAAATATATAAAACTCTCAAGCTTTTCCCCGCTTCGTGGTTAACGCTTCGTGGTTAAGCCTCACCAACACCACCTACATCAACATCATCGGCTCTCGTGTACCGCGCACACGATCATCGCCAAACACAAGCAGATAGAGTGAGCTTAACAGAAACAACATACAATTACTGACATATACATATATAAGTCAGTTATATATATATATATATATATATATATATATATATATATATATATATATATATATATATATATTACACAAAAAAAATAAAAAAACACTCTATTTTTTATAAATAAAA